>Ga0308000_10000430_pt1 | contig 16927 bp, 21 predicted proteins | sample Neamet3_FD_203877 | JGI IMG/M metagenome (GOLD analysis project Ga0308000, IMG submission 203877) | Marine microbial communities from water near the shore, Antarctic Ocean - #3 | ecosystem: Environmental > Aquatic > Marine > Unclassified | place: Southern Ocean | collected 2014-06-04 | reverse complement strand
TATTCGACAACACAATCAATTAAAGTGTTGGTAAAAGAAGCAAGGTTTTATGAAGATAACGATCATTGCCCAACATGTGACCAGGATATAGATCAAAATAAGAAAGACCAGAAGCTGTCAGAATTAAGCGATACTGCTTCGGGAATGCAACAAGGCATGGATCTCTTAAAGAAAGAGCTGGCAGCATCTCAACACGACCTGAGTCAAACCAATTCGAAGATGTCGGAATTACAAGATAGACAGACACAAATTAATTCCAATAATGATGCAGTTACATTATTACAAAAAGAGATTGATAAGATTCAAACAGAGATTAATACGCTATCTTCCCAAAGTGGAGATGTGAAAGCAGCTAAGAAGGATCTCGAAAAATTAAGAAAGGACAAAGATAAATCTACAGAACGCAAATTAGAATACGTAGAAGAAAGAACCTATAATGAAGTTATAGGAGAAATGCTTAAAGATACTGGTATCAAAACGAAGGTGATAAAACAATATCTCCCAGTTATGAATCGATTAATTAATAATTATTTGCAAGTATTAGACTTCTTTGTAGCATTTCATTTAGATGAATCCTTTAATGAAACTATTAGATCTCGCCATCGTGATACGTTCAATTATGCATCATTTTCAGAAGGGGAGAAACAAAGGATAGATCTGGCTTTGCTCTTTACATGGCGCCAGATCGCTAAAATGAAGAACAGCGCAAGCAGCAATTTATTGATCCTAGATGAGACTTTTGACTCGAGTTTAGACGTAGATGGCATCGATAACCTTACAAAAATCTTAAATACGCTCGAAGAAGGCACAAATGTCTTCATTATATCACATAAAGGTGACATTTTAGAGAATAAGTTCAGAAATAAGATAGAATTCTATAAGGATAGGAACTTTTCAAAGCTCAGATAGCAAAAGGAGCGCGGGTGTGAACCGTTGCGTATAACTGCCTTACTAAGTATTTTTAAACGCACACCCGCTCACCAAACAATCCAAGCAGGGATTCATTGTTAAAAAGCACAATTCAAAAGCTTGAGTAGCTCAGTTGGTAGAGCAGCTGATTTGTAATCAGCAGGTCGAAGGTTCGAAGCCTTTCTCAAGCTCCATTCTAGAATGCCGCTTCCATAGCTCAATTGGATAGAGCAACGCCCTTCTAAGGCGTAGGTTTCAGGTTCGACTCCTGATGGAAGCGCCAGAATGCATCGTTGCTAGCAACTACCTTACTACTTAAATCAAAACGCACACCCGCTCCTAAGACAATTTATTTTCATTATTTTCATAAAAAGCATGTACTTTCCCGGTCCACTTGATATAATGGCCCTATAAACAAAAAAAATAACAATATGAATGTACCAAAAATGAGAATGAAGCAAACCCGTGTTTATTTTCATTTATTTTTAGGGGGCCCTATGTACATTCCCGGCCCATATGGTATAATATACCCTATAAACAACAAAAAACAAATACTGTAAGGAGTGATTGTGGAACAAAACAAAACATTAGGAAAACTACTCGCAAGGGAAAATATTACTATTCAACATGGTAATTACAAAACTGCTTGGTTTGACATTAAAGATCGCGTATTAGGACTTCCTATGTGGGCAGATAATGGCAAAGATGTTTATGATCTTTTAATAGGTCACGAAGTTGGTCACGCACTATTTACTCCATACGAAGGTTGGCACGATTCTCAAGATAAACTTGAAGGTTGCCCAAGATCTTACATTAACGTAATTGAAGATGCAAGAATAGAAAGAAAAATTAGATCTGAATATCCTGGTCTTGTTGGTCCTTTCTTAAGAGGTTACAAAAAGCTTCTAGAACAAGAATTCTTTGGTGATATAGATGACGTAGATTTTGATAATGTAAAACTTATAGACAAAATTAATTTAAAAGCTAAAATCGGTAACAACATTGTTGTTCCTTTTAATGCAGAAGAAAAAGCATTCTTTGATAGAGCAATGAATAACGAAACCTTTGGTGAAGTTGTTGATCTTTGTAGAGAAATTCTAGCTTACACAAAAGAAAATCATCCTGAGCAATTAACACCTCCTCCAGCTCCAGAACTTCCTGAGGATCTTCCTCTAATATCTGATGAGCAAGGTGAGCAACAATCACAACAAGGTCATGACGACATGGATCCTCAAGATTCACAAGAAACTGACTCAGAAGAAAAATCACAAGGTGGTGCTTCAGACGATGACAGTGACGAAGATGGTGAAGAAGGTGAAGATGAGTCAAACGATTCAAAAGATGGTGACAATGAAGACGACAAAGCTTCTAGTGAGTCATCTTTAACTGATAAGCCAAATGCTGGTGAAGAAGATACTTCAACAACAGATGAGATCTTCAGAAGAAACGAAGCTAAGTTAATTAAAACAGATAGTAGAGGAAATCAAGTACTTCACGTTAATGCACCATCAAAAAAGCTTAGAAAACTCACAGTAATAGAACATAAAGTTCTTGCTGCAGAGAGACTAGCTAACAGATCAAAATTTGATGATAACGTCATTTTTGGTAACGAAGAAAAATTCAACACATACATGAAAGCAACACGTAAAAATGTAAACTTTGCTGTAAAAGAATTCGAAATGAGAAAGGCAGCACATCAATGGCAAAGAGCAGCTACTGCAAAAAGTGGTTCACTCGATGTCAATAAAGTACATGGTTATAAATTTAATGAAGACATCTTCGCTAGAGTAACAAATTTGGCAGATGCTAAAAATCACGGTCTTATGATGATCGTTGATTATAGTGGATCCATGTGTTATTCAATGCCACAAGTTCTAGATCAAGTAATGCATTTGGTAACATTTTGTAAAGCAGTAAACATACCTTTCGAAGTATATGCATTTACTACTGGAAATACTAATTTCAATTGGTCAGAAAATGCTGAAAATGATAAGAAAGTTAGAAAGAACTTTGACTTATTTAAAGATGGAATGATGGATATGGACAGATTGAGCATGCCACAACTTGTGACTTCAAGCTTGAAGAAAGCTGATCACAAACTTGCAATGCAAACTCTTCATTCTAAAATGACAAACGGTTGGGGTCGCGATAGCTTTGAATCAGCAAACGAATCTTATGGATCAACTCCTCTTAATCAAGCATTAGTTATATCTCATGATCTTATCAAAGAATTTAAAGCTAAGCACAACATAGAAAAAATGAATTTCGTAGTCTTAACTGATGGTGATACAAATGGTTTAAGAGGATTTAGCGATTCAAAGCTTGACGACAAGAAAGCTAACACATCTAGAGGGATGCAACATAATGGAATTAACGTTTTAGTAGATAACAAAATTGTTAATTTAGAAGATGGAAGAAAAGGTGGAACAAAATCTCTTCTGGAAAATATTCAGAAAAGATACAATGTTAACACATTAGGATTTTTCATCGCAGATGATGCAAGAACCTTTCATAATAGAATAGCTATGGGTCATTCTAAGGACAATGAATATTGGACTCCAGAATATGACGAAATCAAGAAAGCAAGCACGAAAGAATATCGTAAGAACAAATGCGTTATTCAAAATAACGTGTTAGGTTATAACGAATATTATGTCTTAAGAGCAGGTAGCAATCTAGAAACTGAAGGAGACAACAAACTAGACGGTTTAGATCTAGGAGCATCAAAAGGAAAAATCGGTAGTGCATTTAAACAAGATGCAAAATCAAAAAAAGTAAACAAGGTATTGTTAACAAGCTTTGGAAAAGCTGTAGCTTAAACTGAAAATAAATGAAAATAAATGAAAATAAGCATGTACAACTACCTAAAAACGTGGTATAATATACCTATAATTTAAAAACAACACTGTAAGGAGTGACTATATAATGACAATTAAAAATGAAACGTTGAAGCCATCAACTCAAAATATCGCAAAAGAATTAGGGAAAAGATTTCCTGATCAACAAGAATTCAGAACAGCTTCAATTATTGAAACTGCGAAATCTTTAGGTTACAGATATGGAGATTGGAAAGATCTCATATCAGAGTCTTTCAGAATCAGACGTGGAACATTTGATTTATCCTCAGTGGTTGTAGCAATGCCTGCAGTTGAAGTTAACGAAGTTAACAGATCTGTAATTGGTATGCAATCAATCGTAAACGAAGAAAAAACTTATGCAAAAGTGGATCCTTCATTTGTCGCTTGGGGAGCTTTCGCTGATATGAAAAGAATCATATCTTCTAACATGTTCTATCCTACATACATAAGTGGACTGTCAGGTAACGGTAAAACGTTCATGATTGAACAAGCTTGTGCTAAACTCAAGAGAGAATTCATTAGAGTTCAAATTAATCCTGAGACTGACGAAGATGATTTGATCGGTGGATTTAGATTGATCGATGGTGAAACAGTTTTCGCAAAAGGTCCAGTGCTTAAAGCAATGGAAAACGGAGCGATCTTACTTCTTGACGAAATCGATAGAGCAACTAACAAAATCATGTGTCTTCAAGGTATTCTTGAAGGAAAACCAGTTCTTGTTAAAAAAACTGGTGAAGTAGTTACACCTAAAAAAGGTTTTAACGTAATTGCCACAGCAAATACAAAAGGTAAAGGTTCCGAAGATGGAAGATTTACAGCAGCAACAATCATTGATGACGCTTTCTTAGAAAGATTCACAATATCAGTTGATCAGCAATTTCCTTCAGTAGCGATTGAAAAGAAAATCGTACTAAAGCATTTTGATAAATTCGGTGTAGAAATCAATGAAGACATTGAAGACTTTACTGACAATTTGGTTAACTGGGCAGATATCATCAGAAAAACATTCTATGACGATGGTGTTGATGAAGTTATTTCAACAAGAAGGCTTTGCCACATTGTTCAAACATATACTATCTTTGAAGATAAAATGAAAGCAATTGGAATGTGCATCGCAAGATTTGATGATGACACTAAAGAAGCATTCTTAGATTTATACTCTAAAGTGGATGCTAAAATGGATGAAGAACTTATGAGTGACACTCAGTTTGACGAATCACAATACATAGGAGATGACGATGACTATTAAAATAGATTACAAATTTAACGAAGGTGAGCTCACAGAAGAGCTTGCTAAATATATCGATGGTACTTATACACAGCACTATTCGAAAAACAAATTTCAAGCAACGGAATTCATACTTGACTCAGGTCATGGTGAAGGATTCTGTATTGGAAACATATTGAAGTACGCACAACGATATGGAAAAAAAGATGGTTACAACCGTAATGACTTAATGAAAGTCTTACACTATGCAATCATCGCATTGAACGTTCACGATATTGAACATAACTAAAATTAGGATAAATTATGAATATTTCTAACGATACCTTAAAGGTATTAAAAAACTTTGCGACTATCAACCCAAACATTGTAGTAAAACCAGGACAAAGGTTAGCCACCATTGCAGATGCTAAAAACATCCTTGCAAGCGCCAACATTGTCGAGGATTTCCCACAAACATTTGGTATATATGATCTCAACGAATTCTTATCAGTGTATGGTCTTATCGACGATGCATCATTAGAATTTAGTGAGAACAGTGTTTCAATTGATAACGCAACAAGCAATATTAATTACTACTTTTCAGAACCAGAGATTTTAACATCTCCTGAAAAAGAAATTACTATGCCAACCCCCGAATTTCAAATTAATTTGTCATTGGCAACATTAACACAATTGAGAAAAGCTTCAGCAGTCTTAGGACATTCTGAGCTTGCAATCATTGGTGATAATGGTACAATTACAGCATCGCTATTTGATTCTAAAGATAACACTTCCAACACGTATGGATGTTCTTTAGATGAAGGTAACGCTTGCACAAATGAATTTAAATTCATCGTCAATATGGCGAATTTAAAACTTCTAGATGGAGACTATTCAGTTTCATTTTCTAGCAAGATGATTTCTTTCTGGCAAAATACTGATTATGACGTAAGTTATTTCATTGCTTTAGAGAAATCAAGCAATTATGTTGTATAAATATAATTGTCTCTTCATTTAATTATGAGGATAAGGTGTAAGATGCGAATTATCGGTCTTACAAATTTAGTCTACTATCGATAGGAGAAAATCATGAATGATAACGTAGAAAATAGCGCAGCAGAAGCTGTAGCAGTAGAGCCAGTACAGCTCTCGATTCAAGACATCCAAACTATGGCACAGGTAATTGATATCTGTTCTAAAAGAGGTGCTTTTGAAGGTTCTGAAATGGAAGCAATTGGAGGCCTTAGAAATAGGGTAGTCAAGTTTCTAGAAGCTAACCAACCTAAAGAAGGTGAAGTAGCTCCAGAAGGTGCAGTTACCACAGAAACAGCCCCAGTGGTTGATGCTGATGGTGATGGTGTCGCAGACGCTTAAATCTGTTTAGCTTATTTTGGGGGTAGCTCCCCCATATCTTTTAATTATATAATGGAGATCTTTATGGATCACAATGAGAAATCAAAACTAATAGAGTCCTTAAAAAAAGGAACAGTAACCGTCACATTTAATAAAGTAAATGATGGTGGTATAAGAGTGATGCCATGCACTCTCAATCCAATCGTATTGGAAGCCCATGGTGTAAAAACAAAAATAGGAAACATTAACCCTGACTCAGACATCATTGCTGCATGGTCGCTTGATAAAAACGCTTGGCGTTCTTTTATTACCGATACAGTAGTTGGATGGGAGGTCTTAGGGTGAACGAATTCTTATGGTGCGAAAAGTACCGTCCAAAAACAATTGATCAGGTTATTTTACCAGAGCCAATTAAAAAAACATTTGTAGATATTGTCCACGGAGGTGAATTACACAATATGCTACTAACCGGAACTCCCGGTTTAGGTAAAACAACTGTCGCGAAAGCGCTTTGTAATGAATTGAATTTGGACTTCTTGCTTGTTAACGGATCTGAGGAATCGGGTATTGATACATTAAGAACGAAGATAAAGCAATTTGCTTCGACGATATCATTACAAGGTGGATATAAGGTAGTCATACTCGACGAGGCAGACTATCTTAATCCTCAATCGACACAACCTGCATTGCGCGGATTCATTGAAGAGTTCTCAGCAAACTGTAGGTTTATACTCACCTGCAACTTTAAAAATCGTATAATCGAACCATTACATTCAAGATGTAGTGTCATCGAATTCAATCTCGCAAAGAAAGACATGCCACCGTTATTAGCGGTGATGATGCAAAGAATAGAATATATTCTTGACGAAGAAGGAATCACATATGATAAACAAGTCATTGCTGAGTTAATTATGAAACATATGCCAGATTGGCGTAGAGTCATCAACGAATTACAACGATATTCTGTATCTGGTACAATAGATAGCGGTATACTCGTGCAATTGTCCGATATATCAATTAATGATTTAATGGAACATCTAAAACTAAAGAATTTTAAACTAATGCGCCAATGGGTAGCAGATAATATTGACACAGAACCTGCTGCAATATTTCGAAAAGTATATGATAATATGGGAGAGTTCGTGGATCCACAATCGATACCACAAGTTGTACTTATCTTAGCAGATTATCAATACAAAAATGCCTTTGTTGCAGATCATGAACTTAATATAGTTGCATGTATGACAGAAATAATGGCAGGAGTTAAATTTAAATGAGTCCGAATCAACACATCTCAGAAATGGAAGCGATGAAAAGGAATATTCATGACATGCAAAAGCAATTGCAATTAGCATATCAACGAATCGGTCAACTCACATGTGAACTCGATGACATGCGAAGATACAAAGATGCCGTAGATGATGGAAAGATATTCTTGGGAGAAGAAGATGAACCCATTTGAATTTATAAACGCAATTAATTATACAAAGAAAGACATAATGGTAGATGATCTGGTAGAAAAGGAATACAACTCCTTTATCGTTAACAGATCTCTATCTAATTTTTCTGACACCGTACTATATGCCAATGAAATGAACGTAAACCATCACCTTGATGCGCGCCTTCAATTCGATTTTTTTATAAATATAATTAAGAAACGAAAAAGATTCTCTAAGTGGAATAAAGCCACTCATATAGATAATCTAGAGATCATAAAAGAATACTATGGCTATAGCGATGAAAAAGCTAAATCTATATATAATTTGCTAAATGATGAACAAATTGAACAATTGAAAAAAAGGATTTATAAAGGTGGAAGAACTAAATAACGAAATACATCCGTGGACTCCAGGCGATATGCTTGAAGTTACACTGAATGAACCAGATGACTTTTTAAAAGTCAGAGAAACACTTACTCGAATCGGAGTAGCATCAAGAAAAGAAAACAAACTGTTTCAGTCTTGCCATATTTTACATAAGCAAGGCAGATACTTTATTGTGCACTTTAAAGAATTATTTTTACTAGATGGAAAACCATCAAATCTAGTAGAAAACGACGTACAGCGTAGAAACACAATTTCTACATTGTTAGCTGATTGGGGATTAGTAACAATACTAAATCCTGACGAAGCTAAGGATATCGCGCCATTGAGGCAGATAAAGGTAATTCCATTCAAAGATAAAAGTCTTTGGGAATTATGTCCTAAATATAATATAGGAAATAGTCAATCTAAAGACTAATCTTGTATAAATATAAACGGTTGTCCCCTTTGGGAGACTGAAAAACTTGCTTTAAATAGGAGAAATAATATGGTAAGAAATACTATGAACGTACCGCGTTCTTTATTCATCGGCTTTGAGCCGATATTGGACGAGCTAGAAAGAATTCATTCTTCGGCTCGAAATAATAATAACTCATATCCACCACACAATATTGTGAAAGTAGATGATGAAAATTTCATTATCGAGCTCGCAGTTGCAGGCTTTAGTATGGAAGAATTAACTGTTGAAGTTAAAGATTCTATACTCTTAGTAGCTGGAGAAATGGATAAAGATGATCGCGAATTTGCGTATAAAGGGATTTCATCCCGCAAATTTGAGAAGTCCTTCCGACTCTCAGAATTTGTCGTAATTGACGGTGCCGATCTAGTGAACGGAATACTTGTGGTTAACGCCAGAGTAGAAGTTCCAGATGAAAGGCGTCCTAGGAAGATCGAAATCGGGTCTACTGGGAAATCTACGAAGAAAGCTTTACTCACTGAGTAGAGTCTAATTAGCGATGAACAGTAGGTTTTAATAATAAAATTTACTGGAGTTAAAAAATGGGCTACATACGTAAGCACAGAAATGGCATCAGATCCGTAGTCGAACTAACCTTAGTGGGATTCCTAACTTTAGGAATCGCGCCATTGTTAATACTGATTACGGTTCTAAGCTATTAAGTTAACAGGGGGAGATTAATTTCTCCCCGCTGAATTTAAACATGTACAATGATCGCATTGTATGGTATAATATACCTTGATATTAAATAATGGAGTAAGCGAATTAAATTTTATACGAACATAAGTCGATATGGCAATATGCTATTATATCGAGGATACGAGAATGGCAAAGCCGTTCGCAAAAAAATCAAATACGAACCAACTCTTTATGTAACAACTCCAAAGGCATCTAAATATATTTCTTTAGATGGCAAAGTGGTGGCACCAGTAAAAATGCCATCGATGAGAGATGCAAAAGAATGGATTCAAGTAAACAAACACGTCGCTGGAAGACAGATCTATGGTAACATAAGACACATACCAGCATATATTCAAGATGAATTTCCTGGTGATATTCAATTCGATCGTAACAATATTAACGTTACAACAATTGATATCGAAGTTGCATCTGATCAAGGTTTCCCAGAACCTGATGAAGCATTGCACGAAATCACTGCAATAACAATTAAAAACAACAAAGATAACACATATTATGTATGGGGTTGTGGCGACTATGATGTCGAACGCTCTGTAATGCAGAATCATCGAGTGGTCTATAAAAAGTGTGAGTCAGAAGCCGCACTCCTTATTGATTTTATCACACATTGGTCTTCCGATGCACATTGTCCAGATGTAATAACTGGTTGGAACACTCGATTCTTTGACATGCCATATCTGATTAATCGTACAATTCGATTATTAGATGACCAATGGGCGAAGAAGTTCTCGCCATGGGGCTTAGTAGATGCTCGTGATGTTACAATCATGCAGCGTAAACAACAGACTTATGAGATCCAAGGAATATCACAAATGGATTATCTCGAGCTCTTTAAGAAGTTCGGACATTCATATGGTCCTCAAGAAACATACAAATTAGATCATATCGCGAATGTGGTATTGGGTGAACGTAAGTTATCCTATGACGAACATTCTGGTTTATTCGATCTTTATAAAGCCGACTATCAAAAGTTCATTGATTATAATATCAAAGATGTAGAATTAGTCGATAGATTAGAAGACAAGTTAGGTTTAATTACATTAGCAGTAACAATGGCATATCGTGGTGGTGTAAATTACCAAGATACGTTTGGCACAACTGCAATATGGGATGCAATTATATTCCGTAACTTAATTGATAGGAACGTCATTGTTCCATTCGCAGAAGATAAGATCAAATCTGCATATCCAGGTGGTTTCGTCAAGGATCCTCAAGTTGGAATGCACAAGAACGTAGTTAGTTTCGATTTAAACTCTCTATATCCTTCGATCATTATGCAATATAATATGTCTCCCGAGACAATCATTCAAGGTAAAGTAGCACCGCATGTCACAGTTGACAAAGTCTTAGCTACACCACTAAAATATCCTCGAGAAGAATTCGAATGTGTCGCAGCTGGTGGACAATTCTTCCGCACAAATCGTAAAGGTATATTACCTACTATCATAGAAGGTATGTACACCGAGCGTGTAGGAATCAAACGTGCAATGTTAAATGCACAAACAGAATTACAAAAAGTAAACAAAGATGATAAGCAAGAATTGTATCGTATTGAACGAGACATTGCAATCAATGAAAATCAACAGATGGCAATTAAATTACTTCTGAATAGTCTTTATGGTGCTCTTGGAAATAGGTACTTTAGATTTTTCGATCAACGTATCGCTGAAGCAATTACACTTACTGGACAACTTACGATTCGATGGTCAGAAGTTGCCATTAATCAGTACCTTAATAAAATACTAAATCCTCCTAGAAAGAAAGATTACGTTCTAGCTATCGACACAGATAGTTTATATGTATGCTTAGATGATTTAGTACAAGCAGTCAACCCACAAAAACCAATCGATTTCTTAGATACAGTTTGCTCTGAAAAGCTCGAACCAATCCTTGAATCCGCCTATGCAACTCTTTATGACATGCTAGGTGGTATCGAAAACAAAATGATTATGAAACGAGAAGCTATCGCAGATGTCGGCATTTGGACAGCTAAAAAACGTTACATCTTAAATGTATTCGATAACGAAGGTGTTCGATATGCAACACCTAAACTTAAGATTATGGGTATTGAAGCAATCAAATCATCAACTCCTTCTCCATGCCGAGAAGCTCTTAAAAAGATCTTTAAAGTTATTGTTAATGGCAATGAAGCAGAAGTTCAACAATCAATCGATCAATTCAAATCATATTTCAGATCTCTTCCACCAGAAGAGATAGCATTCCCACGCGGAATCACAAAGATAAGTGCATTCAAAGATAGTGTACTCATCTATAAGAAAGGCACACCTATCCACGTACGAGGCGGTTTACTCTATAATAAAGAATTAGAAGATAAATCTCTACAACAAAAGTACGAACGAATTCAAAATGGTGAGAAGATTAAATTCATATATCTTCGTACACCAAACCCAATCAAAGAAAATGTTATTAGTTTTCCAGCTTATCTCCCAGAGGAGCTTGGATTACACAAATACATTGACCACGAATTGCAGTTTCAGAAAACATTCTTAGACGCAATCGATCCGATTTTAAAGGCGATCGGATGGAATTCGAAAGAGATCTCCACATTGGAAGATTTCTTTTGATAAAGCATGTACAATGCCTTAAAACTGTGGTATAATATACCCCTACGAGGAGAAAACGTATGAAAAATATAAAATTAATAAGACTGACTTCTGGCGAAGAAATTATTGCCGATGTTAATTTGAATGGTATCGATACTGATACTATCATTATGACAGATGCAATTGTTTTAATTCCAGCAGGAGAAGGTAAAATCGGCTTTATGCCATTTCTACCATATTCCAAAGGATCCGAAGATGGTTTCGAAATCGATATGAAATTCGTCATGTTTATGGTTGAACCAATCGATTCACTATTAGAACAACACAGACAAGCACATAGTAAGCTTGTAGTTCCTAACGCTGGTGGAATTGTATCGTGAGTTACAATTGGGCAACTGACATTGAAAAAATGCAGTATAAATTTAAAACAAAAAAGTGGATGTTCGATAACAGACACAATAGAGATGCTTTGGATAAGTATCTTGAATTTAGATTACAATTTCTAAATGAAGAATTACAAGAAACTGAAACAGCATTTGCCAATAGAGATGCAGAAGAAATAGTTGATGGATTAATTGACCTTTGTGTAGTAGCTATAGGAACGCTTGATGCGTTTGGTGTAGATGCAAATAAAGCATGGAATCAAGTATTACAAGCTAATCTATCTAAGGAAGTTGGAATTAAACCAGAACGACCAAATCCATTAAAGCTTCCAGACTTAATTAAACCCGAAGGATGGGTCGCACCTTCACACAAAGATAATCATGGAAATTTCCCTAACGATATTTGATTCAGTATATGATAATAAAACGAATAAAAGAATGGACTACACGTCCTTTGAAGAGTTCGAAAACGTCCTCTATAGACTTGCCGAGTCATCCAAATACCCTACTAAGTCTGAAGCACCTCTTATCAGTCCTGCTATATATTTGCCTGATACAACTCGTGCTAACGACAATGTGGTTGCTTGGGGCGGTTTTGGTATTGTTGATGTCGATGACTATCTGGGCGATATAAAAGATATAGAACAAGTATACGAAAAGTACAAATATGTTTGCTATTCTACAGCAAGTTCAAAGGTTGAACATCCTAAATTTAGGTTAGTTTTCCCTTTGACTTCGCATGTAGCAAAAGAAGATATTAAACACTTTTGGTTTTCACTCAACAAAGAAATCGGTGATATTGCTGATGCTCAAACAAAAGATTTAAGCAGAATGTACTATATACCAAACACATACACAAACAGCTTTAATTTCATATTCTCACATGATGGTGATGTAATGAATCCTTCAGAGCTAATGTCAAAACATAAGTATGTAGAAAAAGCAACAGGAATGTTCGATCGTTTCCCTCCAGCTATTAAAGAAGCAATTATAAAAGATCGAAAAGCAAGATTAACAAACACAGAATATTCATGGACAGGTTATAAAGATTGTCCTTTCGTAAATCAAGCGAAAGTAGAAGAATATAAAAGAACAACATCAGGTGGTTGGTATTACGGAATGTATCAACTAATGGTCTCAGTTGCGGGTCAAGCCACAATGAGAGGTTATCCAATAACAGCAAAAGAAATCGAATTTATAGTTCGAGATCTAGACTCTGAAACTGGAAACTGGTATTTAAAACGTCCGATAGAGAAAGAAGCAGAACGAGCAATTGAGTTCGTATTTGCAAATAATAGATGAATACAACAGAACTAGCAAAACTAGACAATAATGAATTAATATATGGCACATATGACGAAGTAGAATCGTATTGTGAAAAAAACGATACATGTGTCGACAGATATTTTAATCATGTAAATCCTTCTACAGTACAAAAGGCTTTTACTTATGTTGGCAATAGCATGTGCGATCCATATGCAATAGCAAAACCGATCTACAAATTCAATGAAGATGGTTCATTTGCAGGATTAAGAATATTTAAGGAGAAATTTTAATGAAAAATTATATATTAGGGGTTGGATATTTTGCGATATTCATGATTTTACTACTTTTAGCATACGAAGTTAAAGGATACGATTATAACGGAGACAGATATTGCTTAGCACAAAATATATATTTTGAAGCAGCAAATCAACCTGAGGCAGGAAGAATCGCAGTTGCAAATGTCACATTAAACAGAGTAGCAGATGCTCAGTTCCCTGGGACTATCTGCGGTGTAGTTTATGATGCAAAACTAAGAGAAAATTGGTTAGGTCAAAAAGTACCGATACTACATCAATGTCAATTCAGTTGGTATTGTGATGGTAAATCAGACGAACCTACTGATTCAAAAACATGGTTAAAAGCTCTTTTGCTTTCAGACCAGATCTTAAATGGTCACTTCGTAGATATCACTGAAGATTCATTGTGGTACCATGCAGATTGGACGGAACCATACTGGGCAGAATATCTCACGCCTACGGTTCAAATAAATAACCACATTTTTTACAAATAAGGGTGTACAAACACCTCCCAATGTGGTATAATATACCCTACAACATAAATTTATAATGGAAATACAATTATGAAAGACTCTACATTAAGAGAATCAGTTAAAGTGTTGCATGAATGCATCGACTTACAAACTGCAAAAGCAAACGATTATCAGAATCCTAATTCTAAAATCAAACAAGCAGATTATTACCCTAATGGTGTAATGACATTGCTCGATATTAACCATGCTAAAATGCTAAGAATGCAATCAGTAGTCTCAGCAATGCAAAATGATCCAGAATACAAACCAAACTTCGAATCACTAGAAGATTCTGCTAAAGATATGATTAACTATTGTAGCTTTATCGTTTCTTATTGTCGTGGTACAATGGAAGGTCAAAGTCCAAACAGAGATTTTTTAAACAGAGAGATAAAGCAATGATAACAATTGAAGGAGTAAGAGATTACTTTAAAAACGAACTATACAATGAAAACTATACTCGAGATAGAAACGGTGGTCTAACCATTGAATTGCTAGGTGCATCCTTTCTTGCAGATGAAGATAGTATCTTTGGTGTACCCAATAAAGAATACATCTCAGCTGAAATAGATTGGTATAATTCCAAATCAACAAACATTAACGACATCCATGGCGATGAAAAACCAGCACCAAAAGCTTGGCAAATGACCGCAAATACCCATGGTGAAATAAATTCAAACTATGGTAGACTCATCTTTGGTGCTCAATATCATAAACAATATAAACAAGTATTAAACGAACTATTAGATAACGAAGATTCACGTAGAGCTTCTATGATTTATACTCGTCCTTCAATTTGGACAGAATACGATAAGAACGGTAAGAATGATTTCATTTGCACCAATTCAGTAACCTATTATATACGAGATGAATGTTTACATTGTGTTGTACAAATGAGATCTAACGATGTAGTCTTTGGCTATAAGAATGATTATGCATGGCAAAAACATGTTCTCGAAGAATTACGCGAAGATTTATACTACAATGGAGTAGAAACCGAAATAGGTGATATCCATTGGCAAGTTCAGAATTTGCATGTATACGAAAAGCATTTTGATTTGGTAAACGAAGGATGAGTGAGAAATGGGACGACAGATACCTTAGATTAGCTAAAGAAGTTTCTAAGTGGTCGAAAGATCCAAGCGTTAAAGTTGGAGCAATAGCAGTTGGCGATATAGGTCAAGTTCTTGCTCAAGGTTATAACGGATTCCCAAGAGGAGTTACCGATTCAATTGAAAGATATCATGACAGAGAAACTAAATATCGATATGTTGTACATGCAGAAGCAAATTGCATATACAATGCTGCGAGAAATGGTGTATCTTTAGATAATGCTACAATGTACGTATTTGGATTACCAGCGTGCAATGAATGCGCAAAGGCTATGATTCAAGTAGGAATTAAAAGAATTGTAATGCCACCAAAACAGAATGTTCCAGAAAAATGGTTACATTCTTGTGAAGAATCACAGCAAATGTTAGAAGAAGTTGGAGTATCATATGACTTCGCAAAAACCACAATTATGGAGAGATATCCGTGAGTAAATACACAGAAAAAGAATTAAAGAATTCAAAACGAATATTTAAATCTGCAACACCAAAATATACCACAGATTGGTATATCAAATGGGTTGCAAGTATTTTTATATTAACAGCAATGGCAATTAGAGGTGTAGATGGATATGTCTTTTATGACGTATCATTCTCTCTTATTGGTGTAAGTTTATGGTTAATCGTAAGCTTTATATGGAATGATAGAGCTCTATTATTGCTCAATGGAATTGGATTCTGTTTACTTCTTAGGACTTTCATTCAACTTATATGATAAAAACTAGATATTACGAAGACTTCATGAGATACTTTGAATTAGCAAAAGATCAGCAAGAAAAATGCAATCTACCTAATTTTATGCCTCATTTGGAAAGTAATATGAATGATGATCTGATGGAGAATGTTGAGCTATACGATGTTGTAGAACGTAAATATGCTGGATTCTCACAAATCATTAACGATTGTTTTTATGGATGGACAGATAAACATCCTTATTGGAATAGAATGCAAGCTGGTGAAGCAACTTCTCAAAGAGAGTTAATTGCAAACAACTGGAATGGAAAAAACCACACCTTAGAGACATGGTTATTCTTATTCATTTTACATAGAGTTACAGGATCCGCAATTAATTACGGAACCAAACCTTCTGGATATCATAATACGCTATTGTTTAAATTACATTTAGCAGATAATATAGAAGATATGAAAAAGATTATTAAAGCTGAAGGTAAAATGGGTAAACCTTTTTATACTTCGGTTGGATATCAATTTCCAGCATTTCCAAAACCTACGAGCGAATACAAGAAAGGTGGAGATTATTTCTTATGTGAATATGCTCCTAAGCTAGCATCAGCTTTAGCGCTATTCTTAAGAGTTGGACCTCGAAAAGATCTCAGAGAAGTAGGTGAATTCATGTTAAGTTGGAATCAAGAACATGGATTAAGAAGATACTCATTTCAATATGCAGCAGTTGTTGCAGATATTGCAGATTGGTTCCCAGATTTTGTGAACAAAGAAAGTATGTTTTATTACGGTACAAACGCAGTAGAA
>Ga0308000_10000414_pt1 | contig 17207 bp, 14 predicted proteins | sample Neamet3_FD_203877 | JGI IMG/M metagenome (GOLD analysis project Ga0308000, IMG submission 203877) | Marine microbial communities from water near the shore, Antarctic Ocean - #3 | ecosystem: Environmental > Aquatic > Marine > Unclassified | place: Southern Ocean | collected 2014-06-04 | reverse complement strand
TTCATATCTGTAATTGGTAGGCGCGATTGGACTCGAACCAACGACCCCCACCATGTCAAGGTGGTGCTCTAACCAGCTGAGCTACGCGCCTGAGGTCGGTTGCAAGCTTGCGATTGTAGCACGGCTTTTTAGCGTCGGCGCACGCTGCGCACCCCGGCCACGTCTTGCAGCGCCGCCATGACGCGCTGCACCCGGCTGGCGTCGGTGACTTCGATTGTGAAGGTCATCCAGGCCACCCCTTTCACGCTTTGCGTCTGCACGCCGATGACGTTGATTTTCTGGCTGGCAAAGGTGTCGGAAATGTCGCGCAGTAGGCCTTGGCGGTCTTGGGCCTCGATCGCCACGTCGACGGCGTAGTGGGTGGCGACATCGCCTTTGGCGGCCACGCCGTTCCACTGCACTTCGATCACCCGGCCCGGGTGGCGCTGCGCCAGCGTGGCGTAGTCGGGGCAGTCGGCCCGGTGCACGCCCACCCCTTTGCCGCGCGTGATGTAGCCCCGGATGTCGTCGGGCGGCGCCGGTTTGCAGCAGCGCGCCAGTTGCGTGAGCACCGAGTCCAGCCCCACCACCAGCACGCTGCCCTGCGGGGCGCGGGCCGGGCTGTGGCGTGCCTTGCGCAGCTGCACCTCGTCCGGGGCTTGCAGCGCCGGGGTGGGGTTGAGCAGCTGCTCGACCGTGCGCAGCGTGATTTCCTCTTTGCCCAGCGCCTCGCACAGGCCGGCGGCGTGGTCGTAGCCGATGCGGTTGGCCAACTCGTCGAGGTTGAGCGCGGTTTTGCCCTCGCGCTGCAACCATTTGTCGAGCAGCTCGCGGCCGCGCTGGATGGTGCTGTGCACCGCTTGGGCATTGAACCAGGCCCGCACCTTGCTTTTGGCGCGGTGGCTAACCAGATAGCCCTGCTCTGGGTTGAGCCAGTCGCGCGAGGGGCCGCCGTCTTTGCTGGCGATGATCTCGACCGTCTGACCCGTTTGCAGCGGCGTGTTGAGGGCGAGCATGGCGCCATCGACGCGCGCGCCACGGCAGCGGTGCCCGAGGTCGGTGTGTACGGTGTAAGCAAAATCGAGCGCCGTGGCCCCCTTGGGCAGTTCAACGATGGCCGCGTGCGGCGTGAGCACGTAAATGGCGTCGTCAAACAGCGGCTGCGTGGCCTGCTTGCGGCGCTCGCTCTCAACGTCGCTCTGCCAAGCCAGCAGCTGGCGCAGCACGGCGATTTTGGCGTCGTAGTCGGAATCGGCGTGCACACCCTCGTAGCCTTTGCTGCCGGCCTCTTTGTAGGCCCAGTGCGCCGCCACCCCGTTCTCGGCGTGGTCGTGCATGGCCTGGGTGCGGATCTGCAGCTCGAAGGCGCGGCCCTGCGCGTCGCGGATCACGGTGTGCAGCGACTGGTAGCCGTTGGGTTTGGGCTTGCCGATGTAGTCGTCAAACTCCTCGGGCACCGGGCTGTAGTGGGCGTGCGCGTAGGCCAGCACGCGGTAGCAGTCCTCGATCTGCGGCACCACCACGCGCAGCGCACGCAGGTCGAACACCTGTTCGAAATCGAGCGCCTTGCCGCGCATTTTTTTGACGATGCTGTAAATGTGCTTGGGCCGCCCCTGCACCTCGGCGTCGATACCTTGGGCACGCAGCGCCTGCTGCAGGCGCTGGCGCACCTGTTCGACGTGGCTCTCGCGCTCGATGCGTTTTTCGTCGATCAGGCGCGCGATCTCTTTGTAGGTCTGTGGCTCGAGGAAGCGAAAGGCCAGGTCTTCGATCTCCCACTTGATCGGCCAGATGCCTAAGCGGTTGGCCAAGGGTGCAAACACGTGCAGCGATTCGCTGGCCAGGGCGGGGTCGGGGGAGAGCTTGGCGGCTGCGATGTAGCGCAGCGTTTGCAGACGCGAGGCCAGGCGCAGCAGCACCACGCGCAGATCGCGCGAAAACGCCAGCAGCATCTTGCGAATATTTTCGTGCTGGCTGGCTTCGAGCTCGCTGGGGGCGGCGCGCTGGGTGCTGCCGGGTTCGGCCGCGCTGGCGCGCTCTTGGCGCACCTGGGCCGCCTTGATTCGCGTCTGGCGCTGCAGTTGCACCAGCTTGGTGGTTTCCAGAGCCACCGCAGCCAGATCGCTGCCAAAGGCTTTGGTGATGAGCTCGCGCGGGCGGTTCAGGTGCTCGCAGGCATAGACCAGATAGGTGCTGACTTTGAGCTCGGCACCGCCACCGATGAGGTCGAGCACGGCGGCCACGCCGTCGGCATGGGCCAGCGTGTTCTCGCCGGTATCGAGGGTTTCGCTGGCCAACAGTGGCTCGGCAAAGGCGCGCGCGCGCAGCACCGCGGCCTGCTCGTCGGCGACGCGGGCCTGCCACTGCGCAACGGCTGCTCCGTCTGCCGGGGCGTCCGGAGCAACCGACGGATCGGGCGCTGGGGGAGCCGATCTCATGGCGCCAACAGAAATTCGCACACCGGCGCCACCTGCTCGGGCGCCACCAGCGTGGGCGCGTGGCCCACGCCCGCAAACTCGAGCAGGCGCGCACGCGGGCCGCGCTGCGTCATGGCCAGCGCCGTGGCGTGGCTGAGCAAGTCGGATTCGGCCCCGCGCAACAGCAGCACCGGGGCCGTGATGGCCTCATACATCTGCCACAGCAGCGCCTCGCCGGCGTGGATGGCGGCGCCCGCGCTGGGGTCTGGAGCGCTGCCCACGGCCTCGCCCGCCGCCACCAGAGCGCGCAGCGGTTGCGCGATCGCTGGGTCGTAGTGCAGCGCCCAGCCGCCTTGCACCGGCCGCAGCATGGGGCGCGACAGGGCCAGCCACTGCTCGGGGCTGTGCGGGCCAAAGCCCCGGTGCAACTGCGCCAGCGCCTGCACCGCGTCTTGCTCGCTGGCGTAGGCCCCTTGCGTGCCCACATAGGTGGCGATGCGGCGCAGCGCGGCGGCCTCGATCACCGGCCCGACGTCGTTGAGCACCAGCCGGCGCAAGCCCAACCCGGGCTGGGCCGCCAGCGCCATGCCGATCAGGCCGCCCATGCTGGTGCCCACCCAGTCGATGGCCAGTTCGGCGGGCTCGGCGCTGCCAGTGGCCGCGGCGTGGTTGGCGCGCAGGTGCGCCAGCAGCAGCGCCAGATCGGCGGCGTAGGTGGGCACGCCGTAGGCGGCCGGGTCGGCCAGCCAGTCGCTGTGGCCGCGCCCGGCCACATCGACGCACAGCACCCGCAGCGGCCGCTGCGCCTGTGCCAGCAGGGCTTGCGCCAGCACGTCGAAGTCGCGCGCCTGGCGCGTCAGGCCGTGCACACACAGCACCACCTGCGCCGGGCCTTTGGGTGCGGCGGCCTCGCTGCCCCACTCCCACCAAGCGATGCGGCGCGGTTCGCCGTGCGTGGCCAGCGGGCCGGGTACGGCCAGATGATGCAATACAGGTTCCATGTCGTAGCCTTGTCTCCCTATGCAGGTGGCGCAGGGCACCGGTGGCCGCCCAGCTCCATTGGATAATGCCACCTATCGTAAATCAAATGGAGACGGTTCATGCTCGCAAACAAGACGGCTTTGGTCACGGGTTCCACCAGTGGCATTGGCCTCGGGATCGCCAAGGCGCTGGCGCAGCAAGGCGCGCACCTGGTGCTCAATGGCTTTGGCGACGCGCAAGCGGCCTGCGCCGAAGTGGCGGCCGTGGCCGCACCGGGGGCCCGGGTGAGCTACCAAGGCGCCGACATGAGCCAGCCGCAGCAGATCGAAGCCATGCTGCGCGCCGCGGCGGCCGAGTTTGGGCGCGTCGACATTCTGGTCAACAACGCCGGCATCCAGCACGTGGCCCCGATCGAGGACTTTGCGCCCGAGCGCTGGGACGCGGTGCTGGCGATCAACTTGAGCAGCGCCTTTCACACCACGCGGCTGGCGCTGCCGGCCATGAAGGCCGCCAACTGGGGCCGCATCATCAACGTGGCCTCGGTGCACGGGCTGGTGGCCTCGGCCTACAAGTCGGCCTATGTGGCGGCCAAGCACGGGCTGGTGGGCCTGACCAAGGTGGTGGCGCTCGAAACCGCCACCACGGGCGTGACCTGCAACGCCATCTGCCCCGGCTGGGTGCTCACGCCGCTGGTGCAAAAGCAAGTGGATGAACGCGCCGCTGCGCTGGGCTTGAGCAACGCCGAAGCCACCAAGCATTTGCTGTGCGAGAAGGAGCCCTCGCTGCAGTTCACCACGCCCGAAGAGCTGGGTGCGCTGGCGGTGTTTTTCTGCTCGCCGGCGGCCGCCAATGTGCGCGGCGCGGCCTGGAACATGGACGGCGGCTGGGCAGCGCAGTAAGACCGCCAATCTGTCGCCCGCAGCCCTGAACCTGTCGTTGCCGGGGTCGCCGGTGGCTATTGCAACTGCACCGCCCCGGACACCGTGATGTGCACCCATTCCGATCCAGGTTCGGCGGGCAGCGCCACCTCGGCCGCATCCAAGCGGGCCTGCGCCGCCATCATCAGGCGCGGACGCCCGGCAAACTCGGGCTCCGCCGCGCTGATCGTGACTTCGCGCAAGCTGTAGCCGCCAAAGCCGAAGTCGCGCGCCACCAGTTGGGCGCTGGCGCGAAAGCGCTCGATGGCGGCGCTGCGCACCCCGGCCTCGAGCTGCTGGCGCGCTTGCGGGCTGAGCGAGAACTGCATTTGCGACACGCTCAGGCCGCGCACTTGGGCCGGCACCGCCGCCAGCGCGGCCAGATCGCGCCCCTGCACCAGCACCTCGGCTGAGCCATGCCAGCCCACGATCTGGCCCTCGGCGTTGTGGCGCGGCTGCAAACTGAAGCCGCCCGAGCTGAGCTCGAATTCGCCGCTGCGCACCTGGGGCCGCAGCTGTTGCAACGCCGCCTCCACACTGCGGCTGAGCTGGCGCTGCAAAGCCGCCGGGTCGGTGCCTTGCACGCGTTGGGTCAGCGTCAGGGTGAGCCAGTCTTGGCGCGCTTGCTGGCGCGCCGTGGCGCTCAGTTGCACCACGTTGTGGGGCAGCGGCTGCATCCAAGCCGGGCTGGGCTGGGCTTGCGCCAAGGCGGTACCCGCGCCCAGCAAACCCAAGCCTAGCCCCAGACCCAATGCCGCAGCCGCCACGGCGTGCTTGTAGCGGCCAGGTGGTAAAAGCTTGTTCAAAATCATCGGTGCGCTCCTAAAAAATTCCGAGGCAAACCCTACACAGGCTCATCTGCCCGCCCCGGTGCGCCCCCAGTGTGCCACCAAGCGCCCTCTGCCGCCCCCGATCGGGCAGCACACAAGCGCAACAACTGTAACGGCGCGTATCCCCCATGCCGATCAAGCACCCGGCCCGGGCCGCCCGGTGTCACAATTGCTTTCGCCGCCCCAGCCCACGCACCAAAGCCTGCCATGCCATACGCCACCCCAGAACCGCCGCCCACCCGAGCCGACCGCATCGTGGTGGTGGACGACGACGCCCGCATCCGCGAGCTGCTCAACCGCTACCTGAGCCAACAGGGCTTCGAGGTCTTGCTGGCGGCCGATGCGCGCGCGCTCGACAAACTGCTGCAACGCGAGACTTTCGACCTGATCGTGCTCGACCTCATGCTGCCCGGCGAAGACGGGTTGAGCATCTGCAGGCGCTTGCGCGCGGGCCGGCTGCGCACCCCCATCATCATGCTCACCGCCAAGGGCGAAGACGTGGACCGCATCGTGGGGCTTGAGATTGGGGCCGACGATTACCTGGGCAAACCCTTCAACCCGCGCGAACTGCTGGCGCGCATTCACGCCGTGCTGCGCCGCCGCCCCCCGCCCGAAGTGCCCAGCGCCCCATCGAGCGCGCACGAAGTGGTGCAATTCGGCCCCTTCGTGCTCGACCTTGGGCAGCGCACGCTGCAAAAAAACGGCACCGACATCAGCCTGACCAGCGGCGAATTTGCCATGCTCAAAGCCTTGGTGCGGCATCCGCGCCAGCCGCTGTCGCGCGACAAGCTGGCGCAACTGGCACGTGGGCGCGAGTTCGAGCCCTTTGACCGCAGCCTCGATGTGCAAGTCTCGCGCCTGCGCAAACTCATCGAAACCGACCCCGGCGCACCGCGCTACCTGCAAACGGTTTGGGGAGTGGGCTACGTATTCGTCCCCGATGGCCAAAGCTAATCCGCCGCTGCCCGCACCCGAGGCGGGCCGCAAACCCGGCGGCGTGGGTCTGAGCCTGTTTGGCCGCACTTTTTTGTTGCTCGGCGTTTTGTTGCTGGGTTCGGTGCTGGCCTGGTTTCAAACCCTGCGCACCCTCGAAGAAGAACCGCGTGCGGTGCAAAGCGCGCAGCAGCTGGCCTCGCTCGTGAACCTGACGCGCGCCGCGCTCGCGCACGCCGACCCAATTGCTCGCATTTCGCTCGTCACCACCTTGCTGCAGCAGGAAAACCTGCGCATTGCGGTGCGCGAAAGCGCCGACACCCACTTGCCCTACGACCAAGACCGCTTGAGCCGGCGCATCAGCGCCGAATTGGCCCAGATGCTGGGGCCGCAAACGCTGGTGGCGCGCCAGGTGAATGGTTTTGATGGTCTGTGGATCGGCTTTGAAATCGGGGGCGACAACTTTTGGTTGCTGGCCGATCCGGCGCGGGTGGGGCAAGTCGGCGGCGCCACGTGGCTGGTCTGGCTCGGCATTGCGGCGGCCTTGTCCTTGCTCGGAGCGGCGGTGTTTGCCCGCCTGATCAACCGACCGCTGCTGCAGCTCAGCGCCGCCACGGCGCGCGTGCGCGCGGGCGACTTCACGGGGCCGCGGCTCGATGAAACTGAGGCCACGCACGAGATTCGCGCCGTCAACATCGGCTTCAACCGCATGGCCGAGCAACTGGCCAAGGCCGAGGCCGACCGCACGCTGATGCTGGCGGGCATTTCGCACGATCTGCGCACACCGCTGGCGCGGCTGCGGCTGGAAATCGAGCTGAGCGTGCCCGACGAGGCCACCCGGCAGCTGATGGCGGCCGACATCGAGCAAGCCAATGCCATCATCGACAAGTTCCTCGACTACGCCCGCGTCGAGCACACACCGCAGCTGCAGCCGGTGGCCTTGGCCGAGCTCATCGCCGCCGCCTTGCTGCCCTATCAAGGTGCGCCAGACTGCGCGGTGGCGCTCGATTTGCCCCCCGGCTTGCGGGTGCTGGCCGAGCCGGTGGAGCTGCGCCGCGTGTTCGACAACCTGCTGCAAAACGCCTCGCGCTACGGCCGCAGTCCCGACGGCCTGCTGCGGCTGAAGATCAGCGCGTCCGCCGGGCCAGACCAGACGGTGACGCTGCACCTGGCCGACCAGGGCCCGGGCGTGCCGCCGCAGCTGCTGGGGCGCCTGACCGAGCCCTTTTTTCGCGCCGACAGCGCCCGCACCGCCGCCAACGGCAGCGGCCTGGGGCTGGCGATCGCCGACAAAACGCTGCAAATCATGGGCGGTGCGCTGGAGTTACGCAACGGCGTCGCCGGTGGCCTGCTGGCGCGGCTGCGTTTGCCAGCGGCTGATTAGGCGGCACGGGTTTGAAGGGCGCGTGGGCGCACCCAGCGCCTCAGCCCACGCGCTGCAACAGGGCCACGGCCCGGCATTCGATCGCCAAGCCCTGCCCGACCGGCCCCATTTTTTCGGCGGTCTTGGCTTTGACATTGACTTGGCTAGGTTGCAGCCCCAGCACGGCCGCAATGCGCGCCTGCATGGCCGCCTTGTAGGGGGCCAGCTTGGGGGCTTGGGCGATCACGGTGGTGTCGAGGTTGAGCACCAGATAGCCCTGAGCGGCCACGCGCTGCATGGCGTGCGCCAGCAGCTGGGCCGAATCGGCGCCTGCAAAGCACGCGTCGGTGTCAGGGAACAGGGTGCCGATGTCGCCCAGCGCCGCCGCACCCAGCAGCGCGTCGGTGATGGCGTGCAGCAGCGCGTCGGCATCGGAATGCCCGAGCAGGCCGCTGGGGTGCGGAATGTGGATGCCGCCCAAAATCAGCGGCCGCCCCGGCACCAGCGCGTGGATGTCCCAGCCTTCGCCGATGCGCAGGCCTAGGCCTAGGCCTAGGCTGGGAGCAGAGGGGGCTGGCGCAGGGTTGACTGGGTTCATGGCGGCGGGGGCCTCGGGTGTGGATGGAGCGGCCGGGGCGAGCGGATGGGCTGGTGCATAGGGTTCGGGAGTTGCCTGCCGCTGCGCCAGCAGTGCCTCGGCCAGCGCGAAATCGGCCGGGTAGGTAATTTTGAAGTTGCTCGCACTGCCCGGCACCAGCAGCGGCTGGGCGCCGCTGCGCTCGATGGCGCTGGCCTCATCGGTGATGCCGGCAAAGCCGCTGCCTTGGTGCGCCGCCAGCGCCGCGCGCAAAGCGCCCAGCCTGAACATCTGCGGCGTTTGCGCCAGCCACTTGTCGGCGCGCTCGAGCGTGGCCGCCACCCGGGGCATGGACGCGGGCTCGGCAGCTGGGACTGGGACTGGGACTGGGGCTTCGGGCGCCGCTGCTTGAGTTGGGGTTGGCGCCGCCGCCTTGAGCGTATCGGGCAGCGGCAGCGCCAGCAGGCCGCCCACCGGGTCGCTCCAGCAGGCCGCGATCAGGCGCTCGATCTGCGCCGGCTCGATCAGGCAGCGCGCGGCGTCGTGCACCAGCACCCAGTCGGCGTCGCGCGCCCCGGCGGCTGCCAGTTGCTGCAAGCCATTGAGCACGGTCTGGGCGCGCACCGAGCCGCCCACGGGCCAGACACGCACCCGCGCATCCGGTGCCTGGTAGGCGACGTCTGCGGGCGCCACCACCACCGCCACCCCAGCCCAATGCGGCAGCGCCAAAAAAGCCGCCAGCGTGTGGTCGATCACGCGCTGGCCGGCGAGCAGCTGGTATTGCTTGGGGGTGGGTTGATCCGAGCGCACGGCCCGGCTGCCGTTGCCGGCGCTGGTGATCAGGGTGTAGCAGCGCGGCGGGGCATCGGTGCTGGCGACCTGCCAAGCGGTTGCCCCCTCCCACACGGCCCCGTCCTCAGAGGCAGCCCCCCTCGCCGGCCCAGGGGCGCTTGGGGGCATGGGCGGCGGGCCGTCAGATGCCCCGGTTTCGGGGGGTGGCGGGCAAGCGGGTATGGCGGGCGCGGTAGGATCGGTCACGGTGCGTGATTTTAAAATCAGCCGCTGCGTTGTTGCACCCTAGGCGCCCTTTATCGCCGCCAAATTCGCCCTCGTCCTCGTCCTCGTCCTCGTCCGCAACCGCAACCACAACCTCGCCCCGCATCCCTCTGCCTCTGCCCTTGCCTTAGCCACTGCACCCCGCCAGACCCCCCGATGAACCTGCCCCCACTCAGCCCCGGCAAGCGCTTGCACGTGCCCCGCCCCCCCAGCAGCGCCGACGCCTTGTGGCTGGCGCAGCTGGCCGAACGCGAACGCGGCACCGGCCGGCTCACCGCCGTGGTCTGCGCCGACGCCGCCGACGCCCAGCGCCTGCTGGAAGAAATCCCGTTTTTTGCGCCCACGCTGCGCTGCGCTCTGTTCCCGGATTGGGAAACCCTGCCCTACGACAGCTTTTCGCCGCACCAAGACCTGATCTCGGAGCGCTTGGCCACGCTCTGGCGCATCGTGCAGCGCGACCGCGCCCAAGGTGCCGATCTGGTGCTGGTGCCCGCCACCACCGCGCTCTACCGGCTGGCGCCGCCGGCCTTTCTGGCCGCCTACAGCTTCGAGTTCAAGCAACAGCAACGGCTCGATGCGTCCCGCCTCAAGGCCCAGCTCACGCTCGCCGGCTACCAGCACGTGAGCCAGGTGGTGGGCCCGGGCGAATACGCGGTGCGCGGCAGCCTGATCGACCTCTACCCCATGGGCTCTGCGGTGCCCTACCGCATCGACCTGTTCGACGACGAGATCGACTCGATCCGCACCTTCGACCCCGACACCCAGCGCAGCCTGTACCCGGTGCCCGAGGTGCGGCTGCTGCCCGGGCGCGAGTTTCCGCTCGACGAAACCGGCCGCGCCAAGTTCCGCGCCCGCTGGCGCGAACTGCTCGAAGGCGACCCGAGCCGCAGCCGCCTGTACAAAGACATGGGCGCGGGCGTGGCCAGCGCCGGCATCGAGTACTACCTGCCGCTGTTTTTTGACCAGACCGCGACCGTGTTCGACTACCTCGGCAGCGCCACCACGCTGGTGCTGCACGGCGAGCTCGAACCGGCCTTCCAGCGCTTTGCGCTGGACACCGCCGAGCGCCACCGCCTGGCCCAAGGCGACCCCGAGCGCCCGCCGCTGCCGCCCGAGACCCTGTTTCTGGATGCCGAAGGCTTCTACCTCGCCGCCAAAGCGCTGCCCCAAGTGGCGCTGCGCCCACCCAAAGAGCCGACCAGCCCGAGCAGCCTAACCGAACCGTCCAGTCCGTCCAACCCAGGCGGCCGGCCCGGCACCAACCCAGCGCCAGCCGCCGCCAGCCAAGCCTCCGCCACGAGTCCCACCGGCTCGAGCGCCTTCGAGCCGCTGCCCGACCTGGCGGCCCAGCGCGCCGCCGACGACCCGCTCGAGCGCCTCAAAGCGCACCTGGCGCGCAGCCCCCGGCGCGCGCTGCTGCTGGCCGAGAGCGAGGGCCGCCGCGCCACCTTGCTCGATTTTTTGCGCGCCAGCGGCCTCAACCCGCCGCTGTTCGAGTCCTTGGCCGACTTCCAAGCCAGCCCGGCCCCCGTCGGCCTAGCCACGGCGGCCTTGGCCAGCGGCTTTGCGTGGGTGCAGCAAGGCACAGCCCCCAGCGGCATCGACTTCGTCACCGAAACCGAGCTCTTTGCCAGCCAGCCCGGCACCCGGCGGCGCAAAAAGCAAGAGCAGGTCAGCGACGTCGAAGCGCTGATCAAAGACCTGAGCGAGCTGCAACTGGGCGACCCGGTGGTACACAGCCAGCACGGCATCGGCCGCTACCGGGGCTTGCTCAACCTCGATCTGGGCGAAAAAAACCCCGACGGCAGCCCCGTGCTGCAAGAGTTTTTGCACCTCGAGTACGCCCAAGCCGCCGTGCTCTACGTGCCGGCGAGCCAACTGCACCAGATCAGCCGCTACACCGGCGTGAGCGCCGACGAAGCGCCGCTGCACCGGCTGGGCTCGGGCCAGTGGGATAAAGCGCGGCGCAAAGCCGCCGAACAGGTGCGCGACGCCGCCGCCGAACTGCTCAACCTCTACGCCCGCCGCGCCGCTCGCGAGGGCCACGCCTTTCGCTTCCCGGCCAAAGACTACGAAGCCTTCGCCAACGACTTCGGCTTCGAAGAAACGCCCGACCAAAAAGCCGCCATCCACGCCGTGATCCAAGACCTGATCAGCCCACGCCCGATGGACCGGCTGGTCTGCGGCGACGTCGGCTTTGGCAAGACCGAAGTGGCGCTGCGCGCCGCCTTCGTGGCGGTGAGCGGCGGCAAGCAAGTGGCCTTTCTGGCCCCCACCACCTTGCTGGCCGAGCAGCACTACCAGACCCTGCAAGACCGCTTTGCCAACTGGCCGGTGAAGATCGCCGAACTGAGCCGCTTTCGCAGTGCGCGCGAAATCACCGCCGCCCTGCAAGGCACCGCCGCCGGCACCGTCGATATCGTCGTCGGCACCCACAAGCTGCTGAGCGAAAAGACGAAATTCAAAAACCTCGGGCTGCTCATCATCGATGAAGAGCACCGCTTCGGCGTGCGCCACAAAGAGGCCATGAAGGCGCTGCGCGCCGAAGTCGATGTGCTCACCCTCACCGCCACCCCGATCCCGCGCACCCTCGGGCTGGCGCTCGAAGGGCTGCGCGACCTGAGCGTGATCGCCACCGCGCCGCAGCGCCGCTTGTCCATCAAAACCTTCGTGCGCAACGAAGGCAATGGCGTGATCCGCGAGGCCGTGCTGCGCGAGCTCAAGCGCGGCGGGCAGGTGTATTTTCTGCACAACGAAGTCGAAACGATCGAAAACCGCAAGCAAAAGCTGGAACAGCTGCTGCCCGAGGCGCGCATCGCCGTCGCCCACGGCCAGTTGCCCGAGCGCGAGCTCGAGCGCGTGATGCGCGACTTCGTGGCCCAGCGCCACAACCTGCTGCTGTGCTCGACCATCATCGAAACCGGCATCGACGTGCCCAGCGCCAACACCATCCTCATCAGCCGCGCCGACAAGTTTGGGCTGGCGCAGCTGCACCAGTTGCGCGGCCGCGTCGGGCGCAGCCACCACCAAGCCTACGCCTACCTGATGGTGCCCGAGATCGACAGCCTGAGCAAAACGGCGCAGCAGCGGCTCGAAGCCATCGGGCAGATGGAGGCCTTGGGCAGCGGTTTTTACCTCGCTATGCACGACCTCGAAATCCGGGGCGCGGGCGAGGTGCTGGGCGAAAACCAGAGCGGCAACATGCTCGAAGTCGGCTTTCAGCTCTACCACGAGATGCTGGCCGAAGCAGTCGATGCCCTCAAGGCCGGGCGCGAACCCGATCTGCTCAGCCCCTTGGGCGTGACCACCGACATCAACCTGCACGCCCCGGCCCTGCTGCCCAGCGACTACTGCGGCGACGTGCACCTGCGCCTGAGCCTGTACAAAAAGCTCGCCAGCGCCAAGACCAGCGCGCAGATCGACGCCTTGCTCGAAGAAATCGTGGACCGCTTTGGCAAGCTGCCGCCGCAGGCGCAAACGCTGATCGACGTGCACCGCCTGCGCGTGCTCGCCGCCCCCTACGGCGTGCAAAAGGTCGATGCCACGCCGGGCCTGATCCTGATCGGCTTCAAGCCCAACCCGCCGCTAGATCCGCAGCGCATCATCGACCTGGTGCAAAAAAACCGCCACATCAAACTCGCCGGCAACGACAAACTGCGCATCGAGCGCGCCCTACCCGAAGCCAAAGACCGCGCGCTACTGGTGCGCGATGTGCTGCGCGCCCTCGGGGCCCCGCGGGCCGTGCCGGAGCCGACGGGGGTTCAGGGATAAGCACGCACAAGAGGCGCGCACGCATAGGCGCACACATATCTTTGGGCTGACAGGCGCACACATATAAGTGGCTCGCACCTATAATTGCCTGCATCCCTGATCGATTGTGGAGCGTGCCATGGCGCAAGTGACCATTTACGTCGAAGACGAGGCCCTGCAAGCGGCGCGCGCAGCGGCGGCGCGCCAGCAGCTCTCGCTCAGCCAATGGTTTGCCCAGTTTGCGGCCGCCGAAAAGCGCCGCCACCAGAGCGACTGGGCCACCTTTTACGCCGAACTCGACGCCTTGGGCCACCCCGGTGACGACGACTTCCCCACCCTCGAGGCCCTGCGCGCGGGCCAGGTGCCCGACCTACCGCGCGAAAGCTGGTGAGCCCATGCCCTACCTGCTCGACACCCACATCCTGATTTACTTCTTCAAAAACCAAGGGGCCGTGCGCCAGCATATGGCGCAGCAGCGCGACACCGACATCCGCCTGTGCACCCCGGTGCTATGGGAACTGCTCAGCGGCGCCTACAAATCGGCCCAGCCGCAGACCCAACTGCTCAAGCTGGCGGCGCTGCAAGGGCGCTTGCGGATCCACGATTTCAACCCGCCCGCCGCCGAAAAAGCCGCCCGCATCCGCGCCCAGCTCGAGGCCCAAGGCAGCCCCATCGGCCCCATCGACACCCTCATCGCCGGCATCGCGCTGGCCCACGGCCTGTGCCTGGTGACGCGCAACACGCGCGAATTCGGGCGCGTGCCGGGCTTGCAACTCGTCAACTGGTTCGACGACGGCGCCGCCCTCCCCCTGCTTAGCCCACACGCCTTATGACCGCCGCCACCGAATTCGCCCCCGGCCTGACCGTGCAGGGCTTCAACCCACCGCTGCGCCTGCGCGACTTTGGGCTCATCGCCTTCGACATGGACTCGACGCTGATCAACATCGAGTGCGTGGACGAGATCGCCGACGCCGTAGGCCGCAAGGCCGAGGTGGCAGCCATCACCGAGGCCGCCATGCGCGGCGAGATCACCGACTTCAAAGACAGCCTGCGCCGGCGCGTGGCGCTGCTCGAGGGCGTGACCGTGGCCGACATGGAACGCGTCTATGCCGAGCGGCTGCGCCTCAACCCCGGCGCCGCCGCGCTCGCGGCCGCCTGCCGCGCTGCCGGGCTCAAAACGCTGCTGGTCTCGGGCGGCTTCACTTTTTTTGCCGAGCGCGTGCGCGCGGAGTTGGGCATCGACTTCGTGCGCGCCAACGTGCTCGAACTGCGCAGCGACCCCAATTGCGGCGCCCTCACCGGCCGCTTGCTGCCCCAGTGCTGGGGCGACATCTGCGACGGCGCCGAAAAGCGCCGCACCCTGCTCGAGGTCGCCAGCTTGCTGGGCCTGGAGCCGGCGCAGTGCATCGCCGTGGGCGACGGCGCCAACGACCTGCCCATGATGGCCGCCGCCGGGCTATCGGTGGCTTTTCAGGCCAAGCCGGTGGTGCGCGCGCAGGCGCACGTGGCGATCAACCAAGGCGGGCTCGAGCGCCTGCTCGAAGTCGTACGGCCTTAAACCCCACCCCCCGGCACGCTGGGCAGCCCGGCCAGCGCCATGGCGAGCTCTTGCTCGTCGTAGGCTTCGTCCTTGAGCTCGCCGGCAAAGTACTTCTGGTACGAGGCCATGTCGAAGTGGCCGTGGCCGCACAGGCCAAACAGAATCGTCTCGCTGCGGCCCTCGCGCTTGCAGCGCAGCGCCTCTTCGATCGCGCCCTTGACGGCGTGGTTGGCCTCGGGTGCGGGCACGATGCCTTCGGCGCGCGCAAACGCCACCCCGGCGGCAAAGCACTCGCCTTGGGTGTAGGCCACGGCTTCGAGCAAACCCAGCTCTTTGCAGTGGCTCACCAGCGGCGCCATGCCGTGGTAGCGCAAGCCCCCGGCATGAAAACCGGGCGGCGTGAAGGTGCTGCCCAAGGTGTGCATCTTGGTCAGGGGCGTCAGGTGGCCGGTGTCGCCAAAGTCGTAGGCGTAGCGCCCGCGCGTGAGCGACGGGCAAGCCGCCGGCTCCACCGCCACGATGCGCGCCTTGCGGCCGCCGCGCAGCGCGTCGCCCATGAACGGAAAAGCGAGGCCAGCAAAGTTCGAGCCGCCCCCGGTGCAGCCCACCACCACATCGGGCCAGGCGTCGGCCATCTGCAACTGCTGCATCGCTTCCAGCCCGATCACGGTCTGGTGCAGCAGCACGTGGTTGAGCACCGAGCCGAGCGCGTACTTGGTGTCCTCGCGCTGCACCGCCAGTTCCACGGCTTCAGAAATCGCGATCCCTAGGCTGCCCGGGTGCTCGGGGCGCTGCGCCAGCACGCTGCGGCCATAGGCGGTCTCGGTGGAGGGCGAGGCCACGCAGCGCGCGCCGTAGGTTTCCATGACGGCGCGGCGGTAGGGTTTTTGGTCGTAGCTCACGCGCACCTGGAACACCAGCACTTCGAGGTCGAAGATCGAGCCGGCAAAGGCGAGCGAGGTGCCCCACTGGCCGGCCCCGGTCTCGGTGGTCAGGCGCTTGACGCCGGCTTGCTGGTTGTAAAAAGCCTGCGGGATGGCGGTGTTGGGCTTGTGGCTGCCGGCTGGGCTCACGCCCTCGTATTTGTAAAAAATCTTGGCCGGCGTGCCCAGCAGCTTTTCCAGCCGGTGCGCGCGGTACAGCGGCGCCGGGCGCCAGAGGCGGTAGATGTCGCGCACCGGCTCGGGGATTTCGATCTCGCGCTCGGTGCTCACCTCTTGTTTGATCAGCTCGAGCGGAAACAGCGGCAGCAAATCGTCGGGGCCTATGGGCTGCAAGGTGCCCGGATGCAGCACCGGCGGCGCGGGCTGCGGCAAATCGGCGGCGATGTTGTACCAGCTGCGCGGCAGCTGGCTTTCGTCGAGCAGGTACTTGGTGGTTTGGGTCAAGATGCGATCTCCTTGGTGGCACGGATGCGAAGGGAAAGCGCGCAGGGTGCGCTCTGCTGCTGCACGGCGCCAATGTAGCACGCCGCTGGAGCCTCCCGGCGGCGCGCCAGCACGCCGGGGCCAGAACGGCGATAATCGGGCGCACATGAATACCCCCACCCCACCCTCGCGCTGGCAACGCTGGCGCTCGCACCTGCTCACCGTGGCGCTGGTGCTGGCGGTGTTTTTGGGCGTGCAAGCCTGGCAGACGCGCGCAGTGCCGGCCGTGCTCGACCTCAACCAGCCGGTGCAGTGGCTGGGCGCTGATGGCAGCAGCCACAGCGGCAGCCTGGCGCAGGCCTTGGCCGCCGCCCGCCTAGGGCAGCACCCCGACGCCGGCACGCGGCCGGTGGCGCTCTATATCTGGGCCGAGTGGTGCGCCATCTGCCGCGGCATGGAGGGCAGCGTGACGCGGCTGGGGCAGGACTGGCCGCTGCTCACGGTGGCCATGCAATCGGGCCCGGCGGCGCAGGTGCTGCGCTATCAGCAGCAGCGCGGCTTGCCGTGGCAGAGCGTGATAGACGCGCGCGGCACGCTGGCGCAGGCGCTGGGCTACCGCTCGGTGCCGGCCTTTGCGGTGATCGACACCGATGGCCGCTTGCGCTTTGCCACCGTGGGCTTCACCACCGGGGCCGGGATGCGGCTGCGGCTATGGCTGGCGCACTGGTTCTAGGCCGCCGCAGTCTTTGAGCCTACTTACTCCCGGCCTTCCAGCCTCTCAGCCCTCTTTGAGCGCCCGCGCCAGCCGCGCCACGCCCTCGCGGATGCGCTCTGCATCGACGGTGGCAAAGCTCAGGCGCAGCGTGCCCAAGTCGGGGTCGCAGGCATAAAAGGGCCGCCCCGGCACGAAGGCCACGCCTTGCTGCACGGCGCGCTGCGCCAGCGCTTGGCCGTCGGCGCAGGCCCCGCCGGCCCCCGTCAGGCGCGCCCAGATGAACAAACCGCCCTGTGGCGGCACAAAGTCGATCGCCGCCCCGAGCTCGCTGCGCAGCGCGGCACCCAAGGCTTGGGCGCGTTCGGCATAGACCACGCGCACCCGCGCCAGCGCAGCCGCCAAGCGGCCGCCTTGCAGGTACTGCGCCGCCGTGGCTTGGGCAAAGGTGCTGGTATGGGCGTCGCTGAACTGCTTGCACATCACCGCCTTGGCCAGCAGCTCGGGCGGCGCCACCAGCCAGCCGATGCGCAGCCCGGGGCTGAGCACCTTGCTCAGCGAACCGCAGTGCAGCAGCCAGTCGCGGCTGCCCGGGACTTCGGCGCTCAGGGCCAGCAGGCTTGGCGGCGGCGCGGCGCCAAAATACAGGTCGCCGTAGGGGTCGTCCTCGACGATCGGGGTTTGGGTGCGCAGCGCCAGTTCGAGCACGCGCCGGCGCCGCTCCAGGCTCAAAAGCGCGCCGCTGGGGTTGCCAAAGCTGGGCACCAGATAGACGAACTTGGGCC
>Ga0308000_10000405_pt1 | contig 17401 bp, 19 predicted proteins | sample Neamet3_FD_203877 | JGI IMG/M metagenome (GOLD analysis project Ga0308000, IMG submission 203877) | Marine microbial communities from water near the shore, Antarctic Ocean - #3 | ecosystem: Environmental > Aquatic > Marine > Unclassified | place: Southern Ocean | collected 2014-06-04 | reverse complement strand
TTGTAATGTTGGCGATGATGTCACTTGGGAAGAGTTCAAGGACGTTTATATGGCTGCTTACGATGGCGGTGCGTCTGGGGCTACGACCTTTAGGTCAAGCGGTAAGCGCTTCGGCATCCTGAATGCATCAACGTCAGAAGAGTATGCTGAAGAGGAAGTGTCAGAGGGTGGCGCTTGCTACATTGATCCGGCGACAGGCATTCGTAGCTGCGAGTAACTAAAGAGGCCCCCAAGTGGGGCCTTTTTGCCACAATCCCAACCCGCGTTTTAAAAAGTCCTAGTTGGGCTTTAGACAGGAAAAACACTATGTTTACAGTTGAGCTAGAGGAAGACCACTCAAGAATAGTTGCACTTGATGAGAAAGCCGAGCATGAAGATGTCGAGATGTACTTGGAAGAAGATAGTACCGTTTACATTAGGCAATATTGCGAAGAGCTAAAAGAGTTCCAACTGCTTATCATGAGTTACCAACAGCTTACAGACCTCTTTGCATCCTTACAGTCGCCAGAAGGTATGCACGAAACAGTGGTTGATAGAGTAGGATAGGGTGGGAAGTCCGGCGTCCCCGATGAACAGCGACATCTCAGACTTCCCGTTGATACCTAAGTATCTTGGTCTTAAATAGACCTTTTACTCCACCATTGCAATACTATGAGAAAAAACACTGATCGGGGGCTGTCCGACCAGTGCTTTGGTGATCTGTGTTTTTTAGTTATGAGGTCAACCAAGTGTATACCTTATGTGTCTGGTTCTCTCGGTCCTCGATACCATGTATACCGCCGTTCACTCTTCTAGTTATCCTCTGTATTGTCTCAGGGTTCACGCCTTTGTCGGCAATGTCGAAGAGGTTGTTTTCCTCAAAGAAGAATATAGCTGTCTCAAAGGCGTACTTTTCTGCCACCAAGTCGGGGTCAGTCATTACCTCTGGTAGGGCCATTTTAGATGCAAAGAGCCTATAGTTATCTCTGCCAGTGAGCATCATGAAACCTTTGCCAGCGAAGTTCGAGGCGTCCGTTTCATCTCTGTTACCCATGCGTCCGACATACACCTTGCCAGCCAAACCTTTAGGGTTCTTGGCGTACTTCTCAGCACTCTCGACTGTCGGGAAGCGGCTGGGCCAGACGGCCTTTATGCGCTCCGGCGTACTGTAGTATAGGTTCTCACGCACCAGCTTGAAACCGCCACTCTCATGGTGCGCCTGCCCTAAAAGGTGGGATGCGCGTTTTGGTGAAAGCTTGTAGTGATACGCTATCTTCTTGGCAGTGTTTGGGCCAAATTGACCATCACTTCCAGCGCCTATCTTGATTTGAAGCGCTCGCATTGCGTCACTCATTTAGTACCTCCAAGGTAGTTAGGTATTTCATCGGCGGGACGTTTGTACTCTCGATAAAAGCGTAGGCAGTTAACACACGTATTCAGTGTGACCATTGCCAGTAAGATGAATTGCCAAGTCTGCATTACTTCGACACCTTCTTGACCTTCTCGAAGCTACGCATCCCAGCAAGCCCCAGCATCCCAGTTAAAACTGGCATCATGACGCTCATGTCAGCTTGGGGTATGACAAAGCCAAAACCAGCGCAGATTGGGGAAATCAGGAAGTTGACCATCAGCCCTAGAACACAGGTGTAGCCGCACAGGGGCCGCCAGCTTGCTTGGAACCAGTTACCCTTTGCTTCGACTTTGTTGATTTCTAGTTGAGCGACAAGTGCTTGCTGCGCGTGGGTATCACTCATAGTTGCTATTTCGTGCGCGAGTTTAGCTTTCATGTCGCTGTCTGGTATTACTTTATCCAGGATTCCTGACACGGGGCCAATTAGGCTTGCAATAATACTCATGTTTCATGTCCTAACCACACGGCAAACGCACCTGTCATGGCTCCCGTTACAACCGAAACTAAAGCCGACTGTTGGGTCGTAGGGTCAGGTAGTGTCATAAACCACTCGACCACACGCCACGCTGAGACAGACATCATCAGCATCATTATTCGGGGCAGTATCTTCCAATGTAGGAAGCGCTCCATGGTAACTGTCATTTTCTTTCACCTCTCAGCATTATTCTCAGGGCAACCTTTTTATCTCTGGTGATTACTAAAATGTAGCCTTGTTTATTGACTACGACCCAGCGGCGGGTGGCTCTCTCTAAAGTATTAGAGTTCAATTAGGCCGAGCCACCAAAGGTAAGCACCGCCGCTGCCTAGACAAAGGCCAGCAACAATAAAGACCACAGCAATAGTCATCGCTTGCTCTTGTTTCTCTTGTCTGGCTATTAGCGCTAGGCGTTCAGCTTCTTTGCGCTCTATGCGTATCTCGCGCCTGATGCTCTGCAACTCATTATAAGCTGATAATCCACGGCTGTTCACGAGATAATTCCTCAGTTCCTCTTCGGCCTCTTTCGCCAAAGTCTTATTCATGAAGGTGGTCAAAGCCTCTTCATTGGCGGATGAAAACACTGAGTTCTTCTTTTTAACATGGTCGGCTTGGGCGGCATCAGACGCATCGAAGAAGCTACTGAGTTCCTTGGTCATGTTCATTAGCGATTTACCCGCCGAAATGCCGCCCTTCACAGCCGCAAAGGCTGCGCTTATGGAGATAGGGTCCATAGCAATTCCTTTATCTTTTAGGGGATGCCATGCTTTCAACGGCCTTGCGTATATGCTCTATGTTGGTTGAGATTGTGGCCATACTGACGGCCTGTGATTGAACCATGTTTTCGACACGGACCATTCTCATGCTGATACTGTTAATATCTCTGGCGTTTAGCTCGATGTCAGACATCATCATCGAAGCTACCCAGACGATTGCAGCGGCTTGTGTCATAAGTCCAAAAGCCACGGCAAGGGGTACGCTTTGGGATAAGCGGAAACCGTCTTTATTAGTAATAGTGCAGTCCTTTTTCTGTTTATTCGGGCATATAAGTGTTGAGGTCTACCTCCATAGATACTTGTTCTTCCCTCACTATTTCATTTGCCGCGTTCCAAGCCGCGAATTTCGGTCTGAGTAACAGTATTTTAGCAGCTACGTCTGCTGCTGCAACTTTAACGAAATTGTCTCCCGAAATAAGAGCCACAACATTATAAAACTTACCACTGTTTGGGTCTATATTATCGACTTGACTGGGAGGAAGTCCTTCTGATGGAAGTGTAACAGAGGTTACAAGGCCCATACTATCAGTTTCAACAATTGGTTCCTCGTTACTACCCGCACTAACTTGAACAGAACCATCGGCATTAACGGTAACTTCTTGTATACTGACCCATTTGTGAGGGTGATTGTCATAGATGTTTTTCATCGCCCAAGCCGCAGCTTGTGCTTCTCCTTCTGTGTCGTAATTAGTTCCGTGAAATCTAAATTGTGTCATTATGTTCCTCCATAGATCGTGCCGCTGTTATTTAGGGTATAGGAATGGGGGTAGCTGTGTATAGCTTTAGAACCGGGCATTCCGGCGTAGACTTGGGCTCCAATTGTGCCCGAACCTCCATAAGCGCCCCAGCCACCGCCGCCGCCTGCCATATTAGTTGCGACATGGCTAGTACCAGTATTATTAGCACTACCACCCGCGCTACCAGCTTCATTTGTGGAGAACCACGAAGAATTCGCTTGGGCTAATCCACCAACGCCGGGGAGAATACGTCCTCCACCTCCACCGCCACTATAGTAAAAAGTACCCCCGCCTCTAGCAGCACTACCACCACCAGCGCCGCCACCCTGACCGCGAGTGTGCTTCCCGCCGGAAGAATAGTTATTAGGCCAGTTTGTGCCTTCACCACCTGCCTGTCCGGGGGCACCAAAAGCACCACCAGTTCCCCCACGGTTAACTCCCCAACCGCCAGCACCGCCGCCACCACCGCCATGCGAGCCATAACCGCCAGCACCGCCCCCGCCAGCTATGTAAGCCCCACTCATATTGTTGATTGTAATACCTTGTGCAGCAAGAATGCGAATGGAATGACTAAGGTAGTGATACACGGCAAGCCCAAACCCATGTCCCATGATTTTACCATAGTTATTAATGACTAATTTATTGTCCATGTGATTAGTGACTGCAAGCGCATACCCATAATGACCTTCTGGTCCTTGTCTCGGATGGGCCTCTGGCTCAACCCAAACATAAACACCGCTATTTATAGTAAAAACTACGTTAGAACTGCCATCCCACCCCGCATTTGTACAAACGGTATTTATGTCTATTGGGCCTTTCGTATTTGAGCTAATGACATAATTGAACACATTCGCTTTCCCGTGTCCATCGCTCATGTTAATGGCACCAGAAGCCTTATCGAACAAGCCACGAACAGCGGATGACCCCATGTTTATACTGGCAGTCGCACTATTTCCTAGCTCTGTGTTGACTTGGTTTAGGGTGATCGTACCGCTACTGGGAAGAGTCATTTTTTAACTCCTCTACTTCTGCTTTGAGTTCTTTGATAGCTTCGACCAAAAGGGCAACTACGTTACCATAAGCAACTGAGAAATGATCGTCTTCAGACCCTTCTCGATTACATGGCCCACCAGTAACCGCTTCTGGAAGAACTGTTAAAAGCTCTTGGGCAATCAAACCAACATGACGCCTTGATAGATTGTGGTCAAAAGTGTCTACTGTTTCTTCTGGAGTTGCTGGTTCTGGGTTATCAGTCCTATCGTAAGTGTACCCATTTATTTGGCAAACTTTATCCAGTGCGTTAGGTATCTTTTCTAGGTTTTCTTTAACCCTAATGTCTGAATAGGCAGTTACGTTACCAGCAGCCCAAATACTATCCCCTAAAGAACATTTAGGAGTTCCGTTTTGACACCAAACCATTTGATGCCCACCCCCCATATTACCACCAGTACCATTGTTAGTGTGCTTATACGCAAGTCCGTAGAGGCCCCCAAAGTTAGAACCATTGGCTGCGTTCTTATACCCTGTGCCCATGCTCCATATTTGATCTGTCTTTTGGGAATCATATACTCCAAAGATGCCCTCATCTCGCGCAGTGGATACTAGACCACCAGAAAAGAAATCATCAGCATCACTGCGAAGGTACGAAGTTGAGGCTTCAAAGCCTGTGAATGATCTAATAGCAGCGGCAGTACCGTGTCTAATATATCCATCATTAGCTGTTTCAACACAGACTTGAGTTACGCCGCTAGTAACCGTATTAGGTGTCGTGTTAAAGTAGTTGGCAAATATGTAACCACCTGAACTTCTCTGAACAACTGTACTGTTACCCGCAGAGGAGGATACTGTGTGGGGGAAGCTGTAGTTATTTGCGCTCGCAGCAATACCATCTAGCTTAGTACCATCGCTGGCTACATCTCGCCCATCAACAGTGCCAGTTAATTTAATGTTTCCGTTTGATCCATCCAAGCCAATCCTTGCATCACCATCAGCGGAAACGTACAGACCCCAGCCAGTACCCAAAACGTCGCTAATGCTTGATATAGGATGATTACTACCGCTAGTATATCCTATGCCATAATGATTACTCAGAGCAGTGTCAGTAGCTAGGTAGGAAGTTCCTATACTATATATTGGGTTAGTCTTGGCAGCGTTATCCCCCACGTTATTGTAGCCGCCGACTAAATGACCTGAACTATGCGTTCCTCTTTTTATATTTGTGCCACCGTTAAATACAACGTCACCAGTTACAGTACCACCAGCTTTAGGTAGTGCGTTAGTTGCTAGTGTTCCTTGCGCTGCTGTAGCAAAAGCACTTGAGTGGTTTCCATCAAGTAAGTCAGCGTCTAGTCCAGTGCCTGTGCCATCGACAGTCTTAATAGCTGTGAGTAACTGTGCGGCTGTTTGGTCTGCTGTGGCCGATGCTTCTACCGCATTTAGCTTACTATGGTCCGCATCTGTGAAAACATTACTGTCACTTGCTGCTTCCACGGCTGCACGGATTTCGGCATTGGTTTGGTCAGCGGTTGCTGAAGCTTCTACAGCATCCAGCTTGGTTTTATCAGTGGCGGTCATTACCCCAGCGGCTGATCCAGTGGCAGCGGCAATAGTCGCATTGTCACCCGTGCTGCTTGTAATAGCGATGGTCGTAGAGGCAGTGGTACTTGCTAGGTTGGTGGCTCCTGATGCGGAGACAACCCCAGCGCCGTTTATAGATAGACCAGAGCCAATCTTTACGCCACCAAGCGTGTTTGCAGCGGCGGTAGGCAGTGAAAAGTTATTCGCGCTACTGGCAATTCCGTCCAGCTTAGTCCCGTCGTTGGCTACATCTCGCCCATCAACCGTAGAGTTGGTTGTCAAAGCGCCTGTTAAAGCACCGCCAGCCTTGGGCAGCGCATTGGCAGCTAGTGTGCCTTGGGCCGCTGTGGCGTATGCTGAGGCGGCGGTAGTTGCTACTGTGCCTAAGCCTAAATTAGATCGGGCTGTACCAGCGGATGCAATGTCACTGAAATTGTTTGACGCAATTAAGGCTCCAGACAAAGAAGCATATGCTGCAACCCAAGATGAGCCAGACCACACGAACATACCCTGTGAGCCACCACTTCCTTGGTAGTAAAGGGCTCCAGATACTAAGGCATTACCGTCATTATCAACGGATGGTGCGGAGCTTTTGCTGCCTAGGTATCTATCATCAAAGCTGTCTAATGCGGCCAGTGCGGCGTCCTTTGCCGCTGTTGCCGCTGTGGTGCTAGAGGCAGCGCCTGTCGCACTAGAGGCAGCGGCTGTCGCGCTGGCAGAAGCTTCGTTTCTTTTAGTTGTCGCAATTGCGGCACTGGCTGTCGCGCTGTTTTTACTTACCAATGCAGCGGCGGCATCAGATGCGGCACTCGTTGCATTTCCAGCGGCAGCATTAACGGCAGCTATTGATCCAGCAACCAGTGAGATATTACTATCTTTAACGGTAATTACGTTGCCCATGCCATTGCCGTGGACGGTGCAGTAATAACGTAGTGTGGCTGGCGCGTTGGTTGGTACTTGAAATGTAACACTAGCACCAGAAGAGCCAGCGGTGCCTGACACAGTAACGCCAGTTGTCCAAGCGTTCCCAGAGCTATCCTTAAAGGCTAATGGGTGGCCAGATAGAGATGAATTAGACACATTAAAGATATATGTGTTGCCACGGAACATATCGATGGCTGGGCTGTTGACGCCATCCAAGACGAACACGTTGCCACTTCCAGGATTTACCACAGTGACCACATATGTTTTCTCTAGTGAGTTGGCCAGTGAAGTAATATCTGAAGATATAGCAGCCAGCGCATTCATGTCCGAAACTGCGTCTGAAGTTCCCAGGGCATTTACGTTGGTAATTGAACCAGCGACTGTGTTGATCTCAGTTATTGCACCAGCCACCGCTGGGACGTTACCCACTGTGGAATAATACTTGGCTGAAAAGTTGCTTCCCTCTACAGCGGCAGAGGTTTTAGTTGCCCAATCTTCTGCTAAATCTTTTGCCGCAACACTAGAATTCTTCGCAGTAACGCTATCATTCTTAGCCACAACACTTGCATCACGGGCAGTCTCACTTAAGCCTTGGGCCGCAACACTAGAATTCTTCGCGACAACGCTGGCATCCTTTGCAACGACACTAGCATTCTTTGCAGTCACGCTGTCATTTTTCGCAGTAATACTTGAGTTTCTTGAAGAAGTAGAAGTATTAGCGCTGCCCAAAGCTTCGTTCGCTTTAGTGTTTGCCGTCCCTGCGCTGCCAGAAGCAGCCGAGGCAGAGGATGCCGCTGCATTCTTTGAGGTGTTGGCTGCCGACGCAGATGACCCAGCGCTAGTGCTAGATGTAGCGGCTTGGTTCTTGCTAACTAAGGCAGCGGCAGCCGAGGCGGCAGCTTCTTGGGCTTTTGTTCCTGAGGTTGCGGCCTGTGTAGCCGCTGTATTCCTTGACACTAAAGCGGCGGCTTCGCTGGCGGCGGCGTTGTTGACTGAAGCTTCGATTGCATCTGTTTGATTAGATGTTGCTCCTGTTGTGCTGAAAAAGCTTGAATTACTCATATCTACGGTTTCCTAATCATCAGTCAGTGTAAGTTTTAGACGGGCGCATCACTTGGATTCCCCCAGACATTTCGGCAGAATCTGCCTGTTGCTGTATCTCAGTTAGGAATTGGGATGACTTGGCATCGAACTGAGGTCCACGCTCATCTATGAAGTAATCAGCGGCGTAACTGAGCGCTGTATAAATCAGTAAATCAGGGCCAAGCGTTGTTAGTGTGTTGGTACTGCTATCTAAAGAAAGAGTTGCGAAGGAAGCATAGTAATTTAGGACTATAGTGCCAGTGCTAGGCTTTGGGTAAACTAAGTATGTACCCTGCACCCTAGTAAAGAACACTGGAGTTCCTTGCTGGTTAGTTTTCTGAGCCTCAACCATTTCGTGCAGAGGTAGCCTGACCAAAGGTTTGCCTTCGCTATAAATATCTATTGGCTCAATGAAGTCGCTTGGCAGATTGATTGAAGACACACCACTAACGTCATTGGCTACATCATAAGTTTGCGTTTTCTCCATGGATGGAATACGGATAACCCGTGTAATCCTAGATATTGCTTGGTCAATAAAGGTGTCAGCCAAGGCATTCGTGCAGTCACTTCTGTTGAGGAGAGCGATCATATGCGCTCGGAGTTCACCCTTATTCATATCAGGTTGTCCTTTTCTTTACTTTTGCGGTCTTAGCGGCATCACGAAAAGCAGACGCCGTTGGTGCGCCTTTAGCACCTGGCTTTCTTAACTTTTCGCCTGATCCGGCTTTTATACGGGCGTTTTTATCTCGAATATTACTGTAAAGTCCTTGCTTCGACATTCTTAAATCCTTTTCTCGGTAGCCATCAATAATCCTAAGTCTTCAGCGTGAAGCTTTCTTACAATCTCAGGGCCAGAGGCTTTCCATAGGTCGAAGCCCTCGCGCATCCACCTCTCAACAATAACTGTGGGAATGCTTGCAATCCTGTGCATCTCGCCAGCCCTTTGCTTATTGCTTTCGTTACGGGCGTCCTTGAGGTCATCGAGGAATGTTTGGGTTATATTCTGTGAATGCTTTTGGGTCAGTCCGCCATGTTCAAAGATGAAGTCATGCGCCGACTGTTGTAATCCAAGTTCTGGTTTGGTCATGTTGCTGTCCTTAAAATGAAAAAGGCCCACCCAAGGACCGCACAACAAGGAGAGCAAAACCTGTGTGGAACTTGGATGGGCCAGAGCTAAAGGCCAGTTTATACCTGAGCCTAAAGTTTGGGTATTATGTAGGTGTTATGACAGTCCTGAAATCTTAATACTGTCAGAAAAGTTAGAGTGTTTCACGGACATCTCGCCTACAACGTGGTGCTTGTCGCTGTCACCGGATTTCGCTAATAATGTGCGAGTGAACGGACGTAGTGAACACAGCTTGAACATCGAAGGATCGATGAGCAATGCGTGGGTAGACTTCATCTGTCTGTTGAGGACAACACGGTATTCGCCATAGGGGGACACATATAGGTCAATAGCATTGACCAATGTTTTACCTTGAGCAATCTCACGATTACGGCCAGAAGCCGCGCTGAATCCGGCCACAATCTGGGCATCCGCAGTTTTAATCATGAGAGTGTCAACGTCACTGCCATTAGTGTAGGCAGTCTGACCCGCTGTGAGAAGCTTGGCCTCTGTAAGCGGATTTGTTGCTGCTGCGCCTGCGTCTAAATCAGTAGTAATCTGATTAATAACAGACTGCATTTTACGTGCGGCACTCGAAGAACCAGCTACAGCAGCTTGATCTAAGCCAACTAGAGCGTGTTCGTAATCCCGCTTTATTTCCTTAAGGGCTTTCGCCATTTGGTCTTTGTATTCAATAGGTTACGTTACTTACCTACCCGTTCTCTTACGAACTGCTTATGCTTTCGACACAAGAATAGACTATATCATGCCAGCGTTATACTGGCCAATGCGCTTCCACCCACTTGGGTGTACTCTACTAAGTTACATTCGGTTGAATGCCTTTTCGATAGTCGTTGCACCTTCCCTAGATAACTAGGGCTTGGCTCAGGATTACCATATGCTTTCACACTTAGGCGTCCCCTGAATTCACATTGTTTATACTACGCTGCCAACTTCAGGAAATTACTGTAAGTGGTTGTTAACGCAGTCTCTTTTGCCCTGCCGTGTGTCTTTATTGCATCCGCTGTGGCAGATACTTGGAAGGCTTTGGTGAGGATCTGGGTTGTACCAGTTCGCTCAGTAGCATTACCAAGAGTCGCCATAGACGCATCGGCTCCCTCGACAGCGGCATTAACGCTAATTGCGGCTAGAGAATCCTCCAACCAACTAAAGGTCCGAGCGGAAACTTTCTCTGTTTTGAGCATAGCTTGCATTGGGGTCGAAAAAGGACTGATGTTAGATATGATATCTGATACGTCCTCGGCCTTACCAACCTGTGAATATGTAACGTAAGTGGTCATTTTAATTGTTCCTTTTCAAGGAGTTATGATGTTAAACTAAAGTATGATTTACTCAGCCCATCGAGCCATTAAGGCATCAGCGATGTCATCAGTTGAACCACCATCTCTAGGATTATCTATAAGCTTCTGGTGCGCCGATGAACGGCGGCCTGCTTGTAGTTGGGCCTTGGAAGGTGGTGCCTTCTTGGAAGATAAGACTTTCGTCTTGCCACTCTTAGACTTCGTGACTTTGGCCTTGGCTTTCTTGCTTTCGGCTGTCTGTTTCGATTGGTCATAAAGTCGAGCTTTATTAATCAACATGATTACACTTGCATCAGTATATTGATCGACTTGAGCTTTAGGCAGCCCAACTTTCACAGCATAGTCGCGGATCTCTGAATAGAGTTCGTTGCCCCAATCTGGCAAGCTTTCCTCTAAGACCTTTACGCACTCGGCGGCGGCCTCTTTGGTTGCTTGCTGTTGCTGCTGTTGTAAGTCAGTGACCATCTGCCCACTCTCCTCTCGGAGAAAGCGGAGGTCATCTTCTGCCTGTTTTGCATCCTGTCGTAACTGTGCAAATGTGTCTGGCTCCATTTGTCTTGAGGCCACTAACATATCGATATCAGCATAGGGTTTATACCTAGCCTCGGCTCGTTCCATTAGTTTCTGATAACTAGCCTGAGTTTTAGTCAGGTTTTCATCGGTGACTTTCCGCTGGGCGGCTAAATCTTGAGACTTTTTGGTTAAAGACGCTTCTTGTCCATACAGCCGCTTCAAGTCCTTTACAGATACCTGTTTGGTTTCACCGTTGACTGAGAGTTCGACAATGTTTTCATCGGAAGCAATTGAAGGCTCATCGCCCTCATCTTCTTCTTCGTCATCATCGGCTTCGTCTTCGGTTTCATCAGGGTCTTCGGAACTTTCGTCATCCGTACCTACATCGTCATCTTCAGTTTCACCCTCGTCAGCCGTAGTCTCTTCTTGGCCTTCGGGTGTTGCATCATCCTCCTCCAGATCAGATAGGTCTTCACCGTCTGACCAACTGGCTAGGATTGCTTCAGCCGCTTCATCTCTATCGAGGTTCTTCGGCCCAGAGTTATCATTTTGCACGTTGTCGTTCATAGTGCTAATTCCTCTTGACTGTTGTCGCCATTCCGCTGTTCAACGATGCTGTCACGCACCTGAACACGCTGTTGTAATGTGTTCACCACATCTTTGATTGCGAGATAGTGGCGGTGGGCAAGCTCACGCTGATCCACCTTCATGGCCTCAGTGTTGCAGAATGTTGCAAATGAGGCCTCTACGCATTCATCGATTACTTGGGTAAATGCAGGGGTCTTTAGTAAAACCTCTGCACTATCCCCAAGTTCGACAAGTTGCTCTTCTTGTGTCTCCATAATCATGCTCTTCCTTGTTGTGATTACCCGTTAGGGCTTGCTATTGCTCGGACATCATCAGCGTTACGTGCAATGTCTAACTCTTCGAGATTGACGTACTCTTTGTGATCTTGCTGGCTCTCTTGGAGATCCATCTTGTCCGACTTGAGTGCGAAGTCTTGCTTGGCCTTCATCTGGGCAAGCTCATGCTTCATTGTGCCCATTTGGGCGTCAAATTGGGCCTTCATCTCAGCAACAGAAGTCTGTCGCTCTTGAAGTTCCAACTGTTTCTGAGCCATCTGCATCTGCATTTGCTGTGCTTGGTCTGGCTCTGGCGGTGGGATGCTGGCAGGGTCTGTAAGGAAGTCTGCAACATTCTTAATGCCTGACTTATCAAGCACCACAGAAAGCATCTTGTACCTGTTAGCTGGCGAGTACATTTCGCCCAGCGCTGGGTCGGCTGAAAGCATAGAGTGGAACATAAGGTACTTACTGACCATCTCTTGCTGGTCGCCGTATCCCAAATGAAACTCAACTTGTACGTCACGCTTGTCTGCCCATTGTGCTGGGTTGACCTCAACGTAACGTCCGGCAAGCTCGACAATCTTCTCTTCGCTCTCGTTCTCAACGACCAACTGGTACACATGAGAGAATAAGGGCTTTAAGAAGTTATTGGCGAAGTTTCGCGCTATGATCTTTTGGCGTTGCTGGCTCATTGTGGCCAGTTGCTCAACCATAGCTGCTGAGTTCTGTTTGCTTATTGCGTCTTTATTTAGACCTTGGGATAGGCGAGAAACCCCAGAAGTGTCCTCTTTATCCTCATCCAGCATTTGTATTGTCTGGAACACATAAGGATTTAGGGATGCTTGAGGCATGGGGTTAATAGCGTCTGGGCGTGTCACATTGACGATGCCGCCAACGCGGTTGTCGATAAGTTCTCTTGGGTTGGTCAAGCCACCCTTAACTACGGTATATCTTGGGTTATTAGTAACCATCGCATGATCCAGGATACTGCGTGTCAAAACTGTCCGAGCATTCTGTATTCCTAGCAATTTCTCTGCGAAGTTGTTGCCGTGGAATGCGTGGGGAATAGGAAGCGGAACAAAGGCTACAAACGGACGCCGAGCTACTATTCCTTTCTCCAGTAAAACATTTGAGCATTTGACTACTTTGTAGAGGTCAGTCATGCCAGTGCCCTCGACATCAAGCTCTATAAAAGCCTCGATGACAGTCACTTGGCGGGTCTGTTTCTGGTAGCCCTGTGAGTTAAACGCAGTGTCAGAGCCGATGTCCTCAAAGCGAGTTAGTATCTCTGGATCACTGTCAAAGTCAGTATCTTCGTTATCGCTGATTTTAGCTAAAACGTCCTCATCGTATCCCATTTCCATGAGTTCAGCGATGGACTTCTTAGTGCGGTGAGCGCAGAAGTTCACGGTATCAAGAGACTTAGCTTGTGGTGAAATCAGGAACTCTTCTGGAGCTATTGCTTCGACCTTAACCTGAGAGGTGTCACGGGTAACTTTAAGTTCCCCAGTGAACATACCCATCTCATCCTGTTCGATGCTCTCTATCTCAATGTTCTCTTCTGCCAGCCGTAGATCAAGCTCATCTTCAGTAAGGTTTTCAACGTATTCAATGCTGGTTTCATCTTGCATACACCAGTAGACCTTGCAGATGCCTGCACGGGCTATGAGGCCATCGTGGATAACCGTCTGCATCGTTTCAAACAGGTTGTTCTGTCGGTGCAGAACGAAGTCAGTGTATTCGGTGCATAATTCAGCAGTGTCCACATCATCCATATTCTGCGGAGTGAAGCGCATGATCTTGTTGCCAGTAGAGAAGGTTTCTAGCAAAGCTGCCTTCATGCTCTCTACTGCGTCATACACATCCTGACTAACGTACTTGCTGTTGCCATCGTGCGCTGGGCGAGGAAGCTCACCAGAGTAATACTTCATTACTCTACGGCGTTCCTTGGATAGTTCACTATCGTAGTAACCAATAGAGCGCCTAAGTTGCGTATCTACGATAGAGACTATCTTATCGTCATCAAGCGCTTTGTATTCTTCTTTTGACTGCATCTCTAAACCATCTCTATATAATATTCATCGACTGCTTTTATTGGTTCCCAAGCGCCTTCATGGATATGATTTGCTAGGGCCAAGCTCATTACGCAGTCATCGAAACATCCGGCTTCAGCTTCCATCCCGCCACTCTGGGTGACGATGTATGTCAACATTTCTCGGATCGTGAGCTTATCGTTAAGTTCTATTGTACCCTCGCGGACACAGGCTCTGAGTTCATCGATTATCAGAGGTTTTGTCTTAGAGGTTGTTGTGAAGCCCAGCTTTAGGGTTTCCCTCTCAGTCAACTTGTCTATCTGGACTTCTGTGTAGAAATTCGGATAAGCCATGTCTTTACCAAGGCGGGTACAAGTTAAAATACCGTGCGAATTGTTCTCTACTATTATGAAGGCGAAGTTAAAGAACTTACCTAACTTGTAGAGGACTTCAGCAAAGTAATCGGGGTGAACTTGAGCGCGATAAGTCGCAACCTGTCGTTTCTTACTGTCGAGGACTTGGGCAACGCTGTAGTCGCCACCTCTCACTCCCATGGCGACATCAGCGCCTATAGTATACTGTTCCCCGTCATCGATAGTGCGGTACAGCATTAGCTCGCCACGCATATTCTCCAGCCACTCATCACCCTCAAGGGCAAGGCGCTGTTTAATGTCTTTAGCTTTATCCAGGTCTGTGTGTAAAACCTCTGGGTTGAACACGGGGCGACCAGTTGTGAGGAATGCCTCATTTGGCTCCGCTGGGTACTCTTGCTGGAACAGATCAATGCCGTTCTGAGCTATCTTCTTTCTGCGGAACATGAGTTGCTCGTTGTCCAAGTTATACTTGTCGGCAATCTCTTCTTCAGCCGGAGTTATCTCGAAGCTCTCAGGTACGTCATCTCTGTAGTCGTTATCCAGAAACCAAGGTATAAACACAGGGACGTATCCGTTAGTACCATCAACAGCGCCTTTCCAGAGGTCATAAAAGATGCCACTCACGCCATTCGCAGTGCTTTCTACAAACACAGCCGTACCCTTCTTATTAGGTACAGCCTGCGTCATGCCGTTCCAGTTCTCTAGGGCGGTAGACTTCTGCCAAAAGGCAAGCTCACTCGCGTGTACGTGCGTCAGTGTCTCGCCTCGACCAAGGCTCTCACCGCCAGCGGTAGCCACTACGTAAGAACTATCGAGTACGTCAAACGTAAGCTCGCGGCGTGAACTGTATTTAGTGTGTGGCTTCAGTAGCTCTGGGCAGTTATCGTGATAGCGCTTTGTCATGTCGAATAGGGCGCGTGTACTGTCCGAATGGTGAGTAACCACCAGCGCCTTACAAGCTTTCTTTTGGCTAACATTAAAGTACAAGTAGCCACCAACGTGAGTTGATAGGCCTTGCTGTCTAGCTTTCAAGATAATCACCCGAACTTTACCCTCGGATGCCATCTGGGCTTCTACTGCTTTATGTAAGATGCGCTGGGCGGGGTTTAAGTTCAGTGACTGTATGTCGCCGTCTTTGGTCCTGATCTTAAGTGCTGACTTACTATAGAAGTCAAAGTCGTCATATAGTTTACGGCGTATTGTCGCCAATTTCGGTGTCATCATCGGATTGCTCTTCCTCGGTGTCGGCTACTAAAAGCGACTCCAAGAATGCCTCGGCTTTACCGATGACTACTTCACTTTTAGCAACTGGCTTAGTCTTAGTGAAATCCAAGACCATTCTAGCGGCTGTCAGTTTGTCCCTGCTTTGGGACGGTTCCCGCATTATCTGAACTGCGGTTTCCAATGCCTCGATGGCGTAAACGTCATCAATTCCGTTCTCTTCTGCCATTTTCTTAACGATCCTTTCAGCATCTGCTTTTGCCTGTTGTCTAATGGGCGCTATTGTTTCGAGCGTGAAGCCGTCAGGCGTACCCTTTGGTCGGCCTGCGTTCTTCTTTGGTTTACTTGACCACTGCTTTCTTAACGCTCTTCCCTCTTCTGTCTGCATCATCTTGGAGAAGTAATTTTCCGTTCCCTTTCGGGCTTTTAGCGGATGCAGAGCCTCCTTTTTTGGAGCTTTCTTTCGCGGGTTTTTCGGTGCGCCCATTGTTTAATCCTAAATGCTTGATGACTATTTCCAAAGTTGGCTCACAAGTCCGACAGAACAACTGAGGTGGCAGGGCCATGCTCATGTCGTGAAAGATCTGGCTTTTTTCGCCACTGGAAAGCCAAGATAGCCCTTTGACTACCTCGATTTTCCTGAGAATAGACACTAGGTCAAATGCTGTAGTGTTCATTTTTGCTCTCCTTGATTTGAGTTACTTTTTAGGCGGACGGCCTTTTTTAGTACCGTAAGTACCTTTTCCTGATGGCACGGCTGTTCCTTTCTATTGTTTAGGGGTTTTCTTCTTTTTAGCTTTAGCCCTTCGTTCTGCTTGCTGGGCTACTACCCTGTCAAAGTACGGCTTGAGGTACTTCCGAGCTAGTGGCTTTGAAACATCAGCTTTAGCAATAATGTCTGTAGCTTTCGCTACGGGGTTAGACCCTAAGTCTTTAGCTAACTCACTAAGTGCCAATAATATCTTAGCCTTGCTTTCGGGTGCTACCTTGCTGGCATTTACTGCATCAACAAGCTCTTGGTTAAGCTGCCTGTTACTAGCTATGCCCTCTTGGCGTGGAGTTAGAGGCCTTGGTGCCGCATTATTTACGTTAGGGCCGCCAGTATTCACTGGGCCTTGGGTCACACCAGAGTTTTCTATAATGATCCTCTTTACAGTGCCTGTGGCATCTCCCAGACTTCCATCTTGAGTTTTACGTCCAGCCCTTACTGCCTGTCGGAAGTCCTCAAGGCGACCAGCATGGGGCATATCGTTAGCAGCACGGGCGTTTTCAATGGCCACTATTAAAATGGCATCAACTTCACCGTTAATATCTTTAGCACGAACCTTTGGCGCTAGTCCTATACTTGCGTAAACCTCTTTGTATGCAAAGTGCATAGACCCATTAGGGCTTTCAGGGTTTGGAGGGTCGTTTCTAGCGTATTGCTCGGCCCATACTTTAGCCAGAGCCTCATCGGCCTTATCTGCTTTGCGCTGTTTATCCCTCTTAGCGTCCTCTTTAAATTTTACGCTGGCTGCTTTCTTCTTTTGCTGCTCTAAGTCTTTTCGGGCTTTAGCCGTACCTTCAACAGATACACCACTAGGAGCGTCTAAGCCTGAGTTCTTACGGTTCTTACGCACAAACCTAGCCACTTTTGACCTTCTGCCAGTTACAGCGTCTATAGCGCGGCCACCGACCATAGCGGGAAGCTGGAAAGCTAAACTTTGGCCACCAGTAAGCACAGCCGCGCCTGCATTTAGGTTGCCGCCAACTTGTCCAGCGGGGTTAAACGCACGGCCAAAGCTAGGCAGCGGGTTGAACTGGTCAGTGAACTGCGAAATACCGCCTTTTAGGCCAGCATTAGTAATCTCGGTAACAACATTAGACTTACGGAAAGCGTTTGATAGGGCTTGGCCCTGCGGTGTATTACCAAAGTTGTCTTTTATGAATTGAAGGTTCTCAATGCTGACAATAGAGGAGACTTTATTGTTCGATTGCTTAACTGCGGCGTTAAACTGGGCAAGAACTTCAGGCGGTGCGTTAGGCA
>Ga0308000_10000404_pt1 | contig 17417 bp, 12 predicted proteins | sample Neamet3_FD_203877 | JGI IMG/M metagenome (GOLD analysis project Ga0308000, IMG submission 203877) | Marine microbial communities from water near the shore, Antarctic Ocean - #3 | ecosystem: Environmental > Aquatic > Marine > Unclassified | place: Southern Ocean | collected 2014-06-04 | reverse complement strand
CGCCACACCGGCCCAGAACAGCAGGGTGGTAAAGGGCGTGGTCGGGTCCTGCACCACGTGCGCGATGCCGAAGATCGGAATCAGCAGCGCCAGCGTGAAGATCAAGGTGGTCCACATGCCGCCGATCTTGAGCACCAGGAAGGTGTGCGGAAAGCGCGCCACCGCGCCCATGAGCAAGGCCATGGCCGGCAGCCAGAAGCGCTGCTCCACCGTGAGCTGAAAGCCCAGACCGGGCAGGCGCACCACCAGCGCGCTCCAGGTGAACCAGACCGCAAAGGCCAGGTGCAGCGCCAGGAAGGCGATGATCAGGGTGCGGATGGCGAGCCACTTGTTGGACTGCCAGAACTTGTCGTCTTCGGGCCGCCATTCGGCGACGTCGAAGAAGCCGGCGCGTGCGGTAGGTTTGGAGGCGGGATTCATGGTAGCGCTCTCCTCGGGGAGGGTGTCTGGTGGGACATGATGGGTAGCCTTTCGAGGTTGTATTGCCCAGGCGTGCATATGCCTGTTGCAATGGCCCTGACTTTGCCTTGCACGGCCGCGCTTGCCTATCCTTCCTATGTCGGGCCTGCCGCATCTGAAAGACCGATGGCCGCAGCTGCGGCCATAGATCGAAGGAAGTACTGATAGGCCGTGACGGGCACGGCCTTGAGCGCGCTGCGGCGTAGCCGGCGCTGCGCTACGTTTTGCGCGGGGTGCTCGCGACGGGTTCAAGCCTTTGCACCAGGGCGCGCAGGTCGTCGAGGTCGCGGAACTTGGCCGTGAGCTGGAAGCCGTCGTTCTTCTGGCTCAGCTCCACGCCTTGGTTGCCGGTCAGGAACTGGCCCAGGCGGCTGCGCGCTTCTTCCTTGAGGCGGTTTTCCTCGGCGATGGCGTGATCCACCGACGACAGCACGTAGTGCTCATCGAAGCCGCCCTTGGGCTCTTGCAGCCAGATGACACAGATCAGCCAACTGATGAAGGCGCCCGCAGCGATGATGAAGAAGAACTGCTGCGGCGTGACGTACATGAAGATGAACAGGTAGAACACCGCGCCGGCGTTGCCGTAGGCGCCGCACATGCCCGAGATCTGTCCGGTCACGCGCCGCTTGATCGAGGGAATGATGCCGAAGGTCGCCCCTTCTGCACCCTGAACGAAGACCGAGAACAGGATCGTGAAGCAAATGGCGATCACCAGCGGCCAGGTGCTGTCGAGCAGGCCCATCAGCACCGCACCGACGCCGATGCCGAACATGTAGGCGGACATGACGAAGCGCCGGTTGCCAAAGCGGTCCGAGACCAAGCCGCCCAGCGGGCGCGCCACCAGGTTGACGAAGGCGAAGGTCGAGGCCACCAGACCCGCCTGCACTGGCGACAGACCCCAGGTCATGAGGAAGAACATCGGCAGGATCGAGACCACGGCGATTTCGGCGCCGAAGTTGGCGAAGTAGGTCACGTGCAGCGCCGCCACCGACTTGTAGGGGTAGCGGTCGTCCTCGGGCACGCCGCGCTTGAGGATGGGCAGGTTGACACGCAAGATCTGCACCACCTGGTAAATGATGATGAGCGCGATGCCCAGGTAGAGCGCGTAGGCCAGGTTGTCGCCGATGAAGCCCGACAGATTGATGCGATAGACCACGATCGCCAGCACACCGGTCAGGAAGATGGTGAACAGGATGTGCAGCACCATGTCGCCATAAGACGACACTTCCAGCGCCGAGGCCTTGCGCGGCTTGCGCTGCGTGCCGGGCTTGGGGCCGTCGGTGATGGCGAACCAGTAGAACACGCCGTAGAGCGCCATGACCGTGCCCGACATGGCGATGGCGTAGCGCCAGCCGTCGTCGCCGCCGAACACGTACAGGGCGATCGAAGGGATGGTCAGCGCCGCACCGGCCGAGCCGAAGTTGCCCCAGCCGGCGTAGAAGCCCTCGGCAAAGCCGATGTCGCGCGGCTTGAACCACAGCGCCGTCATGTGGATGCCGATCACGAACGAGGCCCCGACGCAGGACATGACCAGACGCGAGACAAACAGCACCTCGCGGCTGTCGCCAAAGGCAAAGACGAAGGTCGGGATGGACATCACCACCAGCAGGGTCGAAAAAACCCGCCGTGGGCCCCAGCGGTCCAGCGCCATGCCCACGAAAACGCGCGCCAGGATGGTCAGCGCGACGTTGGCAATGGCAAAGACCTGAATGTCCTCGCGCGTCAGCCAGTCTTCGGACTGCAGCATCATGGCCGCCAGCGGCGCCATGTTGAACCAGACGTAGAAGGTCATGAAAAAGGCGATCCACGTCAGGTGGAGCGCCTTGATTTCAGGGTTTTTGTAGCGGAATAGGTCGGCGACTTGCATGATCCTATGGGGCTGCCGGGTTGTTGACCCTCAGACCTCTTGGGTTGGAATGATGAGCAGCGGGCACTGAACCCGGCGCGCCAGGAAGGCGCTGACGGTGCCGAAGGTCATGTGGTCGAGCTCGTCGAACAGCGCGTCGATGCGCCGCGCAATGAAGTTGCCGTCGGGCTTGTACGAGTGGCGCGCGATCACCAGCACATCGGGCCGGTGCTGCTCGGTGGCTTGCAGCAGCATCTTGCGTGCGTCGCCCTCGGCCACCAGCACGCGGGTGGCAAAGCCGGCCAAGGCCAGTTCGGCCGCGGCCGCTTCGGTGCCGGCTTTTTGCTCCTGGTATTGGGCGCTGAAGAGCTCGTCGCCCGAGCTGGCGTTGCTGCCGGGCTCCTCGATCACCGTGACCAAGGTGACGCGGGGCAGTTCGCGCGCCATGACAAACATTTTTTTCACGGCCTCAAGCGCAATGCGGGCATTGCGTGAGTGGTCGTAGGCCAACATCACTTCCATAGGGTTCCCCTCGGGTTAAACCACGGCCATAACAGCGGCCGGGGTTGGGTATCAACTCTGCTGCTTTGTCAGGGTTTTGCCCATCCTTCCGATGGGCGCTCAGGGCGATGGCCTGAAGAACTAGGGCGGCCTGCCTGCAGCAGCGCCTGGCGGGGTTCGACTTGGCACGCACGCGCCGGCCCTGCGACGAGCGGGTGGCTTGAGGGCAGGGCAGGGCGCCCCGGCTTGCACACGCCCCCGTCGTAGCCCAACTGCGGGCGCTACACTGCGCACAGTCCGTGTCCGAGCGTGTGGGGGCAGGCCCCCGGTTCGGGACGGCCCAAAGCCAGCGCGAGCAGGCTGGTCGGCAAGGTGAAAGTTCGGGGCCTATTCCATGTACGTAAGCAAGATTGCACTCAAGGATATTCGCGGGTTCACAGACCTGAACTTCGACCTGAAGCGGCCGGATGGCAGCCATGCCGGCTGGACCGTTTTCACGGGTGACAATGGATCGGGCAAGAGCACGCTGCTCAAGGCAATCGCCATCGCTCTGACTGGAAAGGAAACCGCGCGATCCCTGCAGCCGAGCTTCCATCGTTGGATACGGGACGGGCAGCACGAAGCCAGCATCGAGTTGGGCATCGTGCCGGAGATCAACGACGACAGCTTCACCGGAGGGGGGCGCGTTACCGACAGGGAGTTTCCCGCCCGCATGGTGCTGAAAAACGGTCAGAAGGAGCCCAGCGTAGACGCGGCGAATCCGACGAACAGAAAGGGCTATTCGACGCCGCAAAGAACCCTCTGGTCGCAGGATTCCAGAGGATGGTTTTCTTGCGGCTATGGCCCCTTTCGCCGGGTGTTTGGCGCCTCCCCCGAGGCAACGCGCCAGATGGTGGCGCCGACCACCGAGCGCTACGTGACGATGTTCCAGGAGGCGGCATCGCTGGCCGAAGTCGATCAATGGCTGCGCACGCTGAGCCACAAGGCCCTGGAAGCAAGATCCGGAGCGAAAGAGCAACTGGATCTTGTTCTCGAGGTGCTGCGCGACGAACTGATGCCGAACCAGATCACCGTCGATCGCATCGATTCCGATGGCCTCTGGCTTAAAGACCGCAACGGGCTCCAGTTGTCCTGGAGCGAAATGAGCGACGGCTATCGGGCCGCTCTCGCCTTGCTGGCGGACGTCTTGCGGCACCTGATTGCGGTTTATGGCCTGGACGGCCTTACGGGCCGCGACGAGCAAAAAAAGCTCATCTTCAAGCGCAGCGGTGTCGTGCTGATCGACGAGATCGACGCGCACCTGCATCCCGAGTGGCAGCGCGAGATTGGCTTTTGGCTCAGGCGCCACTTCCCGCACATTCAGTTCATCGTCACCACGCACAGCCCGTTGATCTGCCAGGCCGCCAGTCCGAATGGCCTGTTCGTGCTTCCCGAGCCCGGCAGTGCGGACCAGCCCCGTGCGCTGAACCAGGACGAATACCACAAGGTGATCGCGTCGCGGCCAGATACGATCTTGTTGACACCGGCATTTGGATTGCAAAACACCCGCTCCCCCCAGGCCGTCGAGGCGCGGGCGCAATACGCCCGACTCAAGGCCAAGGAACGTTCAGGCGCTGCATTGAGCGCTGACGAACAGCGCAAGGTGACGCAACTGGAGTTGTTCGTGCGCAACGACGAGGCCTGTTGATCCATGCGCCGAGTTCACCGCACGGCGCTACCGGCCACGGCGCAGACCTATCTGGATCAACGCCGCCAGGCGACCATTGCTGCAAGAAACGTCGAGGGCGCATGGAAAACCGCGCGCCAGACGCAAAGGATGCGGGCCGTCCTTTGCGTCTTGCAAAAGATGGCAGGCGCGCGCGAGCGCTGCATGTATTGCGTCGATTCACACGGGAGCGACATAGAGCACTTCTGGCCGAAAAGCGCGTATCCGCAACGTGCTTTCGTGTGGTCGAACCTGTTGCTGTGCTGCACCGAATGCGGACGCTTCAAGGGCGACCAGTTCCCGCTGTCGCCAGCCGGAGAGCCCGCTCTGGTCGATCCAAGTGCAGAAGACCCATGGGAGCACCTCGATTTCGATCCGGACACGGGCAACCTCACCGCGCGTTACGACAGCGCCAGCGGCACCCCCTCGGCCAGAGGGGAATGCACGGTGCGGGTGCTGCAGTTGGACCGGCGCGAAGGCATGGCCGAGGGCTATCGAAGAACCTTCCGCCGGCTTGCTGCCTGCGTGTGGCAAGCCGTGTCTGCGGATGCCCTTGACGCCGCCAGCCTCGTTGCCTCCTTGCAGCAAGCCGATGACCATGGGCTGATGGCGTGGTGTTTCGGCCCGGTAGGTGCTGGCTTGCAACCGTTCGACGAGCTGCAGCGCAAAGCGCCGGATGTGTGGGAAGCGTGCAGGTCGGCAGCGGCCCAATGAACAGCCCAGGGTGGATATGAGCAACAAGCAGAAACTCGAACTGACGTGGATCGGCAAGGACAAGCGGCCCCGGCTGGAGCCGCGCATTCTGCTTGAAGACCCGAGCCTGTCGCATCACGCCAGGTTCAGAAACGCCGCCCGCCCTTTGGCGCAGGGGCCGGGGGCGACGGAGGACATTTACGACAACCGGCTGATCTTTGGCGACAACCTGCTGGCGCTCAAGGCGCTGGAAGCGGAGTTCGCGGGCCGGGTGAAGTGCGTGTTCATCGACCCGCCGTACAACACCGGCAGCGCGTTCACGCATTACGACGACGGGCTGGAGCATTCGATCTGGCTCGGGCTGATGCGCGACCGGCTGGAGATCATTCGGCGGCTGTTGGCGCACGAGGGTTCGTTGTGGATCACGATAGACGACAACGAGTGCCATTACCTCAAGGTTTTGTGCGATGAGGTGTTTGGACGGGCGAATTTTGCTGCTAACGTAATTTGGCAGAAGGTGTATAGCGAGCGAATGGATGCACGTGGTTTTAGTGTTTCCCACGATCACTTGCTCGTTTATCAGAAGTCGGACCGATTTTCCCCTCGTCAGTTGCCAAAAGATCAAAATACCGCCCAATTCGGATTTTTTGATGGCGCGGCCAATAAATACTACCGGCGGCGCTCTCTCAGGAAGGAGGGTTCCGAGTCAAGAAGGCAAGATAGGCCATCGATGTGGTATCCGATCCCGGCGCCGGATGGCTCAGAAACATGGCCAATAAAACCTGACGGGACAGAAGGACGCTGGCGCTGGAAAAAAGAAAACGTTCCAGCCAATCTGGATCAACTTGAGTTTATTAAGAAGGATGGCCGTTGGGAAATTTACGTAAAGCAGTATCTCGAAGAAAGCCCAACGCGACCCCCCGCGACGTTTTGGTCTAACGAAGATGTTGGCCACAACCACGAAGCGAAGCTGGAAGTACGGGTATTCAACAGTACTGACGTATTCAGCACTCCGAAACCAGAACGGCTCGTCAAACGAGTGTTGGAAATCGCCACCAACCCCGGCGACCTCGTCCTCGACTCCTTCGCCGGCTCCGGCACCACGGGCGCTGTAGCCCACAAAATGGGCCGCCGCTGGATCATGGTCGAGCTGGGTGAGCATTGCCACACGCACATCATTCCGCGCCTGAAGAAGGTGATCGACGGCGAAGACCAGGGCGGCATCAGTCAGGCGCTGAACTGGCGCGGCGGCGGCGGCTTTCGCTACTACCGGCTGGCGCCGACGCTGATCGTCAACGACCGCTGGGGCAACCCGATCATCAACCCGGCCTATAACGCGGCGATGCTGGCCGAGGCGCTGGCCAAGCTGGAAGGCTTTGCCTACGCGCCGTCGGAGTCGGACTGGTGGCAGCACGGACACTCCAGCGAGCGCGACTTTATTTTCGTCACCACGCAGAACCTCTCGCCGGCGCAGTTGCAGGCGCTGTCCGACGAAGTCGGCCCGCAGCGCAGCCTGCTGGTGTGCTGCTCGGCCTTCCACGGCGTGACGGCGCCCCAGGCAGCGCAGCGCTGGCCGAACCTGACGCTCAAGAAGATTCCGAAAATGGTGCTGGCCCGCTGCGAGTGGGGCCACGACGACTACAGCCTGAACGTGGCCAACCTGCCGCTGGCGCAACCCTCACCCCCAGCCGGCTTCGCCCCCCTCGCTTCGCTCTCCCCGGAGGGCGAGGGGAGCAAAAACACCCTCACCCCCAGGCTCTCTCCCAAGGGGCGAGGGGGACATGACAAACGCACCGCCGACCTGTTTGGCGACACGGCGGGGGAGGTGGCGTGATGGCGCAGAACCCCACGGTTCCCGAACCCGCCAAGGGTGGCGCAATTGTGCAGCGGCCTGCTGCACAAATGGCCGTGCAAGGCGAGTTTTTGCTTTACCAGACGGAAGATGCGCAGACCCGAGTGCAGGTGCGTTTTCAGGATGGCGGTATCTGGCTTACGCAGGCGCAATTGGCAGAGTTGTATCAATGTTCATCGCAGAACATCACACAGCATATCCGCGCCGTCTACGAGTCCGGGGAGTTGGTGGAACAGGCAACCTGTAAGCCGTACTTACAAGTTCGCCAGGAGCGCGGACGGCAGGTCAGCCGCAGCCTCAAGCACTACAACCTGGAAATGGTGCTGGCAGTGGGCTACCGGGCGAAGTCGCATCGAGGCACGCAATTCCGCCGCTGGGCCACGGAGCAGCTCAAGACCTACTTGTCCAAGGGGGTTTTGCTCGACGACGAGCGCTTCAAGCGGGGCGATGACGCTGAGTATTTTGAAGAGCTGCTCGCACGCATCCGTGATATCCGTTCCTCGGAAAAGGTGTTCTGGTGCAAGGTGCTGGACATCTACGCCACCAGCGTGGACTACGACCCGCACACGGAGACCTCGCAGCAGTTCTTTGCCACGGTGCAGAACAAGATGCACTGGGCCGCGCACGGCCATACCGCAGCGGAACTGATCGTGCAGCGGGTGGACGCGCAAGCACCGAACATGGGTTTGACGAATTGGACCGGGGCCAGTAAAGGCGCGCCGGTACGCAAAGCGGATGTGGGCATTGCCAAGAACTATCTGAACGCCGAAGAGCTGGACACACTCAACCGTATCGTCAGCGCGTACATTGAAGTGGCGGAGCTACAGGCACAGGCGCGGCAACCGATGACCATGCGTGACTGGGCGGGGGAGCTGGACAACTTCCTGCGGATGACGCGCAAGGACATACTGACCCACGCCGGCAAGGTAACTGCCGAAGCCGCCTTGGCGAAGGCTCAGGCGGCGTATGCCGCGTATCGGGCCCGCATTCGCGATCTTCCGTCTCTGGTTGACAAAGATTTTGAGGATGCCATCGCGCAACCCGTCAAGCAGCTTGCAAAAAGCCGGAACGCATTGCCGAACCAGAGGAAAGGGAAGCAAGCATGAACGCCCGCGTGCAACACCACATCAGCGGCCGCCTGTCGCTGCGCCCGCCGCAGGCCGAGTCGCTGGTCCGCCTGGCGCGCGCCATCGACGCCGCGCCCGATCTGTTGGGCCACGAGCGCGACGTCACGGCCATTCTTTCCACCTTGCAGGCCGAGTTCCCCACCTTGCAGGACTTCGAGCGCGAGTTCCCTTCGCTTTGCTTCGCGCTGGCCACCGGCGTGGGCAAGACGCGCCTGATGGGCGCCTTCATCGCCTACCTGCATCTGGCGCACGGCATCAACAATTTCTTCGTGCTCGCGCCCAACCTGACGATCTACAACAAGCTGATCGCGGACTTCACGCGCAACACGCCCAAGTACGTGTTCAAGGGGCTGGCCGAGTTTGCGCAAGCCACGCCGCTGATCATCACCGGCGACAACTACGACCAGACCGGCGCGGCGGTGGACGAGCAAGCGCAGGGTTTCGCCCACGATGTGCGCATCAACATCTTCAACATCGCCAAGATCAACGCCGAGGTGCGCGCGGGCCGGGAGCCGCGCATCAAGCGCATGCGCGAGGTCTTGGGCGACAGCTACTTCAACCATCTGGCGAATCTGCCCGATCTGGTGCTGCTGATGGACGAATCGCACCGCTACCGCGCCAGCGCGGGCGTGCGCGCCATCCACGAGCTCAAGCCGCTGTTGGGCCTGGAGCTGACGGCCACGCCCTTCGTCGAGTCCAGCAAAGGGCCGCAGCCGTTCAGGAACGTGGTGATGGACTACCCGTTGGCGCGGGCGATGGAGGATGGCTTCGTCAAGGAGCCCGCCGTGGTGACCCAGCGCAACTTCGACGCCAAGGCGCACACGCCGGAGGAGATCGAGAAAACCAAACTGGAAGACGGCGTGCGCCTGCACGAGACCACCAAGGTCGAACTGCTCACCTACGCCCGCGAGCACGGCGTCAAGCCGGTCAAGCCCTTCATGCTGGTCATCGCGCGCGACACCACGCACGCGGGGCAGCTTTTGGCGCTGCTGGAGTCGGAAGCCTTCTACGAGGGGCGCTACCGGGGCAAGGTGATCCAGGTCGACTCCAGCCGCACCGGCACCGAAGAGGAAGCGATGATCGCGCGCCTGCTGGCGGTGGAAAGCGTGATTGAACCGACCGAGATCGTGATTCACGTCAACATGCTCAAGGAGGGCTGGGACGTGAGCAACCTCTACACCCTCGTGCCGCTGCGCGCCGCCCACGCGCGCACGCTGATCGAGCAGAGCATCGGCCGCGGTCTGCGCCTGCCCTATGGCAAGCGCACGGGTGTGGCAGCGGTGGACCGGCTCAACATCGTCGCGCACGACAAGTTTCAGGAGATCATCGACGAGGCCAACCGCGGCGACTCGCCGCTGCGCCTGCAGCAGCTCGTCCTCGAGGCACCTTCTGCCTTCGACCGGACGGTGAGTGTGCAGGTCGAGTCCGGCCTGATGTCCCGCCTTGGACTCACGAGCGGGCTCGCTGCCCGCTCCCCAACCCCTCTGCCTCGGAGCGATGGGCTGCTTGCTTGGCTCCCCGCTCCCGCGGGCGGGGCGAGCGTAGCGAGGGGGGCGGAGCCGGCCGGAGGCGAGGGCGAAGTGCCGCTGTTTGGCACCGAGGCCGAGCAGCAGGCCGCGCGCGTGGTCATGGAGGTGATCGGCCAGTACGAGCTCAGGCCCGACCTGGCGCCCACCAGCAGCGCGCTGCTCAAGCCCGAGGTACGCAAGGCCATTCAGGCCGAGGTCGCGCAACGCTTGCAGCCCTTGCAAGGCGAGCTGCTGGCGGGCGTGGACGAATCGGCGCCGGCGCTGGACTTGTCGGCCGTGGTGGCGCAGACCACCGAGACCGTGGTGCAGCAGACCATCGCCATTCCGCGCATTGCCGTGCTGCCGACGGGTGAGGTCAGGACCGGCTTTCACCCCTTCAAGCTGGATGTAAGCCAGCTCCACCTCCAGCCGGGGAGCCGCGAGATCGTCGGGCAGGTGCTGCGCACCCACGAGCAGTTCACCCTGGTGGCTGCACACGGCCTGCAGGAGCAGCGCCCGGAAGACGGCCTCGTCCAGGCCCTGCTGGACTTCGACGACATCGACTACCTCACCCACGCCGACCTGCTCTACGACCTGGCGGGCCAGATGGTGCGGCACTTGCACAGCTACCTTTCGCCGGCTGATGCGCTTAGCGTGCTGGAGCGCGATCGGCGCTTGATGGCGCGCGCCATCCACGCGCAGATGATGGCGCACTTCTGGCAGGAGGCGACCGGCTACGAGGTGCAGGTGAGCCGCGGCTACACGGCGCTCAAGCCCTGCCACTACACCGCCACGGCAGGCGAAGCGCCGCACCACGTGCGCGAAACGGTGCAGGATGTGGGCCGCATCAAGCAGATGCTGTTCGGCGGCTTCACGAAGTGCCTGTACCCGCTGCAAAAGTTCGACTCGGACGCCGAGCGCCGCTTCGCCGTCATCCTCGAACGCGACGCCCGCAAGTGGTTCAAACCCGCCAAGGGGCAGTTCCAGATCCACTACCGGCTCGGTGCCGAGCAGCCCGAATACGTGCCAGACTTCGTGGCCGAGCTGGATGCCTGCATCCTGTTGGTCGAGACCAAAAAACGCGCCGACCTGCAGTCGGCTGAAGTCGTGGCCAAGGCAGCCGCAGCGCTGCGCTGGTGCCAGCACGCGTGCGATCACGCCGCCAACGTAGGCACCAAACCCTGGAAGTACCTGCTGGTGCCCCACGACGAGATTGAAGAATCGAGGCGGCTCACGGATTACCTGCGTTTTGAGCTCAGGGCGCGCGCCGCTTGACGGTGTCGACGCCGCGCACTTCGGTCCAGTACATCCAGATCAGCGACACCCAGACCACGCCAAACAGCAGCATGAAGGCGGTGGAACGGATGCCGGTCAAGTCCATCAGGATGCCGAACATGATCGGCAGCAGGAACGCGGCCAGCGCGCCCATCATGGCCACCATGCCCAGTACCACGCCCATGTTCTGCGGGTAGTCGTCGGAGCAGTATTTGAACACCGAAGCCTTGCCGAAGGCCGAGGCGATGCCGAGCACGAACAGCAGGATGGTGAAGGTCCAGATGTTGTGCGCGAGCGTGAAGGTGATCGGGCCTTCGGCGCCCTGGATGGTGTAGGTGGTGGCCGGGTAAGAGAGCAGGAACAGGCAGATCCAGCTCACCCACAGCACCCACCAGGTGACCTTGTGCGCGCCGTATTTGTCCGACAGCCAGCCGCCGACGGCGCGCAAGATGCCGCCCGGCAGCGAAAACGCCGCCGCCAGCAGCGCCGCGGTCTGAATGCTGAGGCCAAACTCGCCGATGTAGTACTGCGTCATCCACAGGGCCAGCGCGACGTAGGCACCGAAGACGATGGAGTAGTACTGGCAGTAGCGCCAGACTTGCGGGTCGCGCATCACCGCCAGTTGTTCGCGCCAGGTGACTTGGGTGTCGAGGTGCTTGGGGTCGTGGTAGGTGGTGAACCAGAACAGCACCGCCATGAGCAGCATCGAGATCGCGTACACCTGCGGCACCACGGCCCAGCCGTAGGCCACCAGCAGCGCCGGGGCGACGAACTTGGTCACCGCAGCACCGACGTTGCCAACGCCAAACAGGCCCATGGCAAAGCCCTGGTTTTGCTTGTCGAACCAGCGCGCGACGTAGGGCGCGCCCACCGCTACCGAGCCGCCGGCCGCACCGACGAACAGGCCCAGCACGAGGAAGTGCCAGAACTCACTGGCATAGCTGATGAGCCAGATCGGCACCACCGTGCTGAGCATGAGGATGAAGAACACGATGCGCCCGCCGTAGCGATCGGTCCACATGCCCACCGGCAGGCGCAGCAACGCGCCGGTGAGCACCGGCATCGAAACCAGCAGGCCGAACTCGGTTGCGCTCAGGCCCAGCTCGCGCTTGATCGGCACGCCGATGACGCCAAACATGGTCCAGACCATGAAGCAGACGGTGAAGGCGAGGGTGCTGGCGGCGAGCAGCGAGATTTGTTTGCGTCTTAGTGTTGTCATGGCGGCCTGCTGGGGGTGGTGGTAGGGGGTACAGCAGGTTTGACTCTAGCCGCGCACCCGCTGCAGCGCCATCCTGCAACGGTAGGTGGGTACACCCTGCGCAAGGCGGGTGCGCGCGCTGGCGCATCCGCCCAAAGGCGTAGGGGCGTCAGGGGCGTCGGTAGGGGGGGCTGAGCGCGGTCTAGCTCAGGCCGCGTTCGCTGGCGTAGACGGCGGCGTGGACGCGGTTGCTCAGGTTGAGCTTGCGCAGGATGTGCTGGACGTGGATCTTGACCGTGGTTTCGGCGATGCCCAGCGCGCGTGCGATGTGCTTGTTGCTGTCGCCCTTGGCGATCAGGCGCAGGATTTCGCCCTCGCGCGGCGACAGGGTGTGGATCGGGTCTTTGGGGTTGAGGGCGTGCAGCGCCTGGCTGCGCGCCGCCACCGGCGCGGTGGCAGTGGCCGGGTTGGCTGGTGGAGCGGCGGGGGTGTTGGAGGTGTCGGGGGGGTGGCGCAAAAGCCCGACCAGTTTGCCCATCATCTCGGGGCTGATGACCGAGTCGCCGTCCCAGACGCGCTGGATCGAGTCGCACAGGGCGTCGGTGTTGATGGTCTTGACCAGGTAGCCGTCGGCACCGGCGCGCAGCCCGGCGGCCAGGTCTTCGACGTTTTCGCTCACCGTCAGCATGAGCACGCGCACGCCCGGCTGGGTGCGCTTGAGGTCGGCAATGGCCTGCACCCCGAGCACGCCCGGCATGTGGTTGTCGAGCAAGACCAGATCGGGGCGCTGCTGGCCCAGCACCTGCAGGGCTTGCGAGGCGTCGGCGGCCTCGCCCACGACTTCAAAGCGCGCATCCTGCGCCAGCAGCGCGATCAGGCCGCGTCTGAACAGGTTGTGGTCATCGACCACCAGCAGGCGGATAGGCGGTGTAGGGGCGGAGTTCATGCGGCGTTGCTTTGCGTGGCGGTTGGGAGTTCGAGGCAAACTTCGGTGCCGTGCGCCGGGCGCGATTCGATCTGCACCCGGGCACCGATGCGCTCGGCGCGTTCGCGCATGATATGCAAACCGACGTGGGTGTCGTCGGCAGCGGGGGGTTGGGGCTCGAAGCCGCAACCGTCGTCGCGCACCTTGAAGCGCCACACCGGGCCGCGCTCGACGCTGAGCCAGACCCGGCTGGCATGCGCGTGCTTGCGCACGTTCGACAAGGCTTCTTGCAGCACGTGCAGCACCTGCAACTGCACGTCGGAGGGCAGCTCGATCGCTTGTCCCTGCAGGTCGAGCTCGGTTTTGATGCCGCTCTGGTGTTCGAACTTGCTCAGGGTGGCGCGCAGGGCCTGCGCCATGTCGTCGCTGTTGGTGCGGGTGCGAAAGTGCACCAGCAGCTCGCGCACGTCGCCGGTGCTCTCGCGCACGCCGGCGTCGATTTCGGCCAGGGTTTGCTCGACCTGCTGCGCGTCGGCGAGCTGCAAGGCCTGGCGCAGCAGCGCAATCTGGATTTTCAGGAAGGCCAGCGACTGCGCGATCGAGTCGTGCAGCTCGCGCGCCAGCAGGGTGCGCTCCTCGCTCACCGCCGCTTCGCGCAGCAAGGCGGTGTTGCGCAGGTGTTCGAGGGCGGCGGCCAGTTGGCTGGCCAAGGCTTCGTAGAGCGCGCGGTCGGCCTCGGTCAGGGTGATCGGGTGGCGAAAGAACAGGTCGATTTCGCCCAGCAAACGCTCCTGGACCCGAATCGGTACCGTGATCAGGCTGACAAAGCCGGCTTTGGCGCAGTTGCCCAGGCGCGCGTCGGTGGCGCTGACTATGGGTATCACGCGCGTGCGCGCCTGCTCGGGCAACTGGCCGCAGGCGCAGGCGCCGGCCTCGATGCAGTGTTCGCCCTCGACCAGTTCGGGCGGCAGGGCCTCGCTGCCCAGCATCAGGTAGCGCTGGTTGGCTGGGTCGGTCCAGCGTATGGCCAGGCCATCGGCCTGGCTGAAGGCGCGCACGCGCTGGGCAAAACCGCGCGTGATTTCGTCCATCGAGCGGGCGTCGATCAGAAAGCTGCTGACCTCGTACAACACGCGCAGGCGCTCACGCTCGGCACGCAGGTCGCGCGTCTTGTTTTCAACCTGGCGCTCCAGCCCCTGGTAGAGCTCGCCCAAGGTCTGGGTCATGTGGTTGAAGCCGGTGGCAAGTTGGTTGAACTCGTCGTGTGCCTCTGGCTGGATGCGCGCGCCGAACTCGCCCGCTTGCACCCGGTTCTGGGCCTCGATCAGGCGGCGCACCGGGAAGGCGACGTACAAATGCCCCATGTAGAGCGCCAGGATGGCCCCAGCGACCGCCAGCGCCATCATCACGAACTGAAACAGCGTCAAGAGGGCGCCAAAGCGCACCAACACGCGTTCGATCGCCAGCACCAGCAGGTCCACCTCATCGACGAAGGCATCGACCTCGGCGACCAACGGCCCATGGCCGAGCGCTGGGCCGTAGGCGCCCGACAGCACCGGGCGCAGTTGCAGCCAGGAGGTTCGCAGGGCTTCAAACTTGGCTCGGGTGGCTGCGTTCCAGGGCACGAGCAGGGGGCGTTGCGGGTCGCCCCGGCGCAGCAGCTCGAGGCTGTGCTCGAACTCCTGCACCAGCGCGGCGCGCGCCTGCAGGTCGTGCTGCGCCAGTTCGGCGCTCAGCAGGCGCCAGGCTTGCATGCGCAAGCGCCCGGCCTCGTTCACGGCGGCGGCGCCGCCGTCGAGCTTGCGCGTGACCCACATGGTGGAGGCGATGGAGACCAGCGCCAAACCCAGCAGTGCCAGGCCCAGCACCAAAAACTGGGTCGATAGTCGGCGTTTGGGCATCATGGGGGCGTACTCGGGGGCTATTGTCGTTCTTTGTACCCCGCACTGGCGTAGTTCGAAAGAACTAGGGGTTATCCCGCTGCATCCTCCCCTTGCGCGGCGGTGGCCCGACCGCAGAAGGATGGCGCGGTGCGGCAGCAGGCGCCATGATGGCACACGATGCACACCGGTCTTTTGCCATGAACGAGCCGCCTGCCGTTGCGCCAGCGCGCTGGAGTTGGCGCGCCCTGTATTGGGCGCCGCACCGGCTGGCCTTTGCGCTGGCGTGTGCGTTGCTGATGTTGTCGAGCCTGTGGTGGCTCAATGTGCAGCTGGCGCGCAGCGCCTGGCTGCCCGAGGCGCTGGTGTGGCCGCTGGTCTGGTACCCGACTCTGGTCCATGGCGCGGTCATGACCTACGGCTTTGTGCCGCTGTTCTTTCTCGGTTTTCTGTACACCGCTGGGCCGCGCTGGCTCGGCATCGAGGGGCCGACGGCGCGCCAGATCGCGCCCGGGCTGTGGCTGCAGGGGCTGGGGTGGTGTGGGTGGCTGCTGGGAGCGCAACTGGGCGGCACGGTTGCCTTGGTTGGGGGTGCCGTGGCGTGGCTGGGGCTGTGCGTCGGCCTGTGGCATTTGCTCGCCATGCTGCGCCAAAGCCGGGTGGCCGATCAGGTGCACGCGCGCGTGATCGCTGGGGCCTGGGGCTTGGGGCTGCTGTGCCTGGCCGGTATGTTGCTGGCGCTGGCTTGGGACCAGCCCTCGCTGGCGCGGGCGTGGCTGACCAGCGGTTTGTGGGGTTTTGTGGTGGTGGTCTATGTGACGGTGGCGCACCGCATGATCCCGTTCTTCACCTCCAGCGCCTTGCCCATGATCAGCATCTGGCGCCCGCTCTGGGTGCTGCTGTTTTTGCTGCTGGCGATCGCCCTGCGTTTGCTCATGGTCTGGGTCGAGTGGCTGGAGTGGGAGCTGCGCCTGTGGGCGGCGTTGGGCAGCTTTTGGTTGTTGGTCTCGGGCATGGTGCTGCTCGGGCTGGCCTTTGTCTGGGGGCTGGTGCAGAGCCTGCGCATTCGGCTGCTGGCGATGCTGCACATCGGTTTTTTGTGGCTCGGGCTGGCGTTTCTGATCGATTCGATCGGCCACTTCTGGATGCTGCTTTCGGGCGATGCGCCCTGGACGCTGGGGGCCATGCACGCCATCACCATGGGTTTCATGGGTTCGCTGCTGCTGGCGATGGTGACCCGGGTCTCGTGCGGGCACAGCGGGCGCCTCCTGGTGGCCGACCGGCTGGTGTGGAGCCTGTTTTGGCTGCTGCAGTTGGCCACGGTGCTGCGGGTGGTCTCGGACTTGGTCGATCTGCGCTACCTGCTGGGCCTGACGCTGGCCGCCGCGCTGCTCTGGACGCTGGCGCTGCTGCCGTGGGCGCTGCGCATGCTGCGCTGGTACGGCTTGCCGCGCATCGATGGTCGGCCGGGCTGAGGGGCAGCATGGCTCACGCCCGCCCCCCGCACCAGCCTCAAGCCTTGGGCGGCCCGTAGTAGCTTTTTTTTGCCGCAGCCTCGTCTTGCAGCAGGCGCGCGCCGGCCACCACTTGGGGCGCTAGGCCGTGGCCCCCGGCTTCGATGTGCGCCAGCAGCGCCGCGCGCATGCGCGGCTCCCAGTAGCTACGCAGGTGGTTGCGCACGCCCTCGGCGGCGCGCTCGGGCGGGTAGGGGGCAAAGAAATCGCCGATCTGCCCGGCCATGGTCAGCAGGCGCTCGAGCTCCATCACGGCCGGCTCGGCGCTGGGTGGGGCGTGGAGGTGCGCGGGGCTGCTCATGCCAGCACCTCGCTGGCTTGGGTGCTGGCAGCGCTCACGCCCGCCGGCGCGGCGACGCGCAGCACCTCGACCGCCGTGACCTTGTACTCGGGGCAGTTGGTGGCCCAGTCGGAGTGGTCTGAGGTGAGCGCGTTGACGCGCGACTCGGCGTGGTGGAAGGTGGTATAGACCACGCCCGGGTTGACGCGCTGCGAATACACCGCCTTGAGCTGCGTGCTGCCAAAGCGGCTGCTCACTTGCACCTGCTCGCCGTCGCGGATGCCGCGCGCGATGGCGTCGGCGGCGCTGATTTCGAGCACGTCTTCGGGGTGCCATTGGCTGTTGGCGCTGCGCCGGGTCTGGGTGCCGGCGTTGTATTGCGTGAGGATGCGGCCGGTGGTGAGCAGCAGCGGGTAGCGCTCGCTGCTGCGCTCGGTGGTGGGCACGTAGCCGGTGAGCATGAAGGTGCCCAAGCCGTTGGCGCGCGGGAAGCGCTCGAGGTGCAGCACCTCGGTGCCCTCGGGCGCCTTGGCATCGACCGGCCACTGCGCCGAGCCGACGCGCTCGAGCAGCTCGAACGACAGGCCGCTGTAGGCGGGGGTGAGGCTTGCCAGCTCCAGCAGCACCTCGCCGGCGTCGCGGTACTGAGTGGCG
>Ga0308000_10000401_pt1 | contig 17444 bp, 10 predicted proteins | sample Neamet3_FD_203877 | JGI IMG/M metagenome (GOLD analysis project Ga0308000, IMG submission 203877) | Marine microbial communities from water near the shore, Antarctic Ocean - #3 | ecosystem: Environmental > Aquatic > Marine > Unclassified | place: Southern Ocean | collected 2014-06-04 | reverse complement strand
CAGAATGACATTGACGAATTTGATCACACCCGAGTGAACCGCCCTGGCCCCACGCCAGCAAGTCTGCAATGACATTTCCGAATACATCCGTGAGCCCGGCTTCATGGAAGTTATGGCGGATCGTGAGTTGGCCCTGATCGAGAAGATGCAGAATTTGAGTGCCATCACAGAGTGGGGAAACATTCCCCTAACTTCTGCAGGAAGTGCTAACCCGCAAAACTCACCAATAAGGACGGTGACGGTGTTGGCGATGCCAGGTGACTACTTCTCTTCCGCCCACGGGAGCAGCTCCAGCTTTGAGCAGAATGGCGATGCCGGGAGGCCGGCGCGATTGTAGAGATTCGCGTCGGTGGGCGCGCCCGCACAGGCATAGCGCGCGGCGATCGGTTTCGCGACAGAGTCACTTTTGACAATGACGGTGGCTCCGTCGATGGTCGCTTCTGCTGGATGCCACTGGCCAGCTTCATCGGCCAATTCGAAATGTGCCAAAGCGCGATTTTTTGATGCGACCGGAGCATCGATTCCTTCCTTGCGCGCGACCATCAGACCGGCGCCAACGTGCTCGAAGCTCACCCGGATGTGATCTCCTTCAATGTCTGCGGATTTGAACAGCGGGCCGCTGAAGGGCACCGGTTTTCCGTATGATTTTGCGAGTGCCCAAATCGCGAGACGCTTGCCGACGTCGACTTTGTTGGACGGATGGATGTCGCTATCGCGCAGGTCGATGGTTACCGCCATCCCGGTGTTCGGGATATCCAAACTGAGGCGCTGCTCTTCACGAAGCCGAACCCAGCCGACGGCGCTGGCGTTGAAGGAGGGCAGTTGGACGAAGTAGAACGGCAGTGCCTTCTGCTTCCAAGTGCGCCGCCAACCCTCGGCAAGCGCGCGCGTCTTGTGGCGGTAGTTGCGGGGATCTTCGCCCTTGCCGGCGTTCGATTCGCCCTGATACCAGATGAATCCCTTCAAGGCATACGGCGCGACCGGCGCGACCCTCGAATTGAAGATCCGACCTGGTCTTCCTGCTGTGTTGCGAATGAACACACCGCCTTCGATCTGCTTCAGTCTTTCCAGATCACCGGCCTCCGCCAGATCAAGAATGGGCTTCAGCATGGCGCTCTTTTCGAAATCTTCGCGCGGGATAAATCCTTCGATTGGTTTGCCGCCCCACGAGCCCTCGATGATCCCGATCGGGACTTTCAACTGGTCGTGTAATTCTTTGGCGAAGAGGAAGGCTGCGGCGGATTGGGCACGTCGGTTGGCTGGAGTGTCCAGTTGCCATGCTGCCGGTCCCGGGAAGTCAGCGAGCGGTTTTTCGGTATCCGCATTGCCGACCCGCAAGGTGCGAATGAGGCGGGGTTTTGGATCGGCGACCATTTCGCGGACGGCCTCGAGCTTGTTGGCGCATGACCCAAGGGTCATCCGCATGTTCGACTGCCCGCTGGCGTACCAGACCTCGCCGACGAGAAGATCGCGAATCTCGAGAGTCTTCGTTCCAGAAGTCACCGTCAGCCGGTTGCCGGTGGCGTGGGCTTTCAACGGAGCGAGCTCCAGCTTCCACTTACCGTGGTTTCCCGCGGCAATTGTCCTGGTCTGACCGGCGAACTCGACTGTTACCGTGGCGCCGGGTTCGGCCACCCCCCACACCGGGACTGGCACTCCCTGTTGCAGCACGCCGTGGTCAGAAAAAATCCTAGCGACGCGCAGTTCTTCACCCAGGCAGGGGAGCGATGGGATTAGCAGCAGGAGCAAGATCAGGCAGCCTGAACGTGGATTGGATTGTTTTGCGCTCATCGAGGAGCGACCCTCCCTGTTCTGCTGCCGTTCGTCAATCTCTCTGGCCGCTAAGAATTCGACCCTTACTTGAAGCGTATTTTTATCGATCTAACCGGAGACGATAGAAGGACTTCTTGGTTACGGAGGAATTCAGCCATTCGAACTCGGTTCCAAAATCCAGCCAGGTGTCGCCGGACAGAATATCCGGATTTTCCTCCGCCCGTCATGGCTCTTATACCCTGACCTCTTTCCTCACGAATCCTAAACACCACTTTCTAATTGACGCTTTGTAAGCGGCGTTTATAAAGATGCTAATGATTGTTCCCCCCGTGGCTTCTGAATTGCTTTCAAAGATCAACGAACGCCGTGTTCTGGAGTTCGTGCAGCGGAATGGGCCCGCCTCCCGTGCCGTGATGGCTCGGGGCAGCGGGATGAGCGCACCGACAGTCTCGAAGGCGGTCGCTTCACTGATTCGTAGCGGATTTCTGGAGGAAACGGAAGCTTTGAAGGCCGGGTTTGGCCGTCCGGGGAAGTTGCTGCAATTGTCGGAGCATAAGGCCAATGTGCTCGGAATTGTCATTGATGCCGATACCTGTTGGGTCGGAAGTGCCCGGCTCGACGGTGCGGTATCGAAGGAGCACTCCCTTTCCTTTTGCACTCCCAAATCCTATCACGACCTTCTACAGGCGGTGATCAATGGGGTTGGTGAGATCACCGGGCATGTGAAGGATGATCTGAGCGCGCGGTTTCTAGGAGTTGGCCTCAGTGTTCCAGGGCTCTTTAACTCTCGGGTCGGGGAAACGGTGATGTCGCCGAATCTCCACCTCCTGGACGGACAACGGCTCGCCGTCGATCTCTCCAATGAAATCGGGCTGCAATGCATCGCGTTGCAAGAATCCCATGCTCTTTGTGTCGGCGAACGGATGTATGGGGCGGCTCGGGGAATGAATGATTTTGCGATGCTCGATGTCAGCACGGGGCTGGGGCTTGGGATCGTGAGCGGAGGGCACCTTCTCACCGGCAACAGTGGCATGGCGGGCGAGTTGGGGCACATCACGGTCGTCCCTGACGGGAAGCGTTGCGGCTGCGGCAATTGCGGTTGCCTTGAAACCGTCGCCACCGACACCGCTTTTGCACGGCTGATTTCGAAACAGCTCGGCCGGAAGGTTGGGGTTCAGGAAGCGCTCGCCGCACTCGCTGTGAATGGCACTGAAGAGGTGATTGCGCAGACCGTCGATTATCTCGCGATTGCGGTCGCGGCGGTCATTAATATTTTCAACCCCGCAACGCTCTTTCTCCACGGACAGCTTATGAATTCCGATCCAGCGATTTTCAAACGTGTGGTGAGGCAGGCGAAGAAACGAACTCTTTCGCCTTCGTTCAAAGATTGTCGGATTCTCCAGTCGCAGGGAAATAAGCGCGTCGGTGCCGTCGCCGGAATCATCGATCATTTAGCGAATGAGTTGGCTCCTGCATTTGCCGCGATCGACAATGGAAATGCCGAACTCTCATGATGGAGAACCTCCGAATTCGAGAAGAGGATAGGCGGCATGGCCGACAACCTCCCCTCAGTCTAACCCGCCATACGTCCAACCCCATGATCAGCCTCCCACTTGCCCTTCTCGCCATCTGCCTTGTCTCAAGCGCCGCCGCAGCGCCACTACTCGACAAGCGAAAACAACTCGAAGCACAGAGCTTCTGGGCGAACCGCGATTTTGATTGGTTCGAAGCGAACATTCCCTTCTTCGAGTGCCCGGACGCTGAGATCAACACCACCTACTACTACCGCTGGGAACTCGTCACCCGCCACATTATCTACGGCTCACCCAACAGCGGCTACTCCTTCACCGAGTTCGCCAACCGCCCGTTCTGGTCTGGCGCCTACGGGGGGATCGCCTGCCCCTCGGGCCACCAGATCTACGAGATTCGCTGGCTCAAGGATCCCGAGTTCGCGCGCGACTTCCTGCACTACTGGTTCCGCACCCCGGGCGCCCAGCCGCGAAACTACTCATCGTGGCTCGCCGACTGCGCGGTCGCTGTCGATCACGTCCACCCGAATAAGGCCTTCCTCGTCGACCTGTTGCCCGACCTCGAGAAACACCACGAGGCCTGGCGGGGGCGGCAGTGGGTCGATGAGATGGGCATGTTCTGGCAGACCGGACACGACGACGGCATGGAGTACAATATCAACAGCCGCCAGACCAAAGACATCCTCCGCGGCGACCGCGCCTTCCGCCCTACCTTCAATACCTACATGTGGGCCGACTTGAACGCCCTCGCCGAAATCGCCGAGATGGCGGGGAATTCCGACAAAGCCTCCAGCTACCGCAAACAGGCAGCCGCCCTGAAGACCCTCGTGCAGGAGAAGCTGTGGGATTCGAAGCGGCAGTTCTTTTTCCCGATGTCCTCGCGCGAGGAAACCGACAAGGAAGGCAACGTGGTCAAAGCGCACACCCTGACCTACCAGAGCGGCAAGTTCGCCGGCAGCGAACACGGTAGGGAGCTCCACGGCTACGTCCCCTGGGCCTTCAACCTGCCTGATCCGGGCAAGGAGTCCGCGTGGAAGTTCCTCATGGACCCTTACTATTTCCAAGCGCCCTTCGGCCCGTCCACCACCGAACGAAACGACCCGATGTTTCTCCTGCAGAAAGGTTGCTGCTGGTGGAGCGGACAATCCTGGCCCTTCGCCACCACCCAGACACTCAAGGCGATGGCCAACGTCCTGCACAACTACCCGCAAGAGTTCATTTCCCGTGGGGACTACGCCGAACTACTGCACACCTTCGCCATCTCCCACCGCAAGGACGGCAAGCCCTACATCGCCGAGGCACTCCACCCCGACACCGGATCGTGGGAGGGACACGACATGCGTAATCGCAGCGAGCACTACTTCCACTCCAACTTCAACGACCTCGTCATCACCGGCCTCGCCGGTTTGAAAGCTGGTCGCGGCGATGCCTTGACCATCGATCCGCTCGCACCCGACTCGTGGGACTACTTCGCGCTCGATTCGATTCCCTACCAGGGTCATGAATTGGCAATTTGCTGGGATAAAAAAGGCGACCGCTACGGTCACGGAGCCGGCCTGCACGTGCTCGTTGACGGCAAAAAGGTCGCCAGCTCGCCGGAACTCAGGAAGCTTGAAGTCAAACTCCCAGCCGCCCGCGAGGTCCCGCACGATGACCAAGTCAGGTTCAACTACGCCGTCAACAACGACGGCGATTACTTCCCTTCATACCAGGCGTCCCACGTCGGGGCCGAAAGCTCCCTCGCAATGATTCACGACGGCCAGTACCGTTACGACACCCCACCGACCAACCGCTGGACCAGCGTCGGCTCCACCGACGAGGCCGATTGGGTCTCGGTCGATCTGGGGATGCCCCGCTTAATCGACACCATCAAGCTGTTCCTCCTCGACGATGGCGAAGGCGTCGTTGCCCCCTCACGCTTCGAACTGCAGCACTGGGACGGCAAGGCCTGGATAGAAATCCCAAATCAGAAACGCAACCCGAAGACCCCGGCCGGTGGTCGCCCCAATACAATCTCGTTCCCAGAGTCCCAGCTGCAGCGCCTGCGTGTCGTCCTGTACCGCCCGGAAGGGGCAACCGGCACCGGGATCACTGAGTTCCAAACCTGGGGATCGGGAACAGCTCCATACCAACCGCCGCCGCCAGCTGTGGGCAACCTCTCCGCCAACACCAACGGTTCAGAATTCCCCAAGGCGTCCGCCTCCTTCCACGACCGGTACGGCGGGGTTCCAAAGTCGGCCATCGACGGCAGGATCATTTTCCTCTCCAACCCGGTGAACCGCTGGACCAGTTACGGCTCGCCCAACGAGACCGATTGGCTGGAGGTCGACTTTGGCAAGCCCACCGCGTTCTCTCGGGTCGAACTCCATATCTACGACGACCGCGGGGGCGTACAGGCACCAGCCAGTTACAAGGTCCAATTCCAATCCGGCGATCGATGGGTCGATGTGAAAGGTCTGAAGAAGTCGCCGGAAACACCAAAAGGAAGCGCCAAAAATAGTGCGAGTTTCGAAAAGGTGACCTCACAGAAGATCCGCGTCGTCTTCACCAACTTAGGCAAAGCGCGTAGTGGGCTTACCGAATTCGAAGTCTGGGAGAAATAAACTCCCAATCTGAAACTGCAAACCTGACCACTATGAAATTACCAGTCATTTCAATTTCAATTTCAATAATCTATAAATCCATCAAATCATGAAAACAGCGCGTATCTTGTCCCTTACTCTCGCCCTGTTCATTGGGGCTCTTGCCATATCCGCTCGCGTCGCTCCGACTTCAACCCCGAAAGAAGGCGCGATCCGTGTGTTGTTCCTCGGCCACGAGAGCGAGCACCACAACAGCAACAAGTTCTACCCGATGTTGGCGAAAGCGCTTGGGCGGGATGCGATCTACTTTGACTACGTGACGAACGTCGAGGAGGCGCTCGGTGACGCGACGTACTTAAGCAAGTTCGACGCGGTCCTGCTCTATGCGAACCATGGAACGATTACACCCGGGCAGTGGAAAAATCTGAAGGGCTTCGTGGAGAACGGCGGGGGGTTCGTGCCGGTGCATTGCGCGAGCTGGTGCTTCGGCAACGAACCGGGATTCGACAAGCTGGTGGGTGGTCGCTTCGATAGTCACAAGACCGGGACCTTCACTGCTAAAGTGGTCGACGGCAAGCACCCGGCGATGGACGGCGTGCAGGAGTTCGAGGCTTGGGATGAAACCTATAAACACAAGAACCACAACGAAAAGGATCGCACGGTATTGATGGTGCGCGAGATCGCAGGGAAGGATGACAACATCACGGAGCCCGAGCCGTGGACCTGGGTGCGGACCCAAGGGAAGGGGCGCGTTTTCTATACGGCCTCGGGACACGACGAGCGGGTGTGGAAGCAGCCGGCCTTCCACCAGTTGCTTAAGGCGGGAATCCTATGGTCGGTGGGCGATACGAGGAAGCAGTCGCATGAAAAGTTCATCGCCGAGCGCGCACCGCTGAAATATGAGAAGCGCGGTAACATCGCTAACTACGAGAAACGCCCCGAGCCGCTGCCCTACCAGTTCCCACTCTCCGCGAAGGACAGCATGGACTACACTCAGGCGCCGGTGGGCTTCCGCTTGGAGCTGTTCGCCAGCGAGCCGGACATCATCAACCCGATCGGCCTCGCCTGGGACGAGCGCGGTCGCCTTTGGGTCGCCGAGACGGTCGACTACCCGAACGAGATGACGCCCGATCGGGTGGGCAACGACAAGATTAAGATCCTCGAAGACACTGACGGCGATGGTAAGTGCGACAAGGTCACGGTCTTTGCCGATGGCCTGAACATCCCGACTTCGCTAACCTTCTCGCGTGGCGGGATCATCGTCGCGCACGTGCCCGACTTCCTGTTCCTCAAGGACACCGACGGCGACGACAAGGCGGACGTGCGCGAGGTGCTGACGACGGGGTGGGGGATCGGCGATACGCATGCCGGGCCCTCGAACCTGCGCTATGGTTTTGACAACTGGATCTGGGGCACGGTCGGTTACTCGGCCTTCAACGGCACGGTCGGCGGCGAGGAGAAGCGCTTTGGTTCCGGGGCGTTCCGCATGAAGCCGGACGGCTCGCAATTGGAGTTTCTGCACCAGTTCAACAACAATACCTGGGGCCTCGGTTTCAACTCGGCCGGCGACGTGTTCGGCTCGACCGCCAATAACAATCCGAGCTTTTTCTGTGGCATCCGCGCCACCGCTTACCCCAAGGGCAAGAAGGGCATGAGTGCGAAGATGATCGCACCGGACCGCTCGTTCCACCCGATCACGCCCAACATCCGCCAGGTGGATGCCTTCAATAACTACACCGCAGGAGCCGGCCAGACCGTGGCGACCTCGGCGGGGTTCCCTGAGTCGTTCCGCGAACAGGTGGCATTCATCGGCGGGCCGACCGGGCATCTGCTCGGGAAATACCATCTCTCGAGGGACGGGGCGGGCTACAAGGCCAAGAACGGCTATGCCTTCCTGGCTTCGGCCGACGAGTGGTTCTCGCCGGTGGCGGCGGAAGTGGGACCCGACGGCAACCTGTGGGTCGCCGACTGGTATAACTTCATCATCCAGCACAATCCCACCCCAAGCAAAGGGCGTGCCGGCTATGACGCGAAGAATGGCAAAGGCAACGCGCACATCAACCCGAACCGCGACCGTGGCCACGGGCGGATCTACCGCGTGGTGTGGGACAAGGCACCGGAGGCGAAGATCAAATCGCTGGGTGGCGCGAGCGAGGCCCAACTTGTGGCGGCGATGGACAGCGATAATTTGTTCTGGCGCCAGACCGCGCAACGGCTCTTGGTCGATGGCGGCAAGAAGGATGCAGCTGCCGCGCTGAAGTCGAAGGTCAAGGCTGGCGGTCCCGGGGCGATCCAGGCGCTGTGGAGCTTGCACGCGCTCGGCGTGCTCGACGCGGATACGCACCAACTGGCGCTGTTGAGCAAAGACCCCGCGCTGCGCCGCAACGCGATCACCGCGTTGGGTAATGATGCGGCCGCGCTGCAGCTATTCTTTGATACCGCCGTGGTGCAGGACGATGATCTGATCGTGCGTCTCGCCGCCTTTAATAAGATGGTGGAGTTTGAGAATAAAGAGACGGTCGCGCTGGCGGCTCAACAGCTGATCACCGATCCGGCCAATGCCGATGACGTGTGGCTCTCGCAGAGCCTGCGCAACGCCGGGGCCGGAGCGGTGAAAAAAGGTCCTGCGACGCTTGGTAAGGAGTTAATCGCCAACGGGTCGTTCGAGGAGCTGGCTGGCGATATGCCTGCCGGATGGTCTACCCGCGCCTTCCGAGGAAAAGCCCAACACCAGGTGTCGGATATCGCCCGGACGGGCAAGCGCTCGATCGAAATCTCCGCCGAAAAGGCCGCTGAGTTTGGGGTTCGTATCGATGTCCCGGTGGATCGGAACGCGGAGTATGAACTCAGCGCTTGGATCAAGACCGAAAAGGTGGCTGGTGGAGGGCGCGGCGCACAGTTGTACATCAGTGATCATCCCGGCAGTCCGGCCGTGAAAGGGACGAAGGATTGGACGCAGGTGAAAATGCGGATCGAGACGGGCTCCGCAAAGTCGATCAGCATCCACGGCCTCTTCGGAGGGTGGGGCATTGTCACCGGCAAGGCGTGGTGGGATGATGTCAGTCTGCGCAAGGTCGAGTATGAGGTTATCGCGAGCGACGAGCCAGAGGTCGTCAAAGGCGATGTGAAACGCGGTAAGAAAATCTTCACAACGCACCCGATCGCCAACTGTGCGCGCTGCCATGCCGTAGATGGCGTCGGCGGAGTGATTGGACCCGCATTGGACACCATCGCGACCCGCAAACAAGGGGACTATATCTTGCAGAGCCTAGTCGATCCGGGGGCGGTTATCGCGGAAGGTTTTCAAGGTAAGGTGTCGCCCATGCCTCCGATGGGCGTGCTCTTGAAACCGCAAGAGTTGGAAGACGTGATGGCCTACCTCCTGACCCTGAAGTAAAGAAAATATCTAGGCCCGTGAAACAACTAACAGGAACGCTTTGCCGATCCGACCGTCTGGGACGCTGCGCCCTGCTACTGTTGCTGACCATCTACAGTGTCGCGGCCGAAGATCATTCTCAGGCAAGCAAGATCAACCCGGTCAAAGCATTGGCGGATCGCGTCCGCGGGCATGTGAATAGTCAGCCGCTCAGATTTCCGAATCAGCACTGGGTTCGAGGCGCGTATTATGCGGGACTGATGGCCATATACGAAAGCACGTCGGACCGTGCCTATCTGGATGATTGCATGAAATGGGGGAAGCAGGTTTCCTGGGCGATTAAGGAACAGGGAGGCGGGCCGTTTGAAAGCGGGGCCTATCCGCTGATTTGCGGTCAGATTTGGTATGGGTGTTATCGGGCTGAGAACGATGAAAAGATGATGCAGCCCACCCTTGCATTTCTCGAAGACCCAAAGGTTGAGAATCCCGTGTCCGCCCCGGGGGAATGGTATTTGGAAAACACGGGGCATCGCTTTGTCGATGGGCTGTTTACCGCACCTCCGCTGCTCGCGATGCTGTATCAAATGACGGGGGATGAAAAGTATGTGAATTGGATGGATGCCTGCTTTTGGGACGTGCATAAAGAAATCTATGACCTCGATACGGGTCTGTTCTATCGGGACGCTCGTTCCAAACCCCGGAAGACGAAAAACGGGAAAAAAGTGTTGTGGTCCCGGGGTAACGGGTGGGCGTTTGGCGGTCTGACCCGAATCCTGAAACACCTCCCCGAAAATCATGCAAGCTATGCCCGCTATGAGGCATTGTATATTCAAATGGCCGAGTCACTGGCAAAGCGACAACAAGCCGATGGGTTCTGGCGAAGCAACCTCGATGATCCTGAGCAATTTACCATGAAGGAAAGTAGCGGAACCGGGTTCTTCTGCTATGGCATCACTTGGGGAATCAATAATGGGATCTTAAACAAAGAGCGCTTTCTTCCGGTTGCAAGGAAGGCATGGGCGGCGCTTGCTTCGGTTGTAAACGAAGACGGTCAGGTAGGATGGAGTCAACCCGCCGGCGGTGGTCCCGGGAAAGTTGCGGAAGCAGACACCTCGAAATTTGGTATTGGTATCTTCCTGCTGGCAGCCAGTGAAATTTATCAACTCGAGGTGGAATAATGAAAAGTTCCAAACATTAGAAATAGGAAAAATGAAGAAGCTATTTATAATATTGATGGTTGCGGCGTGTGCGCTGTCCGGTGCGGCGACAAATGTCAATCTCGCGCCGGTCGCGGAACCGTCGACCTCTCACGTCTCGCGAGATACTTCACTGGCGGCGCTCCACGACGGACACGCGCCCGAGACCTCCCATGTTCGTGGCAAGGGATCGTACGGCAACTGGCCGTCCAAAGGCACCCAATGGGTCCAGTACGAGTGGACGGCCCCCGTCCGCACACGGAGGATCGATGTTTTCTGGTGGGCTGATGGTGGCGGAGTCGACGTGCCCAAGGCCTACCGAGTGCTCTATTGGGACGGCAAGGGTTTTGTCCCGGTCAGCAATCCATCGGGACTGGGGGTCGCCAAGGACAAGTTCAACACGACCACCTTCGACGCGGTCCGCACGACCAAGCTCCGCCTGGAAATCGACGGCGACAGTAAAGGGCGTTCCACGGGCATTCTCGAGTGGAAGGTGTACAACGAGGGCGAGCTCCCCAACTTCCCGCCCTCCGTCAAAGCCGGCGTTGACCGCATCGTGATACACGGCCGGAAAACGCCGTTCGCTGGACAGTTGTTGCGGGCGATCTCTACCGACACAACGAAGCTCACCTGGAGCAAGACCTCGGGCCCGGGCAAGGTCGCCTTCGCCGACGACACGGCATTGGCGCCGACGGCCACGTTCTCAGCGGTGGGAGACTATGTTCTCACGCTGACCGCCCGTAAGGGAAAGATGAGCGATTCATCGACCTTGGCGGTCCGTGTTGTCGCCAAGCCGCAACTCGATATCCGTGCCGCGGGCAAAACCGGGATCCGTATCACCATCCAGCCGCAGGATTCCAAAGACAAGTTTCCCTATACCCCTGCGCTGGTCGAGCAAGACTACCCCAAGGCGGTCATTAGCCTACGCGAACTCGACTCGGCCTTCGAACCGGTCAAGGCAAGAGTGGGTCAACTGAACGTGACCGTCCAGAGCAAGCCCTTGTCGGTGCAGGTGACCACCTTGGACAACGAACCCCTGCAGAAGATCACCTTTGCTCCCGATGGCACGATGTCCTTTGTTTTGGATGACCAGCCGGTTCTGGGAATGGGCGAAGGCGGCCCCAAGCAGACGGGGGATTCCTGGCGCACTGACAAGATCGAGCTCGACCGTCGCGGGCGTCTGCATCCCATGACTCCGTGGTACGGAACGGGGACTTATGGCTCCTACAATCCGGTGCCCCTGATGGTTGGCACAGGTGGATGGGGCATGTTCATTCCAGCACCGTGGGGTGCGATCGATCTCAGCGACGCCGAGAAGGGCACGTTCATCCCTGCTGAGCCCATTCCACCGGGCACGGTGGTCAGCCGAAAACAACAGCGGAAAGGTCGCATCGGCATGCCAGCACCCGAGGCCTTCATCCCGGGCACTTACGATGTCTTCGTCTTTGATACGAAGAATCCCCCGGCCTTCATGAAAGACATTTCGACCCTCTCCGGCCAGGCGGTGCTGCCGCCGAAGTGGGTCATGGGCTATCAGCAGTCGCACCGCAATCTGAGGAGCGAATCGCAGATGCTGGAAGTCATCGATACCTTCAGAGAGAAAGAGATCCCTCTCGATAGCGTCTGCTATCTGGGCACTGGGTTCACCCCGAGAGGCTGGAACAAGAATCAGCCCTCCTTCGAATTCAATCCCGCCGTGTTCAAACGCGACCCCAAAGAAGTGCTCGCCGATCTGCACAAGCGGGACGTCAAGGTGATGATGCATATGATCCCATGGGATCGTGATCGTCTCGCAACGATCCAAGGATCCATTCCGGCCAAGCCGGGTGAGACACTCGACAACACCCACATTCAAAACTACTGGAATGAGCACAATGCGCTGGTGGATGCCGGGGTGGATGCCTGGTGGCCCGATGAAGGGGACTGGTTCAGCTTCCATGAGCGCATGAAACGCCACGAACTCTACTACACCGGGCCACTCTCGAAGCAGCCCAACGTGCGTCCCTGGAGCCTGCATCGCAACGGCTATCTCGGTATCGCCCGGTGGGGCGGTTGGATGTGGCCGGGCGATCCGCTCGCGACGTGGCGCACGCTCCAGACCCATATCGCCATTGGCATCAACCACTCCCTGAGTGTCTCGCCGTTCTGGAACTCCGACATCGGTGCGTTTTATACAACGGATGAATACTCGGCTGAACTGTATGTGCGCTGGGTGCAGTTTGCCGCGTTCAATTCGCTGATGCGGTGCCACGGTCGCGGGTGGGAAAATCGTCTTCCCTGGACATGGGGACTCAGCGAACCCGGTCCGGGTGAAGGCAGCTACGTTCAGCCGAAGTCGGAGATGAACAATCCCACCGTCGAACCGATCGCCAAGAAATACATCGAACTGCGGTATCAGTTGTTGAGCTACAACTACACCTTGACCTGGGAAGCCCGCGAAACCGGGATGCCCATGATGCGGTCGCTGTGGCTGCACTACCCGCAGGACAAGAAGGCTCGGGGAACCGGCGATGAGTATCTCTGGGGCCGCGACATGCTGATTGCCCCGGTCTACGAAAAGGGCGCGACGTCCCGCGAAGTCTATCTGCCCGCAGGGAAGTGGTATGACTGGTGGACCGGCAAGCTCGAGACCGGCGGTCAAACGGTGCAGCGCGCCGTGGATCTGGCCACCATGCCGATCTATCTTCGTGCCGGCGCGATCGTGCCGGTCGACCCCATCCGCCAATACACCGGAGAAAAGGTCGACGAGCCCACGACGCTCAAGATCTACCAAGGCGCCAACGGCAACTATACGCTCTACGACGACGACGGCAACAGCCTTGATTACCTCAAAGGCGATTCAGTCCAGACACTGATCAAGTGGGACGATGCCGCCAAAACGCTGAGCATCGAGCCGGCCTCAAAGAAGACGGGCACGCGCACGTTCCAGGTTGAACTTATTCCTGATGGCGGAACCAAAGAGATTCAATACAATGGCCGGCCGCTGGAGCTGAAGTTCTAGGATGAATTATTCACGCTTTGCTTGTCCGGTCGAAACGACAACAAATAACAAACAAGATCACGATGAAAAATCTGTTCATTTTATTAACTGTTATTGCCTCTGGTTCTGCGCTGATGGCGGAATCTGTTGCCCCTAGTTCTGCGCTGGTGGTGGGCCCTAGCGAGCCTATGCCCAAGGCCGAGGTTCTGAAGTTGACGGGCTCCTTTGAGGGCGCGAAACTCAGCCGCGATATCAATATTCTTTGGCTCTATGGGCCTGAGGATCACGGCGGCGGCTCGCATGACTACATCCGCATTAAGGAGCTCTTCGTTCCCCTGCTCGAAGCGATTCCACGCGTGAGTGTCGACGAAGCCTTCAACTTTCCGAGCAAGGCACAGTTCGACAAGGCCGATCTGCTGATCCAGTTCCTGCACATGCCAGAGATCAGCGACGAACAATACAAGACCTATCAGGCCTTTGTTGATGGCGGTGGCGGTGTCGTGTCGATACACGAATCCGTGATCATGCGCCCCTTGGCTTCTGCGGAAAAGCACGCCGATTGCATTGGTTGCAGTTGGAAGGGCAATAAGTCGTCTACGTGGGGGAAGTTCGGACATGACACGCCGCTCTATCTCAAGACGGATAACGAGGTATTCGCCGGTCTACCGGAAAGCATTAAGCTGAGCGATGAATCCTACTGGAATATGATTCAGCGAGACAGCGTTGAGGTGATCGGCGTGATCGCCCCGCAAACAGAGAAGGCTTTCTCCGAAATCGAGAAGGGCAAAGACGCGCGCGGTCAGGCCTTCTGGACCTACACCTCTGGTAAGGGCCGCGCTTTCGGCACCACCACAGGACATTACACCTATACCTACCACGACCCGCTGTATCGCATTCTTTTGATGCGGGGTATCGCCTGGGCGGTCAAGGAAAAGCCCGCGCCCTTCATGCCCATTGTCTTCGCTGGTATCACCGACGACAAAGGATTCGTCGGCACAAAAGATTCGATGATGAACTACAAGAATCGAAAGAAATGACATCGAGCCGATGCCGTTTTGAGAGCCTGTCGTCTATTCATCAAACTTCCGTTTGCATCCACGAGCAGGATTTGGCTCGTTCCATCACCTGAATATAGTCCCATGACCAACCGAATTTTCAGCAGCATCATCATCGTCATCCTCTCCGGCATTGCGCTGTGCCCAGCCGCTGACAATGGCTTCGAGCGGGCGTTATTGCCCCTGCTTGAAAACCATTGCTTCAACTGCCATGACGAGGACACGCAGAAAGGAGACCTGGCGCTCGACTGGTTCTCCTACGAGATGAAAGTCCTGCCGGATCGGCCCGTTTTTGCCAGGGTCAGGTATTGGGGCGGTGACTCGAACAATCGGAAATTCGACATTCTGGTTGATGACCAAAAAATCGCTACCCAGGAACTCAACGCCCCCAAGCCGGGACAGTTTATCGATGTCACTTATGAAATTCCTTCGGACCTGACGAAAGGGAAACAGAGTGTGACAGTTAAATTTCAGGCTCACCCGGGTGCCATGGCGGGCGGCATTTTTGGCTGTAGGATCATGACGTCAAATCTGACCGGTAAATAGCTAGTTTTTTCATGAAATTCTCCATCAACAGATCACCCAAAATAGATTCAAGATGAACACAGATTCCAAACGTTTTGGTCCTGAGGGTTACTGCCTTTTTCGGGATGTCTTGTCGTCCGAGGAGATTGGCGAAATACGGATTGAACTCGGTCAGGCCATTGCAAACCTTCCGGAGAAGCAAGTCGTCCACAAGGACGGTGAGGATCAGGAGGTGGATGCCCGGCCGGAGTATATGACGGAACCGCACCCGAAAAACCAGGTCTGGTTAGAGGTGTGTCGGCATCCACGAATACTTGACGCGGTGGAAGCGGTGTTGGGACCGGATCTGATTCTGATCATGTCGCACTTGATCGTGAAACGCCCGGAGGACGGTCTTCCGGTGGCCTGGCATCAGGACAACACCTACTGGCATTCGATTAGCGGGACAGATGTTGTGACAGTATGGTTGGCAATCGACGACGCCGACGTGTCGAACGGATGCATGCAGGTCATCCCCTGCACCCACGACGGGTATCCCACGATGGAAAAGATCAGCACCGGCAGCAATGATCTCCTTGGCCTAACCGTGGAGGTAACGGAAGAGATGACGAATTCCGCCGTTGCCCTGGAGATGAAAGCCGGAAGCCTCTCGATTCATGACTCATACGTGGTTCATGGGAGCGATGCCAATACCAGCGACCGACGGCGCGCCGCCTACACCATGCGGTATGCCAATTCGAACACCGTAACGGTGGATGTCGATCAGCATTGGGTTCCCGTCTACTTGGTCCGGGGAAACGGTGGGGCAAACGCGGATCGTTGCGTCGATGCCCGACCCGGCGTAAGCGCGCCCTCGACTGGCACCGGGGTTGATCCCTCTGGTGATCAGTCACGAAGTGCGGAATCACACACAAATTAGCAAAACAAACTATGAATATTCAAAGACAATTAGGAATCGTCGGGGTGAACCTGACCTTGAGCCTCGCCATCACCGTTCTATCTAGCGCGACGGCACATTGCGCCGAGCCGAAAGCGGAACAGGCAACTTCGTCGCCGAAGCACCAGTCCGTCATCCCTGCACCACGGATCGCCGATTGGTGGTTCGCGCGTCAGGCTGAAAAAATTGGGCTGATGAGTAAGGGTGAATTCGATCTGCTGATGGTTGGCGATTCGATCACGAACAACTTCGAAAATGAAAAGGTCGGCTTGAAGGTATGGCAAAAATACTTTGTGCCGCTCAAGGCCATCAATTTAGGATTTGGCGGCGATCGCACGGAGCACGTGCTTTGGCGATTGGATCATCTTCCCGTCTTAAAGAAGGCGCCAAAGGCAGCTGTTCTGCTCATCGGCACGAACAACATCTGTTGGGGAAGTGACACCCCGAAGCAAGCGGCCGAAGGCGTCCAGGCGATTGCCAGAAAATTGAAAGAGATCTATCCTGAGATGAAGGTCTTGGTGCTTGGCGTATTGCCGCGAAGACGCAATCTCGATCATTCCCACCGCAAACAGATTATCGAGCTCAATTCCTACCTGCCGGAATTGCTCAAAGGCATGAAGGGCGTCAGCTTCCGGGACATCGGCCCCGCCTTCCTTGATGAGAAGGGCTTCTTGTCAGAAGAGATGATGCCCGATACCACGCATCCGAGCGAGAAGGGGCACGAGGTTTGGGCCAAAGCGATTGCGCCTGATTTAAAGGAGGTGCTGGGTGAATAGGGGCAAACGTTACTGCGCACGCCCTCAAAACTCCGCACCATCCCACAGACACCTGCCACACCTCTCCAGTCTGGAAATGCAGGGGGATCTTGTCCGTGATGAACCACTCCGGTTCGCCCAACCGGTTCGGGAACAACTCGACAATTTCCAACAGTGGCTCGTCGCTCCGGATCACATTCAGGTCGTCGGCCTGATACTTCTCCGCCATCTTCATCGGAAAAATCTCATGATCGCGACATCCGAGCATTTCCTCCTCGCTCGAAAATCCACAGCGCTCGACAAAAGCACGTTTTCCAGCCATCAGCCGCAGCTCGCGATCCTTCGCAGAATAAAGCGTATTAGGCAAATAGTCGAATAGCCCAGAGACCGCACCGGGGCGCTGATTTTACAGGTGGAGAGCTCGGGACAGGCCGAGGAAATCAAGCGTTAGCATCCTGTTCAACAGGATCGATGATTAAAGTGTCTCTCTTTTTTTGCGAAAAAGCATAAGAATTCGCTCTGAGGCGACGAATTTATTATTGAATGCCCTCCCACCCCCAAGAGTTTGATCCCGATCCCATCATCGCGGCAGTGCTGCGCGGCGATACGGATCGGTTTCGGCTACTGGTGCGGGAGTATGGGCTTCTCGTTCGCGGCTTTCTAGCGACGCGGCTCTACCACCATGAAGACGTCGAGGATCTGGCGCAGGATGTGTTCGTGATCGTCTTCGAGAAAT
>Ga0308000_10000386_pt1 | contig 17780 bp, 28 predicted proteins | sample Neamet3_FD_203877 | JGI IMG/M metagenome (GOLD analysis project Ga0308000, IMG submission 203877) | Marine microbial communities from water near the shore, Antarctic Ocean - #3 | ecosystem: Environmental > Aquatic > Marine > Unclassified | place: Southern Ocean | collected 2014-06-04 | reverse complement strand
TTAATGCAAACACGGGATAATATAGCGTAATGCCAGCACCATATCAACATTTAGACATGACTCCGGAATACAACCGGATTATTACAGCACTAACTGGAATACGTGATGACATTAGATTGTTACAGAAGTTACAATCTGATCCAGAATCAGGTATTGTAACTAGTGAAGTATTAAACGACTTCCAACGAGCACTTCTTGCAGTAAGTATGAGTTCGGCACAAGGAAATACAGCATCAGCAGTTGCTGATATTATTGTAGCCGGTACCTTGCCGAATGGTGCAGCAGTTGCAGCAGCCAGTGGCGAAAGTAATGCTAACTTAACAGCAGAACGAGCAACAATATTAACAGCACTAGGCGTTACAGAAGATCCAGCAGACTTAAAAGTATTAATAAGAGTTAGCGGACAATATTATTGGGAAGCAGCAGGCGTAGTAGGACCAGACGATGGTCTCCGCGGAACAACCACAGTAGTACTACCGTTTGCGCTGGGCGCACAACTAGGCTTTGATAATGAAGGAACTGGACTTATTGTTGCAGGTGCACCTCCAGGTCCGCCAGATGGTATTCCAAATGCATCTGCTCCAAAGAAAAGGTGGCCTTTTGCAAGACCAGTTGGTCAAACTGCATCACAAAATGCAAATCCAAACTCGGACTTAATAGATCCAGCAACTGGTAAAATAGTAGCTAAAACGATAGATGCACAAAAAACATCAGCTACAGCCGCAGCTACACCAGCTCCAGCAACAGATTACGGACCGTCATAATGCCAGGAATAACACACAGCAATGTACCAATGTCAACAACTGTATTTGTAAACGGCGAAGATATTCCAGGTGGAATAACAACTGCTTTAGGAATAGCAGATTCTGTTGGGATAACTGATGCACAGGCGAGATCTATTATCTCAGGACAAGCAGATTTAATAGCGTTAGGAGAGAACCCAAATACTTATGAAGCATTAGAACAGTTTGGTGGCGGCACAAGAGATGGAACTAGTCCGATAACAGGACAAGATGGTGCCATGGCAGCGCCAGGCTCAGATGCAGCAGTAGGTGCAGACGCATTTTACGATCAAGGCGTCACAAGATTAGTGTCATCGTGGATTGTGGTACCACCACATGTTAATCCACGAGTAACAACAGCTACATGGAACGCTTTAGTAGAACTTGCATCTAGTTTAGGCAGACCTCTTGTTTTAGTCAGTGCGCATAGATCGACCGAATTCAATGCTAGTGTAGGCGGAGCTTCAGAGAGCTTGCATATAACACGCAAAGCAGTAGATATTCAGTGGGGATCAACTAGTTCTCAAATCCGTATGGATATGATCCAAAAGGCAATTAATGCAGGATTTACTGGCATCGGATGTTATTCAAATTTTTTACATCTAGATATAGGACCTAAGCGTTCATGGGGACCTAATGGCAGTTATACTGGACAATTTGAGCAATATAAGGCTGTACTTACAGCAAATGGCTTTCCTTTCTATAGCGGACCGCAATAACTAAAACGGTTGACATCCTTGTCTTTTTATGTTATCATATACACATAATATAAACTTAGGCAGGAAGAGGCAGTATGAGAAAAGATTTAAACAAGGTAATACTCACAGACGCAGATGGCGTTCTACTAAATTGGGAGTATGCTTTTACATGTTGGATGCAACAACATGGTTACACACAAGTTGAAGGCGGCAATGTAATGTATAACATTGGCGAGCGTTTTAACATTTCCAATAATCAAGGACACAAATTAATTAAGCAGTTTAACGAAAGTGCTGCAATGGGGTTCTTGCCCGCATTGCGTGACGCTGTATATTATGTTAAGCGGCTACACGAAGAACACGGATATGTATTCCGTTGCATTACATCTTTATCTTTAGATGAAAATGCAGGACAACTTCGTATGATGAACTTAGAAAAACTGTTTGGAAAAACAGCTTTCGAAGAACTAGTTTGTTTAGATACAGGTGCAGCAAAGGACGATGCCCTTGCACCTTATAAAGATACAGGATTGTACTGGGTCGAAGACAAACTAGAAAACGCAGTATTAGGACACAACTTAGGTTTGTCAGCAATACTGATTGAGCATGGATTTAACATGCATGACACACTTCCAGATGGTATGACTAAGGTAGTTAACTGGAAGGAAATATATAATCATATTACAGGAGAAAATATATGAGCGAACAAACACAACATGAACAAATTGTTGAAGCATTTAATGCATATCTGGTAGAACACGAAGCATGGGAAACAAAGTCTGTTAAAGCAGCAGCAACCCGCGCTCGTGGCGCACTTGGGGACTTAGGTAAGTTGACTAAAGGTCGGCGAGCAGAAATTCAAGAACGCAAAAACAACATGTAATGGCTAGTCATATGTGGGAATATTGGTGTAAAGCCATAGGAACAAAAGCATATGACGATGATGACAGAGCAGATGCAGTAGCACTCATAAGAACTACTTGGGTGCTACTGCATGTTACAACATGCTCAATGATAATCGTTGGCAACGGAAGACTATTAGGATTTTGGTAAAGTGTCGAATAAGTCTTACAGGGCTCCTCAAAAGCCTAAACAATATCAACCGCGAATCGAACGAGAGAAATCTTTCAAGATTCGCAACCCAACAGTAAATAAGAAAACTAAACACAAAAAGGAATATTATGTCGATGAACCCTAGTCCACGCGAACGAGATAAAGATACCGAAAAAGCTATGGATGAATTTTTAGCTAAAGGTGGAAAGATCGAACAGGTACCGTACGGCAAGCGCAGCGAAACAACAGAAGTAACTGGCGGCTTTTACGGACGCAAGAAAAAGCCTAAGCAAGAAGAGCCTAACAAAGACTGATGTTAGCGCATAACATGTAAGTAAGTTGTAAATACATTATGAAAGATATTGTACGTAATTTAAACTCATATAGTAATTTTATTCCTTGTGATATTAAGGAAGCAAACTTTATGTTCTGGCAAGTTAAAGGTCATCTCATTCCTAGTGAATACTCAAATGAGGATGTTATAAGTATGTACGACAGCTACTTTAAAAGACTTTGGGGCAATAACGAATCCAGAGACAATTGCAGAGTAGACTTTGAAAAAGCTTGGGAGCAAGAGTATGTCCAAAAGTAAACTACAATCGTTAAGCGAAGAAGATTTAGATTTTATGCTAAAGATTATAACTAAGGAGTTCCAGTCAAAATCAAGAAAGAGTAGTTATGCTCCTATACTAGCTGATAAAAATATTAGTGCATGTAGCAGGATTATGGATGCACTTAGAAGCCAACAACAACTTAATAGGACTATGTCGCAAAAATGGTAAAACTATGAAATGTAAACTTGGCGACTATGCTCGTATTATTCATTCAGTTAATCCAGACAACATCGGAAGAGTTGTAAAGGTAGCTGAATACATTGGTAGATTTGAACAGAAGGAACAATTTGAATTTAGAGGCATGCCATGCGAATGCCCAGTAACAGATCATTTCTGGTGGATAGACGGAGACGACATTACGATACTGTTCGGCCCAAGTCCTAAAGCATACATTGCTGATACATGGCTAGAACCTATCCGTCCAGAATCTAAAAAAACAAAGACAAAAGCAGAAAAAGAACTTGACATGTTTAGTTAAACGTGTTATAAATAGTATGTAACGTTGAAACAAGTTGAACGGCGAGCAAGACCCGGGTTCGAATCCCGGCTACTCCACCATAAGCACATCCTGGAAGAGCAGGTTGGTTACAAGTTGAAGGGTGTGTTTATGATGGGGTAGAGTTGGGATCGATTGGCGAACTATTAGATGAGTGGAGTTACCCGGATGTAAGCACGGTTATCGCGAACGAAAACTATAAACGCAAATGAAAATTTCGCATTAGCAGCCTAAGGGCTTCTACGAAGTAGTTATACTTTGTTACCAAAAATAGCAGGAAAAAGTGTTGCAGCAATGTAACACTTTTTTTTTATGACTAACAAAACAGAATAAATTTGCCACATTGTAATCTGTGTGTAACATGGTATAAGATAACTACTAGTACAAACATTATAGACAAGAAGGAACACTATTATAATGCGTACACTATTTTTGGCACTAGCCACAACATTCTTTGCAAGTTCAGTAATGGCAGCTGACATTGCAAATAACTTAAAATTAGACACAGATATAGTAACAACCCATCTGTGGGATAAAGAAACTACAGCAATGACTATTAATCCTGAACTAATCTATGACACAGGCTTGGCATACAATACTAAAATTACACTAGGCACAAAATTAAATCTATGGGACAATACAAACAAAATAATGATTGATGATGAACTTGATCATCTTCCAGTATTTGACTTTGGGATTTCAGCGTTTCCCTTAGACGATTTAGAACTTGAACTTAGCACAGCATATGATTTTGAAACAGATACTCGCAGTGACATTAAACTAACAGCAACATTTAGCTTCTAAGTTAACATATATCAACTAAAATAAAAAGCAGCTTTAGGGCTGCTTTTTTTATGACTAAAATTAACTAAATATTAGCAGTTAATAGGAGAAAATATATGAATGACAACATAGTACAATTTCCGCAAAAAACTGAAGAAGCAAAGCAAGCTGACAAATTAGAAAGACAGTGCGACGAGATTGAAACACAAAGTGATCTAATTGAGAAGCAGCGCCAGCAAATTAAAGATTTGCAATCTAGCAAAGAAGAATAGGGAAAATTATGCAACAAAATGAATATGACGTAAGAGTCGTTAAAATAGTTGACGGAGACACTGTTGACGTTGATATCGACTTAGGATTTGGAGTAACACTTACAGATGAGCGGGTGCGCATTATGGGCATTGATACTCCGGAGTCACGCACAAGAGACAAAGTAGAAGACTTGTTTGGCGAAGCAGCTAAAGAACGTTTGAAAGTGCTTATGAAGGACGGCGGTAAACTTATTACTACTGAAGATCGCAAGGGTGAAGATATGAAGGGCAAGTTCGGACGTATCCTAGGAGACTTTAGAATTGGAGATGGACGTAAAGTAACAGACATCCTCATTGAAGAAGGCCATGCAGTTGCATACTTTGGCGGCAGCAAGGAAGAAGTACAAGCAAAACATTTAGTAAACAGAGCTAAACTATTGCGAGAATCAATAATAGCACAATCGGACTATGATGCTGCCGTTGCTAAAATGAACAAGTAACATATTAATTAAAGGAACCTAATTATGAACGAAGATCAAAACACAGAAGCACATGCTGATATGGACGACAGCACAAGTGTAGAAACAAATGTAGGCGGCGTTGACTTAGAAGCACATGCCGACGCAGAAGCACATGCAAGTGCAGGTACAGAAGTAACTGACACAACTGCCGCAGCTATGGCAGAAGCAGGAGTAAGTGCAGAAGCAGGAACAAGTGCTACCTACGGAGATACAACTGTAGAAGCTGGTGCAAGTGCAGAAGCACATGTAGAAGCAGGCGCAAGTGCAGGAGTAAGTGACGGCAATGCATATGTACAAGCAGGCGCAGAAGCCGGCGCAAGTACAGAAGCACATGTAAGCGTAAGCCAACAAGTAGGCGATGTTGAAATCAAGAACGAAAGTGGAGTACACGCAGAAGCAGGCGCTGATGTAGGCGCAGATGCACAAGTTGGCAAAGACGGCATTGAAGGACATGCTGGCGCACACGCTGGAGCAAGTGTTGGAGCAGATACTACTACAAGTGCATATGATAGTTCCGGCAATGGCGCAGCAGCAACAGCAGGTGTAAGTGCTGGGTTACAAGTAGGTGCTGATGTAGGTGGCGGAGCAACTATGGATGACGGTGTTGCTACTGTTGGTATAAGTGGCGAAGTTGATTTAGGCCTCGGAGTTGATGTTGACCTAAGTGTTAGTGTTGATACAAAGCCAGCACAAGAAGCAGCAACTGATGCAGCAAACGCAGCAGCCAAAGCAACAGCAGATGCAGCAAACGCAGCAGCCAAAGCAACAGCAGATGCAGAACATGCAGCAGCAGATGCAGCAGCAGCCGAAGCACGACGAGTAGCCGAAGCAGCACATCATCAAGCAGTTATAGCAGCTCAAGCGGCAACAGCAGCAGCAAACGCAGCAGCCAAAGCAACAGCAGATGCAGAACATGCAGTCGCAAATGCAGCAGCACATGCAGCTAGAAAGTTAAAATTCTGGTAAAATAAAAGGTTGACAAAGTTCAAAACTCCTGCTATACTAGTTGAGTAATAACAATTAGAGCAGGAGTTTTTTATGACTATGTCTATGGTAGGCCCAGGTCTAACAACAACATCATATAAGAAGCGTAAGCAAACTAAGCGCACTAAGAATCAACAAGCAACATTTGAACAACAACATCGTGAATACAATAAAAGCATGAAGCGCATACACGCACATGATCAAATGATGTCTTTGGAAGATTATGACTTGTATGTACGCGGTCTTTACAAGCCCAAAGCAAAGAAATTTAAAGAACTAGTACCATCAACTGTATTCCAGCGTCCACAGGGTAAGCAATATCCTAGCGCAGGCAACGGTATTGGTAATTGTACTAAGAAAGAATCGCCAACTTATTCAGGCGAACGTAAATTACTTGGTGTTGCTACAATGCACAAAAGTAATATGGTTCCTATCTGGGAAGAGTCTAAGCATGAAGCAATTGAAATTGCTCGCATGCGTCGTTAATCAATTTAATCAATTTAATCAATCAATTTAATCAATGAGGCACATATGAGATTACTTGTAACATCATTAATACTGGTGACTATAATATTTGGCACCGCACACGCATCGCAAGCTAAAGGGCTATTTACAGCAGAAGAAAAACCACAGATGTGGTGTTTAGCACTAAACATTTATTACGAGTCGCGTTCAAGCAACCGAGCAGATCGCATGGCAGTTGCTGATGTAGTAATGAATAGAGTTAAGCATACTTACTATCCGGATACAATTTGCGAAGTGGTACAACAAGGCAAGCAATACGCAGACGGTACTATGAAACGTAATCTGTGTCAGTTTAGCTGGTACTGTGATGGAAAGTCAGATTGGCCTACTAACATGGATGCATGGGTAGAAGCACAACAGATTGCATACAATATGGTAGTACATTATGATGCCCGTGGGCTAACAGAAGGCTCGACACATTATCATGCTACATATGTGTCGCCAGCGTGGGCAAGGGACTTTGCGCTTATCGGACGCATTGGAGAACACATTTTCTACCGTTGGGAGTAAGGTTAGCACTTAATTTACTAGGTAAAACAGGTTAAATATAATATGATATTTGGAATACTAACATTAATTACTGCATTAGCAATCAGTGCAGTAGCAATATACTATTCTGTCGCGGGATTGGTTGCAATCTTTGCGGCAGCAGCAATACCTATTTTAATTATGGGTACAACACTTGAGATAGCTAAACTAGTAACAGCAGTATGGCTACACAAATACTGGGACAGAGCAGCTTGGTGGCTTAAAACTTATCTAAGCATATCAGTTGTTGTGCTTATGTTTATTACAAGCATGGGCATCTTCGGCTTCCTAAGTAAAGCACACATTGAACAAACAAGCGCAAGTGAAGAAAGTATTGCTCGCGTAGAAACAATACAAAAGGAACTTGATAGACAGGATGTACTTGTTGCTCGAGCAGAAGATCGTATTGTACAGTTGGAAGATACTGACAGTGGAGTTGATGCAGGCATACAGCAACAAATTGACACAGAACAAACACGTATTGATAGTGCATACACACGTATCCAACCTGCTATTGCAGAACAGAATGTAATTATTGCAAACGTTACAGCATTGTTCCAAAGCGAATTAGATAAGATTGATGCAGACTTAGACAAGCTACAATCGTATATTGATGCAGGAGATATTCCTAAAGCACAAGGCATGATTGGTGCTAAAGCAGATGGTGCATACGGACCAAAGACAGCACAAGCGTTTACTGACTTTCAAGATGCCAAGAAAGTAGATCGCGGCGAATGGATACAAAAGCTACAAGATGCAGCACAGTCTCCAACAGTAATAGCAGCTCGCGCAGAGATCACACGTTTGCGCAGTAGAGCAGAACAGCAGATTGCTAACAGTAATACACTAATAAACCGCTTACGCACACAACTAGGTAACACTACAACCGCAGACACTGTACAGGGCGACATAGACGCACAGCAAGCACGTATTGCAACAGCAGCAACACTTATAGATGGATTAACTGAAGAAAAGATACAGCTAGAAGCAGAGTATCGTAAGCTTGAAGCTGAAGTAGGTCCAATTAAATATATTGCTGAATTTGTGTATGGCGAAGCAGCTGATAAAAATATGCTTGAAGAAGCAGTGAAGTGGGTTATTATTGTTATCATCTTTGTGTTCGATCCACTAGCAGTATTACTATTATTAGCAGCACAATATACCTTTGAGTTCCGAAGAAAAGAACTTGAAGATGACCGCGGTGAACGTCTTCGGCTCGAACAAGCTGAATACGAAAGAGCAAGAGCACAAGCAATAGTTGACAACGTTCCTCCTGATATTGCTACTCCTACGCCGCTTGCGGAAGAAGAGAAAGAACAAGTAAATGAACAGTCTAATACAATTGATGATGGGCAACCACAATTCATCGGTGATACTACCGAAGGAACCGGAGAAGATAATAAAGGCGAAGCAGCATGGTTTGATCGAGAAGCAGTTGAAGAACCTAATGGGGACGATGCCGCTAGAGCCTACACTGTCGGAGGAGGCGATGCCGGAAGAGTGGAACCAACCGAGCAAGACTACGGATTAGATAACTTAACCAACTGGAACGAGTGGGTCGAAAAAGCAAACGCAGAAGCGGAAGCTAATCCAGAAGTAGATTTTGATCCAGGAGCATTTGACAGACCCTTAGAAGTGTTTACTGATGATTTTGGAGACATCGAAACGTTAGAACAAGAACAGCGTATTGAACCTACACTAGATTTAAATGCTGATATGCTGCCTCCTACGCCAATTCCCGATACTGCAAACAGAATATTCTACAAGGAAGAACTAGAATCTAAAAAAAAAGTAGTTTTAGAGTTACCGGAAGAATCAAACCCAAATAGTAGATACTATGAAGATAGAGAACAAGATGACGAATGGGTAACTGCTCGTGCAGACTGGGAAGCAAGTAATCCAACGGAAGAAAGAGAAGCATGGAAAGATGCATTTTCAAAAGGTGAAATAGATTCACTTCCGTGGGAAACACTAGCAGAACCTGATAACTATAATAGTAATAGCGAAGGTTATCAACAAAATGCAGAACAGAGTGAAAGTACACTGTTTAACAAACTATCTAAAAAATAGGTTTTAATTGAAAAAAATTAACATTGTTACATCTCCAGATGTATTATTTAATGACAGTCTTCAACTGTTATTAATATATCCTAGTAAAATCCTACAAGACGAACTTCAAGACACATTCTTGGCCCAGTCTGATGACGATGTTAATGTCTATGTATACGATAAACCTATCTATGACATAGATGAAGTAAAATGGTTATTAAGTGTGTTCAGCCAATGTGATGTAGCTATAATTGATGTAGATAACGCATCATCTTGGTGTAGAGACCTTGCAAGTTATATGATTGCAAAAAACAAAACTTACTGGTTGACAAACAGCCAGGATTCAGTGTATAATAGTTTAAGTAGTAATAAAATATACAACTTAGATTTTTTGTCTAAAATAGGAGACAACTTTGAGACACAATGATAAATTTGAAAAACGCGGGTTAAGCGTTGAAGTACGAAACAACGATGTTGCATTTGCACTTCGTAAATTTAAAAAGAAGATTGCAGAAGACGGCATCTTACAAGAACTACGGCAACGTGAGTTTTATGAAAAGCCAAGTGAAAAACGTGCTAAGGCTAAAAAAGCAGGCATTGCACGATGGAAGAAGAAATTGTCAACAATGAACGAATCCACGCCAACTAGTTCTAAAAACCGTTTATATTAAAAAGGTAGGAAAAAATGCGTCTTGAAGAGGACACTAAGTTAGATTACAAAGATGTTCTTATACGTCCAAAGAGATCGACACTTAAATCACGTAAAGAAGTACAGTTAGAACGTAAGTTTACTTTCCGTAATTACACCCCAGAGTGGGTAGACACCCTATCTATCGAATACTATCGAGGTGTTCCTATTATGGCAAGTAACATGGACGGCGTTGGCACATTTGAAATGGCAGATACACTTGCTAAACAACATATCTTTACTTGTTTAGTTAAAACATATTCGGCAGATGAACTTATAGAATACTTTAACAACAATGATCGCTTGCGTACAAATTACGTAGCAATGAGCATTGGCACTAGTGATGATGACTGGTGTAAATTGCAAGCAGTAATAGCTATGGCAGGAGATAACTTAAGGTATGTGTGTATGGATATTGCAAACGGATATTCAGAACACTTTGCACAACATGTTAAGAAGGTGCGCAATGCATTTCCACACATTGTAATCATTGCTGGTAATGTAGTTACTGGTGAGATGACAGAGGAGTTAATCTTAAATGGAGCTGATATTATTAAAGTCGGGATTGGGCCTGGCAGCGTGTGTACTACTAGGATTCAAACTGGCGTGGGATATCCGCAGCTTAGTGCAGTCATCGAGTGCGCTGATGCCGCTCATGGTCTGGGTGGACACATTATTGCTGATGGCGGCTGTACTTGCCCTGGTGACGTGGCTAAAGCCTTTGCTGCCGGCGCTGACTTCGTTATGCTTGGCGGCATGTTAGCCGGACACAATGAAGGTGGTGGTGAAGTAATTGAAAAGTTTTACAAAACAGGCGAATGGGTTAGTGAAACAATTACAGTTGACAAAATTGAAAGGACAAGTTGGAAAGATGCAATTGAACGCAAAAGGTTTGTTAAATTCTACGGTATGAGTAGTGATGCAGCAAACACAAAACATTTTGGTGGACTTAAAGATTATCGTTCATCAGAAGGCAGGGAAGTTCTAGTTCCGTACAGAGGCTCTGTATTAGATACAATACAAGATCTACTCGGCGGTATTAGAAGTACTTGCACATACGCAGGCGCTATGAAGCTCAAGCAACTTAGCAAATGCACAACCTTTGTTCGTTGTACTCAGCAATTTAATGCTGTGTATGCTAACAATAATAAATAAATCGAGTGTCGAAAGAGCTCAAACTAAATCTTGCTTTAAAGGAGAAATAAAGATGACAGTAACCCCAATTCGAGATCGTATTCTCGTAAAACCGGCAGACGCAGAAACTAAAACTGCAGGCGGCCTTTTTATTCCAGATACTGCTAGCGAAGGTCCAGTCCGTGGAACAGTTATTAAAACTGGCGGCGGCAGAGTTTCCGAAGATGGTACAGTAGTAGCCTTAGTAATATCAGAAGGCGACGACATCATGTACATTAAAGGTGCAGGACAACCAGTCCAAGTTGATAATAAAGATCACATTATCTTAACAGAAGATCAAATTTTAGCAATTGTAGAATAAGGAGAACACAATGACAGCAAAAAATGTAACATTCGGCGCAGATAGTCGCGCAGCATTAGTAACTGGTGTAAACATACTGGCAGATGCTGTGAAAGTAACACTAGGTCCAAAAGGACGAAACGTAATAATTCAAAAAGCCTATGGCGGTCCTGTAATTACCAAGGATGGTGTTAGTGTAGCAAAAGAAATTGAACTTGAAGATGCTCTAGAAAACATGGGCGCACAGATGGTTAAAGGTGTAGCAAGTCGCACAGCAGATGATGCTGGTGATGGAACTACAACAGCAACAGTACTAGCACAAGCAATAGTTTCTGCTGGTATGAAATATGTAACAGCTGGTATGAATCCAATGGATCTCAAGCGTGGCATTGATAAAACAGTAGCAGCTATTGTTGCAAAAATTGATGAGCATGCAATTTCGTGTACAACACAAAAGGACATTGCACAAGTAGGTTCTATCTCTGCTAACGGCGATACTACTATAGGCAGCATCATTGCAGAAGCAATGGAGCGTGTTGGTAAGAACGGTGTTATCACAGTTGAGTCAGGCAATGGCTTACAAGATGAACTTGAAGTAGTAGAAGGTATGCAGTTTGACCGCGGTTACTTGTCTCCTTACTTTATTAACAATGCAGACAGTCAAGTAGTAGAGCTAGAAGAACCGTACATTCTAATAGTAGACAAAAAGATAGCTAACATTCGTGACTTAGTTCCTGTACTTGAAGCAGTTTCAGGCGCTGGCAAATCAATTCTACTTATCGCAGAAGACATCGAAGGTGAAGCACTAGCAACACTAGTTGTTAATAATGCACGTGGAACTATCAAAGCATGTGCAGTTAAAGCGCCTGGGTTTGGAGATCGACGCAAAGAGATGTTGAATGACATTGCTATATTAACTGGCGCAACTGTTATTAGTGACGATATGGGTCTTACACTTGAAAAAGTAACAGCAGAACATTTAGGAAGTGCTGCACGAATTGAAGTATCTAAAGATAATACTATCATTGTCGACGGTGCAGGCGAAAAAGAAGCAATCGCAGAACGTATTAGTGCTATTCAAGCACAATCTGCTATAACTGAATCAGATTATGATAAAGAAAAGCTTGAAGAACGTCTTGCTAAACTTGATGGCGGTGTCGCTGTTATTAAAATCGGTGCTGCTACAGAAGTAGAAATGAAAGAGAAGAAGGATCGTGTTGACGATGCTTTACATGCTACTCGTGCTGCTGTTGAAGAAGGCGTAGTTGCCGGAGGCGGTGTTGCATTAATACGTGCAAATAAAGAAGCTGACACTCCTGAATTTTCAAATGACGATCAACGTGCAGGCGCAGAAATTGTTAGAACAGCAGTGCATGCACCAATTCGTCAGATTATTTTAAATGCTGGCGTCAGCGCAGACGTTGTAATTAATGGAATCTTATGGGGCGACAACTCTACTGACAACTATGGTTATAATGCTGCTACAGGCGAACACGGCGATATGATTGAACTAGGCATTATTGATCCAGCTAAAGTTACTAAGACAGCGTTAATAAATGCTGCTAGTATAGCAGGACTATTATTAACTTCAGAATGTGCTATTACAGACATTCCATCAAAAGATGCAACTGCTACTCCTCAAATGCCAATGATGTAATATTACGATGATAAATAGTTATGTGATGCCGTTAGGGTCACATAACTATATCTTGCTTTTTTAAAGGAGAAACAAAATGACAAGAATTGACACAATAAATCTACCACACTTCCACAAGGCTACTATTGGCTTTGATAGACTATTCAATGAACTTAACAGAGGTTTTGAAAACAGTCCAAACGGAAATGGTTATCCCCCTTATAACATAGCCCAGATAAACGAAGACGAGTATATGATCTCAGTCGCTGTTGCTGGCTTTGGTATGGACAATCTTGATGTTACTACAGATGGTAATCAATTAAGGATTGAGGGTACAGCTCCTAAAGGAGACGAAGACGTTAATTACTTACACAAAGGCATCGGCGGACGCAACTTCCGAAGGGAGTTTACACTTGCAGATCACGTTGAAGTTGAGAGCGCAGGTCTTGAGTTAGGTATGCTTAATGTACACTTAGTACGCAACATTCCAGACGCATTAAAGCCAAAGAAGATTGCTATTAACATAGCAAGCGATTAACTAAACCGGGGGAGTGAAATATCTCCCCCAACTTTATAAGGACTAAAAATGAGTACAGATCTTGACGTTGTAATAGACGAAAAAATTAAACTTGATATTCAAGAGCCCAGTGACTTTAATGTAATTATGCTTAATGATGACCAAACTCCAATGGAATGGGTTATGGGTGTTCTTAAAGAAATATTTAAGCACAGCGACGACGCTGCTGAAGCAATTACAATGAAAATCCATAATGAAGATTCTGCTGTAGTAGGCACGTATAAGTATGAGATAGCAGAGCAAAAGAGTGTCGAGGCGATGAATGCAAGTCGCAATCACGGATTTCCTCTACAAATAACAATAGAGGAGAGTCAATGAGCAACTTAAAAGAACTAACTTGGGAACATCACAAAAACGCAGAACGCCAAACGTTTGTTAAAGAGATGTTCGCAAAGTCTCCGCAAATAAGCCACGAGCGTTATGCTTGTTACCTATTCAATCAGCATCCGCAATACAACATGTTAGAAATGCTTGGGATGATGAATGGATTATTTGACGGCATGCCTGAACTACGCAGAGCACCATCAATACACGAAGACTACCAAGAGCTCTGGGGAGAAGCAAACGCAAATCAACCTCCGCTAATGCCGGTAGTAAAAGAGTACATGGATCACTTAATGACGATTAGTCAAGATGCTGATAAACTAATGGCACATGTTTATGTAAGACACATGGGCGATCTAAGCGGCGGGCAGATGATTGCTAAACGTGTTCCAGGTGAAGGACGTATGTACAAGTTTGACAAGGGACACGACGAACTTAAAGAATTAGTACGTGCTAAACTAGACGATAGCATGGCAGACGAAGCGAAACTATGTTTTGACTTTGCAACTAAAATGTTTGTACAACTAGGTGAGGCAAAAGAATCGTGAGCGTTATTTGGGATAGACTTATAGAATGTCAAGAAGAAATAATTAGCATCTTTGATGAAAAGGCAACAGAGTATGATGAACCAGGTCTTGCACACTTTAACAGTGACACATGGGTAAACCGAGTCTGGCATAATGATGATGTACGCAGAGCGCATATTGATGTTGTGGATGCACGTGAGTCAAAAGGCTTGTGGATGATGCATGTATGTGTATTTCCTGTAATACAAAATGATGGTCCAATATACGGCTTTGATGTTATTGCAGGCAAGAACAAAATGACAGGTGCGTTCCACGACTTTAGTCCTAGTGCTGATCACGACAATCCTATGATTGACGGATACAAGGAAGCAGTAGCAGACTTTATTCCAAGCAAGCAACGTAAACTACCAGAGTGGGCAACTAATATCTTTACTGATAAGATGCTTGCCGCAGGCAACGTAAGTGACATTGACGAAGCAGTTGCTATTATAGAACTAGCACAAGATAACCTACGTGCATACTTTGATGAGATAGGCGAATTTACTGGCTGTGGTAATAGCGATATGGTAATTGGCGCACAGAACTACTACTGCGAAAACCAGCAAAAGAATCCACACACTCCTCGCACAATGAAATCATTAGGCTTAGACGAAGCAGACGTAGACAAGTTCTGCACAGACATGTTGTTTCCTAAAATCGTATAAATATTAAAAAGAAATAGGAAATAGTAACATGCGTTTTAACGATTTTAAACTTAATGAATCAGTACAACAATTAAATGAAGGATATACTATAGGAGACATTGCTGAAACCCTATGGGGTGCAGCAGTAACAGCCGCATTTGAAAATTATCCTAATCCTGCACAACCACAAGATGTTAATAGAATTATGGCAAGTTTAAAAAACTTATCCTATTCTAAGACTAGAGCAGACGGTCTTGAAAGTTCTATGACTGATAGTATAAGTTTTGTTAACCAAATTGCAATGAAAGAACATTTAGCTGATATTAAAAACTGGCCAAACACTAAGTTTCCTATTAAGAGAACTGACATTGTTACACAGAATGTTATTAAAGATGCTAATATGCAAGTTAAAACAGCAGGACTTGATCTTAAAGAAATTTTTGCAAACGGTAAAGCAGATAAGATTGTAATTGGTGCTCAAGGTGGAGCAGACCAAAAAGGTACAAAAGTTGATGTAGCTATTACTCATCAAGTAGCAGGAGCAACGGAAACTATAAACTTAGGATACAGTCTTAAAACAAATACTACAGATGCTAAGTTAATGCCAGTTGGACAGAGCCCTGGAGTAAAGTCATCAAGAGCAAATGCAACCGGAAAAAGTGTAGTTGACTTTTTTAGTGACTTGGGTATCAAAGAAATAAAAGAACCTTTATACGATGCAGCAGCAGAACTAAACAAAGAAATAAAAGATAAGTTTGAGCTAAAGCAAACCGACGAAGCTAAAATCTTACGCAAAGGCGGCGAAGTTAATACAGTTATGAATGACAACTTGAAGCAAGCTGTAGATCAAATTAATGCTAGAGTAAACACTGATGCAGAAGAAAGAGCGTTCTTTGAAGATTTAGTTAACTTTTTACAGGTACATATTAATAAAGGTGAAGAAGGACTAAAACTTTTAACTATTGGTAAAACAGATGTATATACAAGTACAGTTGAAAAGTTTCAAGAGCTTGCTCCTCAATTAACAATATCAGCAAAACATTTTCCTAAAGGACAAAAGTTATACATTTATGCATATAACGAAGAAACTAAGTCGCAAGATGTAATAATTGAAGTAAGGCTTAAAACTACAGGCGGACTTCCTAGTAGTAGCGATCCAAGCATTTATAGAAATTTACGATACACGCTTGTTGTAGCAACTGGACCTGGCTATAATAAGTACGCTAAAATAAGTTAATCTAACAGCTATCTGATAAATACATTTGTAGAGTGTGAGGGCGCTCCTATCAAATGAAAGGGCATTGGTTTGATAGATCCAGTAACTGCCATTGGCCTGGCATCTGCTGCATATCGCGGCATTAAATCAGCAATAAGTACAGGAAAAGAACTGTCAGATATGGCAGGCACACTTTCGCAGTGGGCTGGCGCAATGTCAGACTTAGACTTTTCTCACAAGCAGGCTGAAAATCCACCTTTATTCAAAAAAATGTTTGGCGCTAGTAATGTAGAAGCCAATGCACTAGAAGTGTGGGGACATAAAACAAAAGCAAAAGAGATGCGTGAAGAATTACGTAGTCACATATCATTGTACTATGGTCCATCAGCTTGGGAAGAAATTGTACGGATCGAAGGTCAAATGCGAAAGAAACGTGCCGCAGAAGTCTATGCAGCTGAAGAACGCAAACAACTAATTATTGAATGGATAGTAGGTATTGTAATGGCAGTAGTATTAGCTAGTGTATTAGGTGGTATCGTTTATGTAATAGGTGCAGGAACAGGGAAATGGTAATATGTGGATACTAATTTGGTTAGCAATTAACAGTGGCGGTGATATGAGGTACTATCACTTAGGAACTTATGCAACTGTAGAAGAATGTGGAGAAGAATTAGGAAAAGCACATATCTTAGTTACTAAAACTGGAGAAACCATTGACTGTTTATACATTGCTAATCCGCCAGTTACGACAAATTAATATATTATAGCAAACTTTTTCATTTTAGCAATAAGTGTAGTACGTTTTATACCTAAGCGTTTACTTGCCTTTGTTTGATTGTACTCGTACTGTTCTAAAGCATCTAGTATATGTTGTCTTTCGTATTTTTCACATACTTTTTTTAAATCATTAGGGATTTTTGTTAAAGGTTCAGCCAATCGGCTTTCGTCAAATATTTCTTTGAAGATAGCAAACATTGCGTCTTGCTCGTTCTCTGGCATGGGTGCTTTCATATAGTTATTTATATTAACTAGGTGTTAAATTTTTAACATCGGACGATAAATACAGTTGTAAAGATTATTGCGTGAGGGCGCACAGTATACGAGGGATTTATATGAACTTTGGAATAAAAGTAGCAATCGCTGCGGCGTTAATATCAGCAATGAGTACAGGAGCATGGGCTCAGGTGGCAGATGATGCTGACGGATTGTATGACGAAACAAGTTTTGTTGGAACTAATAGTACCACTACAAGTACTAGCACAGTAAACAGCACTAACAACAATACCAACACTAATAATAACACAAGTGCAAACACCAACACGAACAATAATACCAACACCAACGCAAACACAAATAATAACACAACAAACT
>Ga0308000_10000354_pt1 | contig 18544 bp, 14 predicted proteins | sample Neamet3_FD_203877 | JGI IMG/M metagenome (GOLD analysis project Ga0308000, IMG submission 203877) | Marine microbial communities from water near the shore, Antarctic Ocean - #3 | ecosystem: Environmental > Aquatic > Marine > Unclassified | place: Southern Ocean | collected 2014-06-04 | reverse complement strand
GCCGCAAGCGCTGTACCTAACCTATCTGGCATGGCAGCAACTGGCCGGTGCGGCGCGCATTCATCCGGCTGATTTGTGGCCCTGCGAGCCGCGCATGGTGCCCCTGCCCGCTGGGCCGGCCTTGACCCCGGAACCGGCGTTGCGCACCCGGCTCGAGCGCCATGTGCTGGCGGTGGTCAAGAGCCGCGATGCCGCCGCAGCGGCGGCGTTGGTGCCCTTGACCGCTGGTTTGGCACGCGGGGCCTCAGTGCCCGAAGCGGCACAGTATTGGCTGGCTGCTGCGGCCTGCTTTGAGGCCTTGGCCGAGGGCTGTCTGCCCGACACGCTCTACGTCAAGCGGGCCGTTACCGGCGTGCTGACGCAATACAACGCCCTGGCCCAAGGCCGATTCGAGCCATGGGCACGCCACACCCACGACTTGCTGTACTTGGTGGCCCACTTGCCGGCTGCGGCCATCAGGATTGGCAGTTTGCATGTCCAGGCCATCCGGCAGACTTATGGCTGGCAGCCACCAGATTTGCTCGGGCAGTCAGAGTCAAATTTGGGGCAGGACGATTCGTTGCGGCTTGCACAGGCACAGTCTGCGTTGCATGCGGCCCAACGGGCCTGGGAGCGCCGGAGTGCCGGGGAGGGCGGCGATCAGTTTGGTGCAGCCATGCAGCGCTTGGGTGGCAGCCTAGATGCCTTGTGGCAGGGGTTGCCCCAGTCTGCGGTGCCTGATTCGACCCTTCAGCCGTCGGCTGATGCGGTTGCCCCCTCTTCAGACCCATCCAGAGCAACCAGCTGGGGCCGCGTGTGCACCGACCTGGTGCAAGGCCTCAGTCATGACCCTGCTGCATGGCCACCCGGGCTGGCGCTCGAAGTCTCCAGCACGCTGTTGTGCCTGGGTGCCGAGCTCGATGACTTCGATGCGCACCCGCAGATCGACTCTGCCGACTCGCGCTCGACCGAGCGGGTTGATGCAAACGCAGCGTACCAGCGCCAGCAGGACCTGCTGCAACGGTTGCATGCCTGCGCCCACGGACTGCCGCTGCCGCCTGCTCCCAGTTGGATGAGCGAGCGCTACCGCAACTTCAGCGAGCGCCAAAGCCAAGCCGCACTGTACGGGCAGATGCGCAGCGATTTGAACGAGCTCGAGCGTGCGCTCGAGACTTGGTTGCAGGCCAAACAAAGCGTCCCGACAGCCATGCCCGACGAAGCGATCTGGCCACGCTTCGATGCGCTGTACAAAATTGCCGAGTGGCTGGACTTGAAGCCTGTGGTTTCAACTTTGGGAGCAATGCGGCGTTGGTTTGCGGCCCTGGAGACAGCCAGCGCATCGCAGCGCGCAGAGTTGGAATCGGCCCAATGGTTGGCCGACAACTTTTCGGCCTTGGAGTTGCTGCTGGAAGCCATGTCGCAGCAAACCGAACTGGCTAGCGAGGCATTTGCGTTTGACCCTGCAACCGAACGCTTGCAGGCGTTGCGCCCTGTGGCTTCTGCGGCCACTTCGGCGCCTCAAATCAATGCGGCGGTGGATGCAGCCGGTGTCACCAAGGCCGACGCCGATTCTGTTTCGGAGTTGTCCGAGTCCGATGATTTGCTTGAGGTGTTTTTAGACGAGGCGCAGGCCCTACAGGAGCAAATCACGCAATCGTTGGCGGCGTTGCAATTGCAGCCCGACAGCGCGCCGAACCTGCTGGCCACGCGCCGCGCCTTTCACACCCTCAAAGGCAGCGCCCGCATGGTGGGCCAGACGCAGGTGGGTCAATTGGCCTGGGGTGTGGAGCAGGTGCTCAACACCTGGCTGGCCGATCGCCTCCCGGCTACCCCCGATTTGTTGCAGCAGTGCGCAACCGCGTTGGAACGCATCCGCGAGGCTCTCGGCCTTGGATCGACTCAAGCCAGTGATGCGGCGTCAACAGTCGAATTCATGCGACCCGAGCTCCCGGCTGCACCGATTGCCGAGGCTTCGTTGCCGCTCCAATCACCGCCCGACCCCGAGCGCGTGCCGCTGCTGCGCGATGCGCTTCAATTGCCGCCCGTGCTTGATCAGCCCGTCAAGGAAGTGGGGCCGCTGCGCATAGAACTCGATCTGTTCAATGTTTTTTTGGCCGAAGCCGACGACTGGTCGCGCCGTCTGCTGCAGGGGCTCGAGCAGCCGGAGCTGGCCACTGTACCGCCGCTCTTTGAATGGTCGCATGCGCTTGCTGGAGGCGCGGCCACAGTGGGTCATGAGGGTCTGTCACAGCTGGCGCGTGCCTTGGAGCAAGCACTGGAGCGGTTGCTGCCGGTTGCTGGGGGTGCCCGCTTGCAGCAGCCGGTGCAGGCGGTCTTGATTGAAGCGGCGCAGCAGATGCGCGCAATCCTGCATCAATTTGCTGCCGGTGTGTTGCGCAACCCTCAGCCCGAGACCTTGGCTGCTCTGGCGGGCTTGGTGCCATCAAGCGAAACGCGCTCTGAGTCTGGTGCATTGCGGGTGGCTGGGGCTGCGCCAGGGGATCGATCCGGCGAGGTGACGTCAACGCCGCAGTCTACGGTCGTGCCCGAGGCCGAGTTGGCCCCCGCTTTTCTGCGCGACCTTGTACTCGACCCTGCTGTTTTTGCCGTTTTCGATGACGAGGCGCAGCAGTTGTTGCCTCAGCTGGGTGCCGCCTTGCGTCAGTGGAAAGCCCGTCCACAGCACGGGGTGGCACGCAGTGAGTTGCTGCGCCATCTGCATACCTTCAAGGGAAGCGCCCGTCTGGCCGGCGCCATGCAGCTGGGAGAGCGCTTGCATCGACTCGAAAGCCGGGTGCTGGCACTGCCTGATGTGCCCGAGTCCACCGCTTTGCATGCGCTCGAGCCAGAGCTGGAGCAGGTCGAAGCCGACCTGGCACAGCTGCGCCGCCGCAGCGCCCAAGCCAAAGTCAAGGCGCAAGCCGACGTTCCAGTTGCGCATCGGCCGAGCCATGCGGTGGCAGAGTTTGCGCCCGAGTTGCTGCAACCGAGTCCAGTGGTCAGTACCCTGAGGGTGCGCGCCGACTGGCTCGACCGGCTGGTGCTGCACGCCGCCGATCTCAGCCTGAGCCGCACCCGCATCGAGTCGGATTTGTTGGGTGTGCGCCGCTCGTTCGAGGACATGGCCACCAACGTGGCCCGTCTGCGCAGCCAGTTGCGCGAACTTGAACTGCAGACCGAATCGCAGAGATCTCCTGCCGTGGTGCAAGGTTCGTCTCCCGATCCGCGCTTCGACCCGCTCGAGCTTGACCGCTACACCCGATCCCAGGAGCTTACGCGCCTGATGGCTGAAGCGATCAACGACGTAGCCGTGGTGCAGCACCAATTGCAGCGGGCGATGCAGTCTGCTGAGGGCAACTTGGCAGCGCAGACCCGCCAGACGCGCGATTTGCAGCGGGATTTGTTGCGCAGCCGACTGGTGGCTTTTGATTCGCTGGGCGAGCGCTTGCAGCGCTGTGTGCGGCTGGCGGCTGAGGACTGTGGAAAAACGGCGGAACTGCGCCTAGAACACGGTGAACTCGAGCTCGAGCGCAGCGTCTTGGAGCGTTTGGTTCCAGTGCTCGAACACTTGTTGCGCAACGCGGTCGTGCACGGACTGGAGACCGATGTGCAGCGCCACCTGTTGCGCAAGCCGCTGCCTGGCCGGATTTCGATTGCGCTGCAATCCCACGACAAAGACCTGTCCATTACTTTGAGCGACGACGGCGCCGGGCTCGATAGCGAGCGCATACATCAGCGCGCTATCGCCTTAGGGCTGCATCCGAAGGCCGGGCAATGGAGTCTGGAGCAGGCCCAGCGGCTGGTTTTTGCTGTGGGTTTGAGCACAGCGGATGAGGTCACCCAAGTGGCTGGGCGTGGCATTGGGCTCGATGCCGTGCGCAGCGAGGTGCGTGCGCTCGGTGGTCGCATCGACTGCCTAGCACCCCCAGCGGGGGGGTGTGCATTTCGGCTTTGGTTGCCTCGCAGCAGCAGCTTTAGCCAGGTTCAGATGCTGCGTGTGGGTGATTTTGTCTTTGGCGTACCTTCCGACTTGGTGCTGCAAGTTCACCAAGCGCAAGCCCCTGCCCTTACAGCCGCCTACGTCCGAGGCCGCTGGTCTAGTGAGGCTGCAGGGCCGATCGCCTTTCATTGGGCTGGGGCACTGTTGGCCTTGTCGGCCGAGAGCACGGATGAGGCCTCGCAGCAGGCACGGCAGTGGCAGGTGGTTGAGTTTTATAGTGCGGGTCAGCGCGTGGCATGGCATGTGGACGAGGTGCTTGAGGTGCAAGAGGTGGTGCTCAAGCCCTTGGGCCCGCCTTTGGTGGGCTTGCCAGGCTTGGCAGGGGCCACTGCGTTGGCCTCGGGTGCCGTGTGCCTGATCTACAACCCGGTCGCCCTGACGGCCTTGTGCGCCGAGGCGGCGCGCCAGTGGGTGCGCGAACATCGCGCTGGTGCCACCAGCAAAACAGCAGCGACGCAGGCCACTCCCGTCGGGCCTGCAGCGGCCCCGCTGGTGCTGGTGGTAGACGACTCCATCACGGTGCGCCGCGTCACCCAGCGTTTGCTGCAGCGCGAGGGTTATCGCGTGGCGCTGGCCAGTGACGGTGTGCAGGCCTTGCAGCGTCTTGCAGTCGAGCAGCCCGCAGTGATGCTGTGCGATATTGAAATGCCGCGCATGGACGGGTTCGAGTTGCTGCATCGAATGCGCCTAGACCCGCGCTGGGCCGATTTACCGACCATCATGATCACCTCGCGCTTGGCTGAAAAGCACCGCCAGCATGCACGCACACTGGGGGTCGAGCATTACCTGGGCAAGCCCTATTCTGAGCTTGAACTGCTGGCTTGGGTGCGGGAAGCCTGTGCGCGCAGCGCTCAGCCCTAGGTTTCGGTGCGCGCCACGGCGTAGCGCTCGAGCGTGAGCGCGCGCGCCTCGAAGTGGTCCACCAGCGGCGCCGGGTAGTTGCGCCCCAGCACCACGCCGGCTGCCGCCAGATCGTGGGCTGATGCGCGCCACGGTGCGTGCAGCTGCGCGTCGGGCAGGCTGGCCAATGGCGGCAAATAGCGCCGGATGAATTTGCCTTGGGGGTCGAACTTTTCGCTTTGCAGCACGGGGTTGAAGATGCGGAAGTACGGTTGCGCGTCGCAGCCGCTGGAGGCGCACCACTGCCAGCCGCCGTTGTTGGCGGCAAGGTCGAAGTCGATCAAATGATCGGCAAAGTAGCGCTCGCCCCAGCGCCAGTCCAGCCCCAGGTCTTTGCACAAAAAGCTGGCGGCCACCATGCGCAGGCGGTTGTGCATGTAGCCGCTCTGGTTGAGCTGGTGCATGGCCGCATCCACCAGCGGGTAGCCGGTCTGGCCCGCGCACCAAGCGGCAAAGTGGGCTTGCGCTGTTTTGCCGTGCTCCCAGCGGATGCGGTCGTAGACGGGCTTGAAGGCGCGCTCGGCCACGTGCGGAAAGTGGGCCAGTATCTGCTGGTAAAACTCGCGCCAGATCAGCTCGCTGAGCCAAGTGCTGGCGCCGGCCACCCCTTGTTGGTGCAGATCGTGCGCCAGCCGCACCGCTTGGCGGATGCTCAAGGTGCCAAAGCGCAGGTGCACGCTCAGGTAGCTGGGGCCTTTGAGGGCGGGGAAGTCGCGCGTTTGGCCGTAGTGCTCGATGCGCGCCAAAAAATCTTCCAGCAGCGCCAGCGCGCCGCGGCTGCCGGTGCGGATTTTGAGCTCGCGCAGGTTGCTGGGCACAAAGCCGAGCGCTTCCAACGGCGGCACCCCGGTGGCCAAGCCGGGCGGGAAGGGCGCCAGCGCGTCGGCAAAGCGCTCCACGGGGTGCGGCTGCGTGTGGCTGGGGGTGAGCGATTGCAGCCAAGCTTTTTTGTAAGGCGTGAACACGGTGAATGCGTGCCCGCTTTGGTTGAGGATTTCATGGCGTTCAAACACCACCTGGTCTTTGTAGGTGTGCAGCAGCACGCCCTCGTGCGCCAGCGCGCCGCGCACCTGGGCATCGCGGGCTAGGGCGGCGGGCTCGTGGTCGTGGTTGGCGTACACCGCCTGCACGCCCAGTTGCGCGGCCAGGCGCGGGATTTGCTCAATGGCGCGGCCGTGGCACACCAGCAGCCCCACGCCTTCGGTGCCGTTGCTGCGCCCGAGCGCGCGCAGCTGCTCGTCGAGGTCGATGAGCGACTCGTGGATGAACTCGACCCGCCGGTCCGCCTGCAGGCCGCGCTCGAGCAGCGGTTGCAAGATGTCGGTATCGAACACAAAGACGCACCAGACGCGCTGGCACTGGCGCAGCGCTTGATGCAGTGCAGCGTGGTCGTGGCTGCGCAGGTCGCGGCGCAGCCAGACCAGACCGCTGGGGTAGGTTTTGGGGGCTAGGGTCATGTGGGTGGGCGCTTAGAATGCACGGCATGAATTCGGATTTTGCACCCACTGACCTGACACACCATTTTTTAATCGCCATGCCGGGCCTCAAAGACGAGCTTTTTGGCAAAAGCGTGGTGTTTTTGTGCGAGCACTCGCCGCGCGGGGCCATGGGTTTGATCATCAACAAACCCAGCCATCTCACCGTGGGCGAGTTGTTCGAAAAGGTCGATTTGCCGCTGCGCCGCAGCGAGCTGGCGCCGCAACCGGTGTTGCTCGGCGGGCCGCTGCAAACCGACCGCGGCTTTGTGCTGCACCCGGCCATGGGGGCGGTGCAGGCGGTGGGCAGCGACCACACCCCACCGGCGGTGGCGCGCGCCCTGCGCGAAGCGCTGGCCGGCCTCGAGTCCGATGACGCAGCGCAACCCGAGCGCGATGCGTCGGCGCGCAACGAGCAGCCCGTTGACGATCCCAATGTGCAACCCGACGCGCCGCCAGACGCACAATCTGAGGCCAGCGCGCCATCGGCGCTGCCCAGCGCCTACGCGGCCAGCCTCAAAATCGCCGGCAGCGGGCTGGAGATGACCAGCTCGCGCGACGTGCTCGAGGCCATGGCCTGCGGCGCTGGGCCCAGCAAAATGTTGTTCACCCTCGGTTACGCCTCGTGGGGCGAGGGCCAGCTCGAGTCCGAGATCGGCGAGAACAGCTGGCTGACGGTAGACGCTGACCCGGCCCTGATTTTCGACACCCCGCTGGCGCAGCGCTACGAAAAGGCCATGGCCTTGCTGGGGCTGCAGTCGTGGATGCTGGCACCGGGCGCGGGGCATGCATGACGGCGGTCAGCGTGGTCTCGCCGCCAGACGCCGCTTTGGCTGCGGCCGTGGCACCCAGCCCGCTGCAGTCCGTACCAGACAGCCAGCAGCGGTTTTTGGCCTTTGACTGGGGGCTCAAGCGCACCGGCGTGGCCAGCGGCAACCGCCTGACGCGCAGCGCCAGCCCACAGCCCACGCTGCGCGCCGAAGGGGCGGCGCGCTGGCCGCTGATCGAAGCGCGCGTGCGCGAATGGCAGCCCGACGCGCTGGTGGTCGGCATCCCCACCCACCCCGACGGCGCGCCGCACGAAAACACCGCCTTGGCGTTAAAGTTTGCGCGCCAGTTGCGCGGCCGCTTTGGGCTGCCGGTGTACGAAGTCGATGAGCGCTACAGCAGCACCGAGGCGCACAGCCTGGGCGCGCACGACGCCGACGCCGCCGCCGCCTGCATCATTTTGGAGCAATTTTTGAGGAGTCTGCCTTGAGCCATTTGCCACTCGATGCCGAGCTGCTGTATGCCGAGCTCAAGCGCGGCGTGCAAGCCCTGGGGGCGGGCAGCGCCACCCCCCCGCACCTGGTTGGCGTAGCCACCGGGGGCGCTTGGTTGGCCGAGCGCCTGCAGCGCGAGCTGGGCCTGCCGGGGCCAGCGGGCATCATTTCGTCCACGCTGCACCGCGACGACTACGCCCAGCGCGGCCTGCGCGCACACGGCTCGCAAACCCGGCTGCCGTTTGAGGTCAACGGGGCCCAGGTGCTGCTGATCGACGACGTGATCCACACCGGGCGCACGCTGCGCGCCGTCATCAACGAGCTCTACGACCACGGCCGCCCGGCCTGCGTGCGGCTGGCGGTGCTGGTGGACCGGGGTGGGCGCGAGCTGCCGCTGGCGCCCGACTTTGCCGCCGTGCGGCTGCCGCTGGATGCGGCGCTGCGCTTCGAGCTGGTGCGCCGCCCCGAGGGTGGCTTCGACTTCGAGCTGGCTGCCGAAACCGCATCCAAAGCCGCAGCCACCGGCCCCACACCCGGCAGCAGGGCGCAGGAGGGCGCAGCATGAACAACCCGCAACTCAACCGCCACGGCGAGCTCATCCACCTGCTCTCGACCGAAGGGCTGCCGCGCGAAATTTTGACGCACATCTTGGATACGGCGGCCAATTTCGTCGGCGTGCACCAGCGCGAAGTCAAAAAAGTGCCGCTGCTGCGCGGCAAGAGCGTGTTCAACCTGTTTTTCGAGAACAGCACCCGCACCCGCACCACCTTCGAGATCGCCGCCACGCGCCTGTCGGCCGACGTGATCAACCTCGACATCGGGCGCAGCTCGGCGGCCAAGGGCGAATCGCTGCTCGACACCATCGCCAACCTGAGCGCCATGGCGGCCGACATCTTTGTCGTGCGCCACAGCGAATCGGGCGCGCCCTACCTGATCGCGCAGCACGTGGCGCCGCACGTGCATGTGATCAACGCCGGCGACGGGCGCCACGCCCACCCCACGCAGGGGCTGCTGGACATGTACACCATCCGCCACAACAAGGGCGATTTCAGCCAGTTGTCGGTGGCCATCGTCGGCGACGTGCTGCATTCGCGCGTGGCGCGCTCCGACATCCACGCCCTGCGCACGCTGGGCTGCCCCGACGTGCGCGTGGTCGGGCCGCGCACGCTGGTGCCCGCCGATCTGGCCTCGATGGGGGTGCGCGTCTGCCACGACCTGGAACAGGGCATCCGCGGCTGCGACGTGGTGATCGCACTGCGGCTGCAAAACGAGCGCATGAACGGCGCCCTGCTGCCTTCGAGCCAAGAGTATTTTCAATGCTTTGGCCTCACGCCCGAGCGGCTGCGCTGGGCCAAGCCCGACGCGATCGTGATGCACCCGGGGCCGGTCAACCGCGGCGTCGAGATCGACTCCAGCGTGGTCGATGGCGCGCAGAGCGTGGTGCTGGCGCAAGTGACCTTTGGCATCGCGGTGCGCATGGCGGTGATGGGCATCGTCGCCGCCAATGAAGCCTAAACGAACAGCGGAGCAGCAAGCATGAAGACACTGATTCGGGGCGGGCGGCTGATCGACCCGGCCAGCCAGACCGATCGGCTGGCCGACGTGGCCATCGCCGGCGGGCGCATCGTGCGCATCGCGGAGCCGGGCGCGGCGTGGCCCAATACTGCGTCAGAATCTGCGCCCGAGCGCGTGCTCGACGCCAGCGGCTGCCTGGTCGTGCCCGGCCTGGTGGACCTGTGCCTGCGCCTGCGCGAGCCGGGGCAGGAGCACGCCGGCATGTTGGAGTCCGAGGTGGGGGCGGCGCTGGCTGGCGGCGTCACCAGCCTGGTCTGCCCGCCCGACACCGACCCGGTGCTCGACGAACCCGGCCTGGTGGACATGCTCAAGGCGCGGGCGCAAAAGCTGCGGCAGGCGCGGGTGTTTCCGCTCGGGGCGCTCACGCGCGGCCTCAAGGGCGAGGCGCTCACTGATATGGTGCAGCTCAGCCAAGCCGGCTGCATCGGCTTTGGGCAGGCCGAGCTGCCCATCGTCAACACCCAGGTGTTGCAGCGCGCCTTGCAGTACGCCGCCACCTTTGGCTACAGCGTCTGGTTGCGGCCGCAAGACTTCTGGCTGGGCCAGGGCGTGGTGGCCAGCGGCCCGCTGGCCACGCGCATGGGCCTGAGCGGCATACCCGTGGCGGCCGAGGTGCTGGCGGTGCACACGGCGCTGGAGCTGTTGCGCGGCGTGCACGCCAGCGCCTCGAGCTCCGGGCCGGGGCTGCGCTTGCACCTGTGCCGGCTCAGTTCGGCCGCTGCGGTCGAGTTGGTGCGCCAAGCCAAGGCGGCCGGTTTGCCCCTGAGCTGCGACGTGAGCGTGCACAACCTGCACCTGTGCGACACCGACATCGGACACTACGACACCCGCGCGCGCCTGCAGCCGCCGCTGCGCCAGCCCAGCGACCGCGCCGCGCTGCGCGCCGCGCTGGCCGATGGCACCATCGACGCGCTGGTGTCGGACCACAACCCGGTGGCGACCGACGCCAAGGTGCTGCCCTTTGCCGAGGCCGAACCGGGCGCTTCGGCGGTTGAGCTGCTGGCGGGTCTGGCCTTGCTGTGGGCCGAACAAGAGCGGCTGCCGCTGCTGCGCGCGCTCGAGGTGCTCACCGCCGGGCCGGCGCGGGTGCTGGGGGGCAGCCTGGGCTCGCTGCAAGACAGCTTGGGCCGCATCAGCGAAGGCGGTGTGGCCGACCTGTGCCTGATCGACCCCCGGCGCCCTTGGACGGTGGCCGCCGGCGCGCTGCGCAGCCAAGGCCGCACCACCCCTTTCGAAGGGCGCGAGCTGCCGGCCAGCGTGCGCGCCACGCTGGTGGGCGGGCAGGTGGTCTATGACGCGGCGCAGCCGCGCCGGGCTTGATGCGGCGGTGGCTTAATACATGAAGCGCGTGCGCGCCATCGGGCGCCTGCTGCGGCTGGCGGGCCATATCTTTTGGGCCCTGTACCTGCTGCTGTACCGTTTCCCCAAGCTCGGGGCGCCCGAGCGCGAGCGCATTGTGCGCGCTTGGACGCAGCAGGCGCTGGCGATCATGGGGGTGCGGCTGCAGGTGCTGTGCGAGCCGCCCTCCGCCGGGCCCTTGTTGGTGATCTGCAACCACATTTCCTGGCTCGATATTTTGATCATCAACGCCAGCCAGCCGTGCCGCTTTATCTCCAAGGCCGAGGTGCGGCGCTGGCCGGTGCTGGGCACCTTGGTCGAGCGCGCCGGCACCTTGTTCATCGAGCGCCAAAAGCGCAGCGACGCGCTGCGCGTGGCGCAGCAGGCTTCTGCCGCGTTGCGTGCGGGCGATCTGGTGGCGCTGTTCCCTGAGGGCACCACGGGCGACGGGCAGGGCATTCTGCCCTTTCATGCCTCCCTGTTGCAGGCGGCGGTGGATGCCGACTGCCCAATCCTGCCCGTGGCCGTGGTCTATCTGCACGGCCACGGGCAGGCGCTGCTGGGCGAGGCGGCGCGCCACGAGGCGCCGGTGTACTGCGGCAACACCAACCTTTTTGCGTCGGTCTGGCGCATCGTTTGCGCCCGCGACCTGCAAGCCACCTTGCACTGGGGCGAGCCCGATGCGGCGCAAGGGCGCGACCGCCGCGCCTGGGCCGAGTCGCTGCGCACCGAGATCGGCCGCTTGGCCGACCAGCCCTTGCTGCCGCGCACCGGCGAGCCGCCGCGCTGGAAAAAAAACGCCTGACCGTCCGGATCAAAAAACGGCCTGATTGTGGTTCGGGGCTGGGGGCCTTGGCTGGGTGTGTCACTCGGGCGCTGGCGGTCGGTCCATTGCACCTAGGTTGACTCCGCCCGCCGGACGCAGCCGCGGGTCGCCCAGCGCCGGTTTGCTGCGCGCGGTGCCATAGTCGGCGCGCAGTTGCGCCAGCTGCGTGCGCTGGCTGTCGGAGGCGGCAATGTCGCTGCCATAGCGCTGCAGCACCAGCCAGGCCGTCTCTACTGCTCGGGCGTTTAACGAGCCTTGGGCGGTGCGCAGCAACTCGGCAAAGGCAGTTTTGGGCTCGCCGCCGTTGGCGGCCTTGAGCGTGCGCTCGATCAATTCCACCATGTGATCCTGAGCCTGCTGCAGGCGCTCGACAAACGGAGGGTGGGCGCTGGCGGCGTTGGCCAAGAGGTCGCCCATGGCTTTGCTGGTGGCAAAGCGGCGCCCCATGCGATCGATCGCTTTCGGGTCTGGCAGCAGATCCCTTTGGCGCTGCCCTAGGTAGGCCAAGGCGCAGAGCAGGTTGCAGGCGGCCTCCATGTCGAAGGTCGGTGCGTCGATCTGCTGGCACGCTTGGGCAATCAGGTTGCGGGCTTTGTCCACCTGCCCTTGTTGGTCGTGGGACAAGGCGGCGATCAGGTCGGTGCAGCGTTGCAAGCGCAGATCGTGCGGGGTGGCGCGCAGGCGTTTGCGCAGCTCGGCTTGGTGGCGCTCGAGTTGCGCCGGTTGCTGGTGCGCATAGGCCGACAGGGCCAACAGCAGGAGGCACTCGCTGTCGAACATTTTGGAATCCAGCCCGAGGTAGGTGGAGCGCTCCAGCAGCTCAAAAGCGCGTTCGCGATCGCCGCAAAAAAAGGCCAGCATGCCCAGCCGCTGCTGGCGGCCGATGGCCATTGGGGTGAGGGTCAGCGCTTTGTGCAGGGTCGATAGTGCCTCTTGAAACTGGCCCAGCTCCAATTGGGCGCGGCCCAACACGTCGTAGGCCTCGGGGTAGTCGGGGGCGGCTTCGATCAAGGCCTTGAGGGTCTGCAGGGCCGCGTGGGTGGCGCCAGCGTCGAGCTGCGCGCGCGCCACGCCGAGCAAGGCCCAGGGCTTGGGGTCGGCGTCCCACAGCAGTTGAAACAAGGCGCGCGCCTCGTCCATGCGCTCGAGCCGCAGCAGCACCTCGGCCCCCAGGCGGCCCGCTTGTTGCCACTGCGGCCCGCGCGCGGCCACGCGTTCGTGCGCCAGCCGCACCGCTTCTTCGGGCTGCTGTGCTTCCAGCGCTTGGTAGATGGGCAGCAGCGCGGCCTTGCGCAGCCGCGCCTGCTCGATGCGGTCGTACAGGCTGCCGGCCGAGTAAGGGCGCACGATGTAGCTGTCCACCGAGGACTCGGCGGCTTCGCTCACTTTGAGGTAAGTGGCTTCGTCGGTAAGCAAAATAAACACCGTGGCGTAGGGCAGCAGCCCGCTGCGGCGCAGGTCGTCGAGCAGCTCTTGGCCGCTGCCGCCGCCCTTGGGGAACTGGTCGCCACAGATCACCACGTCGAAGGGGTTGCGCTCCAGTTCGCGCCGCGCCTCGCTGATGCGGCTGGTTTGGCTCACCGACTGCAAGCCCATGCCGCGCAACTGGCCGGCCAGAGTCATGCGCGTGCTCGGGTTGCCATCGACCACCAAGGCCGCCGACTGGTGCAGTGCGCGCGGACGGTTGGGCGCAGAAGCGGGCGGGGGCGGAGCAAGGGGCCGGTTCATGAAAGGGCAGGCGGGATTTGAAAGCGACTGTAACCGAGGCGGGCGTGCACCCATTTGGGGCAGCAGGGCAGCGCAATACCAGGCACACTTATTGCTTTTGATGTTGGTGTCTGGCGCGCAAACATTTGCATCTTGTTGTGCTCCAGCTTTCCCATGGCAGCGTGTCAATTTCATGAAAGCCTGAACCAACTGCTGCTAAGATTGACACCCTGGTTGTTTTGATGGGCATTTTGCTTAACCTTTACCCTCCACTCTACAAGGAGTTTTGCTTGAAAAAGATCTTTGCCATCGCCGCCTTGGCGGCCAGCTTGGGCTTTGCAGCCCAGGCCCAGACCCCGGCACCGGCTGCCGCTGCAGCCGCCACCGCCAACCCGGTGCGCTTGGGTGTGCTGTTGGGCTTTACCGGCCCGATCGAGTCGCTTACCCCGGCCATGGCCGCCAGCGCCGAGTTGGCGATCCGCGAGGTCAACGCCAGCGGCCTGTTCCTGCGCGGCACGCGCGTGGAAGCGGTGCGCGCCGACTCGACCTGCGTCGATGCGATGCCGCCGCCGCCACCGCCGCCGCGCAGCGCCTGATCACGGCCGAGCGCGTGAACGCCATCGTCGGCGCCGACTGCTCGGGTGCCACCACGGCCGTGCTGCAAAACGTGGCCGTGCCGCGCGGCGTGCTGATGGTCTCGCCGTCCTCGACCTCGCCGGCCCTCACGGGTGTGCGCGACAACGACTTCTTCTTCCGCACCGCACCGTCGGATGCGCGCCAAGGCGAAGTGATCGCCGAGCTGCTGCGCGAGCGCGGCATCACGCGCGCCGCCATGACCTTCACCAACAACGACTACGGCCGCGGCTTGTCGAGCAGCATCCGCAGCAACTTCGAGCGCTTGGGCGGGCGCATCACCATTTCGGCTGCGCACGAAGACGGCAAGGGCGACTACACCGCCGAAGTGGCGGCGCTGGCTGCTGCCGGGGGTGAAATCCTGATCGTCGCGGGCTACGTCGATCAAGGCGGGCGCGGCATCATCCGTTCGGCGCTCGACAGCGGCGCCTTCAGCCGCTTCTTCCTGCCCGACGGCATGATCGGCGACAGCCTGCCACCGGCCATCGGCGCGGGCCTGAACGGCTCCTTCGGCACCAAGCCCGGCTCCGAAAGCCCCGGCGGTACCCGCTTCGAGGAACTGGCGCGCGCGGCCAACATCCGCATCGGCCCCTTCACGCACCAGTCCTACGACGCCGCTGCGCTGATCCTGCTGGCGATGCAGTCGGCCAACTCGACCGACAGCGCACGGGTGCGCGAGCACATGATGGCGGTGGCCAACGGCCCCGGCGAGACCATCAACGCCGGTGATCTGGCGCGCGGGCTGCGCATTCTGGCGGCCGGCGGGCGCATCAACTACGAAGGGGCCTCGGCCGTGCGCCTGATCCCCCCCGGCGAATCGGCCGGTGGCTTTAGGCTCATCGAAGTGCGCAACGGCCGCATGGAAACCACGGGCTTTCGCTGACCGTTAATCCGCAGCCAGCCGCCCTTGCAAAGGGGCGCTGGCGCCCTTTTAGTCCACGCCCAACAAAACGGTCCGCCCAATCGGTGCGGGCCGTTTGTTTTGTAGTCATGATAGAAGTCCAAAACCTACGGATGCAGTTTGGTGGCATCCGCGCCGTCGATGACGTGTCGCTGACCATCGAGGCCGGGCGCATCACCGGCCTGATCGGCCCCAACGGCGCCGGCAAGACCACGCTGTTCAACGTCATCGCCGGGCATTACCAGCCCACGGCGGGGCGCGTGCTGCTCGACGGCGCCGACATCACCGGGCTGGCGCCGCACCAGTTGTTTGCCAAGGGCTTGCTGCGCACGTTCCAGATCGCGCACGAGTTTGCCACCCTGACGGTGCGCGAAAACCTGATGATGGTGCCTCCGCGCCAGAGCGGCGAGACGCTGCTGGGCACTTGGTTGCGCCCGGGCCAGGTGCGCGCCGAAGAAGCAGCGGTGCGCGCCAAGGCCGACGATGTGATCCGCTTTTTGCAGATCGAAGCCGTGGCCGACGAACTGGCCGGCAACCTCTCGGGCGGGCAAAAAAAGCTGCTCGAGCTCGGGCGCACCATGATGACCGAGGCCAAGATCGTGTTTCTGGACGAAGTCGGGGCCGGCGTCAACCGCACCCTGCTCAACACCTTGGGCGACGCGATTTTGCGCCTGAACCGCGAGCGCGGCTACACCTTTTGCATGATCGAGCACGACATGGACTTCATCGGCCGCCTGTGCGACCCGGTGATCGTGATGGCCGAAGGCCGGGTGCTGGCGCAGGGCAGCGCCGCCGAAGTGATCGCCAACGAGCAAGTCATCGAAGCCTACCTGGGCCGCGGCCTGAAAAACAAACCGGGGGCGGCACCATGAGCTTTCTGATTGCAGCACACATGACCGGCGGCTACGGCGGCAGCGACATCCTGCACGACTGCACCATTGCCGTCGAGCAAGGCCAGATCGCGGTCATCGTCGGGCCCAACGGCGCCGGCAAATCGACCGCCATGAAAGCCATCTTCGGACTGCTCAACCTGCGCCACGGCCAGGTGCGGTTTAACGGCGAGGACATCGGCGCTTTGAGCCCACAGCAGCGCGTGCTCAAGGGCATGGGCTTCGTGCCGCAGACGCACAACGTGTTTACCTCGATGAGCGTCGAAGAAAACCTCGAGATGGGCGCTTTCATCCGGCGCGACGACATTCGGCACTCGCTCGAGCAGGTCTATGCGCTGTTTCCGGTGCTCAAGGAAAAGCGGCGCCAGCCGGCCGGCCAGCTCTCGGGTGGGCAGCGCCAGCAGGTGGCGGTCGGGCGCGCCCTCATGACCCAGCCCAAGCTGCTGATGCTCGACGAACCCACGGCCGGCGTGTCGCCGATCGTCATGGACGAACTGTTTGACCGCATCATCGAGGTCGCGCGCAGCGGCATCGCGATTTTGATGGTCGAGCAAAACGCGCGCCAGGCGCTGCACATTGCCGACAAGGGCTACGTGCTGGTGCAGGGCAGCAACCGCTACACCGACAGCGGCGCGGCCTTGCTGGCCAACCCCGAGGTGCGGCGTACTTTTCTGGGAGGCTAAAGCATGGAAGATATTCTGAATGCCCTAGCGCTGCTGACCAACTTTGTGCTACTGCCCGCAGCCGCCTACGGCAGCCAACTGGCGCTGGGCGCATTGGGCGTGACGCTGGTCTATGGCATCTTGCGCTTTTCCAACTTCGCCCACGGCGACACCATGGCCTTTGGCACCATGATTGCCATTTTGTTCACTTGGTGGCTGCAGGCCCAAGGCGTGAACTTGGGCTTTTTGCCCACGGCGCTGCTGGCGATCCCGTTTGCGGTGCTGGCCACGGTGGCTTTTGTGCTGCTGTGCGACCGCTGGGTCTATCGCTACCACCGCGTCAAGAAAGCGCCGGCGGTGGTGTTCCTGATCTGCTCGGTGGGCGTGATGTTCCTGCTCAACGGCATCGTGCGCTTCGTCATTGGCCCCGGCGAGCAGCACTTTGCCGACGGCGAGCGCTTCATCTTCACCGTGGTGCAGTTTCGTGAGTTCACCGGGCTCGAGCAAGGGGTGTCGTTTCGCACCAGCCAGGCGCTGACGCTGGTGAGCGCGCTGCTGATCGTGGTGGCGCTGTTCTGGTTTTTGGAGCGCACCCGCACCGGCAAGTCGATGCGCGCCTACTCCGACAACGAGAACTTGGCGCTGCTCTCGGGCATCAACCCCGACCGCGTGGTGCTGATCACTTGGGTGCTGGCGGCGGCGCTGGCCACCGTGGCCGGGGTGCTGTACGGGCTCGACAAGGGTTTTAGGCCCTTCACCTATTTCCAGCTGCTGTTGCCCATCTTTGCTGCCGCCATCGTCGGCGGCTTGGGCAGCCCGCTGGGGGCGATCGCCGGCGGCTTCATCGTCGCCTTCTCCGAGGTCTTGCTGACCTACGCCTGGCGGCGCGTGTTTGAGTACCTGGGCCCCGAAGGCTGGGCCCCCGAAGGGCTGATGCAGTTGCTCTCGACCGACTACAAGTTTGCGGTCTCGTTCGTCATTTTGGTGCTGGTGCTGCTGATACGGCCCACCGGCCTGTTCGGAGGCAAATCGGTATGAACGCCTGGTTGAATCGCTACATCGGGGCGCCGACGCTGTTTGGCCTCATGGGCTTGGCGCTGGTGCTGGTGGGGGTGTTGCAGAGTTGGTCGCTGGCGCTGACCATCGCCATCTACTGCGTCATCGGCGCCATCATGGCGCTGGGCCTGAACGTGCAGTGGGGCTACGCCGGCCTGTTCAACGTCGGCCTGATGGGTTTTGCGGCGCTGGGCGGGATTGCGGCCGTGCTGGTCTCGATGCCGCCCACCCCCGAGGCCTGGCAGGCCGGGGGCTCGGGCATCATCGCTTCGGTGCTGCTGTCGCTGGCCACGCTGGCGGTGGCGCTGCTGGTTTATAAGCGCATGCGCCGAGGCCGCGCGCGCATGTGGGCCATGGTGCTGATCTTGCTGGGCGGCTACCTCATCACGCGCCAGTTCTTTGACCCGGCGGTGGAGCTGATCGAGGCCGTGAACCCGGCCGCCACCGGCTACCTCGGCGGGGCCGGCTTGCCGATCATGCTCTCGTGGGTGGTGGGTGGCTTTTTTGCTGCCGGGGCGGCGTGGCTGATCGGCAAGATCACGCTCGGGCTGCGCTCCGACTACCTGGCCATCGCCACGCTGGGCATCGCCGAGATCATCCTGTCGGTGCTGCGCTTCGAGGAGTGGCTCACGCGCGGGGTCAACAACGTCAATGGCCTGCCGCGCCCGCTGCCGCAAGAGATCGACCTGCAGCAAACCGCTTGGGTGCAGGAGTGGGCGCTGCGCTTGGGCACCACGGTTCCCGATCTGGCCTCGATCACGGTCAAGCTCGGCTACCTCGGGCTGGCGCTGGGGGTGCTGCTGCTGCTATTCTGGCTGGCGCAAAGCGCGATCCACTCGCCCTGGGGCCGCATGATGCGCGCCATCCGCGACAACGAAACCGCCGCCGAGGCCATGGGCAAAGACGTTACCGGCCGCCACCTGCAGGTGTTCGTGCTCGGTTCGGCCATCATCGGCGTGGCCGGTGCCATGCTGGTGACCATCGACGGCCAGTTCACCCCCAACGCCTACAACCCGCTGCGCTTCACGTTCCTGATCTGGGTCATGGTGATCGTGGGCGGCTCGGGCAACAACCTGGGCGCCATTCTGGGCGGCTTCCTGATCTGGTTCTTCTGGGTGCAGGCCGAACCGATTGGGCTGTGGTTTATGGACGTGGTCACCGGCACGCTGCCGGCCGAGAGCTGGCTGCGCGCGCACCTGCTCGAGGGCGCGGCGCACATCCGGCTGATGGTGATGGGCATGATCTTGCTGCTGGTGCTGCGCTTTAGGCCGCACGGCCTGATTCCGGAGCGCAGCGAACGGCCGCATTCGCTGTGGCGCTAGCGCAGTAGCTCCCGGTCG
>Ga0308000_10000352_pt1 | contig 18589 bp, 9 predicted proteins | sample Neamet3_FD_203877 | JGI IMG/M metagenome (GOLD analysis project Ga0308000, IMG submission 203877) | Marine microbial communities from water near the shore, Antarctic Ocean - #3 | ecosystem: Environmental > Aquatic > Marine > Unclassified | place: Southern Ocean | collected 2014-06-04 | reverse complement strand
ATGCGTATTCTGTCTTATCTGCTGTATCTTTAAATAGTCTTGTATTGACGGGTTGAAAGGAATCAGTAACAATTATTCTGTCAAAGTATTCGTTGATTAGTGTTTCATTTTGTTCTAATGTCTCTGCATTGGTTATTAGACATATCTCATCAAATAATGAAAGATTCTTTCTGGCGAAACCAGCACACGCACAGGCAGTTTCAGCATAGTTGACGTACTCATTATTCTGAGCAAATATTATTATACCCTTACTCATATTAAATCTCTAAGACTTTTTCTATTTTGCGTGAACTTCGTAATTGTTGATATTCGTTGTAGTAATCATTCACTACCTCAAAATATAAACTTGATACTTCTTCGAGAAACTTTTCAGTGTCTTCGATGCGAATTGGGATATCATTCTTATCAAGCAATGAGATTTCAGTTTTTCCACTTGAAACAACAAAGTTCATAAAAGATATGAGTGATTGGTCAACAGAGAACGAGCCACCAGCAGTACTGTAACTTAGTAAGTTTTGTGTTTTAACTTTAAGATTGTTTTTTGATAGATTGAAAGTCTTCATGGTGTTAGAAAAATCTAACGCTTTCTCTAATCGTTGTAAGTCTTCATTCGAAGGCTGTATAACTCCCTCTTCTTTTATAATGTCTGACATGGTTTTCTCCTATATTAGTATTAATAATACAGTAAAACGCCTTGAAAGTCAAGTCTAAAGAGAAGAAATAGTTGAATAAGTCGGGGATGGAAGATTAACACCAAGGGGATTATCATCTGGTATAAGTTCGTCTAATGTAACAGTAAGTACGCCCGCAACATAGTCAGTTCCAGTCCAAGCACCACTATAAGGTGGATTGGCCCATGTTCCAGTTTTCGCAGGATAGATTTCATCGAATGCCATTTTAACATCAATGCCAGTAGTGCTGTTTATTTTTGCGTAAATATTCAATTGATTGCCTGAATAGTTTCCAGTACCGCCTTTAGTGTATATTAGTGTATAACTTGTAGTCAGGTTATTGAATCCTACTCCAGGTGTACCTACACTCGCTGAACTCTCAGTTGCAGTATGACTTAATTTTACAGTTGCGATTGCACTTAGCATTGTTGCCCAATCGGCACTTTGTGCGTGAGAGGCATCTGTAGGAACAAGTACTGCGTCAAATCTGATTTCACCACCTGAATTGAAAAAGTGTCTACGAGCATCGGTGTCTGTAAATTCTACCTTTGCTTCATAAAATACTTGAGATGCTGATGTCCAAGTAGGTGTTCCGTTATTTGGATCTATGAATGTATTTAAGTTTGAAATTTGATTAGGAGTAACAGTCATATATGCTATATCACTGTTGAGTTTGTTGCCAACTATAGTTGCTATATCAGCCGTTAATGTTGGCAATATAGAAATGAGATTACCTATTACAGGCCAACTAGCATCTGCTGTACTAGATGGCACTGAAATTGTCGTTCCTTGGTGTCTGGCAGCATAAAGCATAGCAGTCAAAAGTTCATCCCACAATGATGCTGTCACACTTCCGCCTACTACAGCGTTAGTGACAACGAGATGACTTTGACCATATCCCGAATCTGTCGCGCCAATACCTACGATGTCATTTATATCGTTAGCAAAAAGGTTAAAGTCCGAAGCCCGAACTTTACCTCCTAGATAATAACTCTGTGGCATTTATATATCTTCCCAAGCAATCAGATTATAGTGAATCTGTCACTGTAAATGATGGATTACTTATACTAACTGATCCCGCTGGATTAGACATTTTTAATGAAGACATAGTTACTGTTGAAGTTCCGGGTACTGTATCAGCACCAGTCCATGACCATGCTCCACCGTAACCTGAACCACTACCTGAACGAGCCACGTGAGGATCGCTTAATGTAGTTTTCACGTATATATCTCCGCCATTTAGATATGCTTCTACTTGAATATAGTTTGAACTATAATCAGAGTCATCTGCATATTCTTTTTTGATAATTGAGTAACTGCCTGTTAAATCAATGTACTTTTTATTAGTAGATGAGTCTGAATCATTTTCAGATGGTTTTGCTGAGATTTTGTATGTTCCCATTTCACTAGTAAGTTGTTCCCAAGAAGTTCCTTGTTGGTTAGAAGTTGAATCACTATGTGATGCTGAAATTCTAATTTCTCCACCTGCAGCCATCCATTGGTTCATTGCTGTCATATCAGCAAATGATACACGTACTATTTGTTCATGTGTACCGTTCCAGTTAGATACTGTCTGAGTTGTTTCAGATGCAACAGTTGTATCCCAACCAGTAGCATAAGACCAAGGCGCTACGAAGCGGGCGTTGATGTCTGATTCAAAACTTGAAGCACTAGCACCATAATGGTTCCAGTTTATTGTTGTTCCTGCGTCTACCGCAGTGAATGGATTTGATATGTTGTAGAAATTTGATATTTTTGCTGCCGCACTGTAGATTGAATCTAAGTATGCATCATCAATAACTGCACCTGTCGAAGGGTTTGCTGAAACTGAATGAGACTGGTTATAACCGCCGAGTACTCCAGTTCCGTTAAGTATTGTATTCATTTTGTCACGTAGACTACTTAAATCTGACGCTAATATTGTTGAGCCTGAAGCCATTGTTATACTCCTCTAAATTTAACTAATTTGAATTGTAACTGTGTAATCAATTACAATCGTTCTATTTGCTGCCAGCAACACGGGATGGAATGTCACATGTGTCAGCATTAATGTTTTTGTTTTATCAAGTGAGCCACTATCAGTGACACCAGATAATAACCCAATTTCATCGATAGTAAAGGCTTTAACTGATGTAACATCAGTTGAACTATCACTCGATGGTATTGTTTCGCCTACAGCAGTTGCGTAATCCGCGTGAGTCAAGTTCACACTGAAATTGACTTTTGCTGTGTTGTTTGGTACTGTCTTCCCGCTCATATCCTGACCCGGATAATATACCGTGTTTATTGTTTCTTGTTCGTACTTCGGTACATACAATGAAGAACCACTCGATGTTATCGGCAGTTGATCATATGTTGAACTTATTCTTGGAGAACGATATGAAAGCGTTGTAGTAGAAACACTTCCACCATTACCAAACGCCATCCAATTGATACTTGGAGCAGAACCCGATGCATTCACACTTGTTGGTTTATTTGCAAGTGCAGATGCGAGTACATACGCCATGTTTCCAGGATGTATTGCATTCTTCTTTTGTACAAGTATTTCTCCACTATCTTTATCGTAGATTTTTAGTGTTCCAATTACTTGTGAGTCTATTTTGTCATTAAACATGTATTTGTCTCTTTGTTGAGTCTTTATTATATTTATCTTACATTGTATTTATGCTTTTCGTCAATATGAAAAGTCACACTATAAGTCTTGTAAAACTATCTGTAACGGAGTGTCAAGTACATACACGATGTCATTACTTGTAAATCCGTATCCTAATCCAGTGTATAACGCTCTATTGCTAATAGTTAGCACTGTTGATACTTTTTTGTCGTACAACATAAATTCTATATCAGAACTTCCTGCTTTTTGAACTGCTATTAGTTTCTTATTAGTATCAGATGCACTAGCAACAAATTTTGATGAATCTGCTGTAGCAACTGTAAGAGTTGCTCCATCAAATGCAGTTATAGTTCCCGTAGCAGTAACGTCTATGCTATATCCTCTGCCGTAAATATCATAAACATAAAGTAGGGTATTGTCAATAGTTTCTGAACCAATTCCCGATGAGATATCTCCCGTATATGTTTGTAATCTTAATATTGTTGCTTCGAGTCCATCAAACCTTACAAAGCCAGTATCAAATCCATTCGGTCCAGACGTTGGAGTATTTCTGTTTCTTAGTAACGAACCTTGTTCATATTCGCCATCAAGAATACTTGGAAATGATGTAGGATCTTGAGTTTCGTAGTCACCGCCATCTATCAATGATTCTTCGTATCTGCTATTGTTGCCAAAATCTAAAGTAAGATTCATTTTCTCTTCAACAGATGTAGATGCAGTTAGTTTATCACTTGTTGTATTTGTTCGTGTAATTTCTCTTACTTTAACGTGATATGGTTTTGCTTCTCTAACATATTCTAATACATCAGTTTCACTATCTCTTTGATACACTGCGTACTGTTTTAAATCTCTGTTATATAAATTCAAATCTATGTAACTTGTTTTAAACAACCAAGCAGGGTAACTCTTCTCTGTGTAAAGATAATTTACCATAGTGAAGAATATATCATTAATAAACGATGTGTCTGGATAATCCTGAATCATATTCATTAATTCCTGAATCTGAATTCCAACAGCATTGTTATAATATGTGCTTTGGTGTGGTTCTGATTTCCAAGGTTCTAAATTTATCATATTATTAAATGATATACTTAATGAACTCTTGCTTCTGTTGACTAGTTTTAATTCGCCATTGACTTCAAAGTAATATTCATTGTGAGTTGGCAATTTTATCTTAAATGATTTTATTCCACTTTGATATTCTTTTAGCATATCAAATTCTCTTGTAGTCGATAGATACGAGAAGGTGTCTATTGTTTTATAATTATCGTTTAGATACCAATCAGTTAAATCAAAGATAAGATCGTCAGTGTCTATGTACTCCTTGTACTTGGCATATGCACTTACTAGTAACTTACTTTTCATTGTATCATTTATAACTGAAGCGAAATTACTTCTAGCAGTGTGGTTGGATGTGAACCAGTTATCTGCCTTAGCCGTAACTTTATATACTCTTAATATATCTCCCTCTATCATCGTAAGTGAGGTGCGTGATATCTGTAAGTTAGAACCAGCAATAGTTAGATAACTTGCTTGTACTGTATTACTATTGAGAGTGACTACTATGTCATTGATTGCTAAATTAGTAATAAAAGAAATTGGAATTATGGCATTATTAACATCAGTCAGTTGTGATGCTATAAGTCCAGAAGTGTATGTCTGTAGTATAGTAACATTGGATACTGATTCAGTCATATCTTTTAAAAATTTAGCAGGCACAATAGTATCTGAATTCTCTGCTAACATTTCCCAATCAGTGTGACCCTTACGAACTCCAGGTTCTTGTTGATAATGCAATGTGGTACTAATCGTTTCGCTGTTATATGACGTAGCATTATTACTAATAAGAACACTTGATGGTCCAACTGGTATAAACTTATTCTTAGTTCCGCCTGCTGAAATCAACATTGCAAGTTCAACGACATCATCGCCCATTGATGACCAATAGAAATAATCTGTAACTTCTTTGCCCGCAACATCATCATAATATTTCTTAGTATTATATATTGCTGTCTCGACTGGCAATATTCTAGATTTTGTCCATTGCTTTACAACTACAACTGAATCAGGTACTAGCAGTCCCCAATATTTCTTTACGTAGTTAATACTTAGATTTCCGTTAGAATCACCATAATCGTTATATCTATAAAATCTTGCTAAGTCTGTGTCCCACCATATTTTACCTATTTTCTCATCTAACCATATATCAGAACTAGTAACTGTATCATAACTCGCTGGGTCATTCCATGCGATATGATCTAATTTAGAAACAATTGAACCTGGCATTTTTAAGTTAAGTGGATCGTATATTTGATGATTAATAAAATTATCGTCATCTTGTATTATCAATCTTTTTGTTAAATCTGTGTCAATGACAGTTGATTGTCTAGCATAGATTGAGAGTGTTCCAGTCGAATTTCTATCAAGTATTGCCCATCCTCTAGACTGATAATCATCTGCCCATAATTTACTTGCACTGTTTAGTCCCAGACTAGTATAGAATTCTGTGAATGTAGCCCCATTGATTCCGGGAGTATATCGTATTGATTTCCAAAGCATTGCTTTATAGTTTGCACTACTTGTTACATTGGAGTAATCTCTTACGAGTCCTATTCTAGTTAACAACCCCTCGACTGTTCCAGAGAATGACATACTTACTCCAGTGTGAGTGAATATCATTCTGCCGTCACTTGATAAATTAACAGATAGTCCCGTTGTAGATGCTGACGTTATTTGATCTGCAAATCCTATTGCAGTAGAACTTAATACTGATGTGTTTGAAAATGTACCAACTGCTATTCCAATATCAGTTAGAGAATTTCCTAGTATGTTACTAGCAACTATGCTTCTTTCAGAACTTGTTATCAAAACTTGTCTATCAGAACGGGCTGCTGTTGTTGTTGATGTAGTGAATACTTGAGCATTTAAATCACTGACAATATTATCAGTAGCATCTATCGATACTGTAGTTGTTGCATATCCTATTCTTCCCATAGCACCTGTGGTTGAGCCAGCAGTTTCTTCACTTACTATCAAGTTATGACCTGTACTTGTTATTTTAATTGTACCAGTTACAACTGTGGCTGTTATCCCTAGAATACTTAGTGCATTTATTTGGGAAACAACACTAGTTGCAGTTGGATCAGAATTAGCATTGTAAGTACCCGATGTGATGCCCAATTCAGATAATGCTGTTCCAGAGATGATCATTGAAGTGCCAGAACTTGTTATTACCATATTACTGCCATTAATAGAACAAGTAATGTCAGTTATCGTATCAAGTTCAGTTGCTAGGTTGTCTAGTTTCGACTCATAGTATAATGTAGTAGTAGATAATCCCAAGTCTTGTAACGCACTACCTGACATATCTAATTCTGGAGATGATGTCGTTAGAACTAATTCGTCAGTTCCTGAGTTAGTAGCAACTACTGAAGTTGATGTTGAATTGATTGCTGTAATAATTTCAGCAATAGTATCTCCTAGAGTAAGATTCACAACTTGCCCATTAATTGATAATGGTTTTGTAGATGCCATCACTGGGGCTGTTACTGTTCCAGTCGTAGTTAATGCTACTACTGTCTTTGTTACTCCATCGATGATAACTGTGTTGCCTGTTGTTAATGTTGAACTCTTCGTAGCGGTTGAAGTTAATGAAATCCCAGTAGAAGAACTATAGTCTATTGTCAGAGGGGTACCATCAATTGTTATAATATCGCCATAGTTTCCAGCAAACGCAGTCGTTGTTGTTGCAACTGTTCCGGTAAACGTTACTGTAGTATTTGTTGTATTCTCAACTAATCCCTCATCATTGTAGATAACGAATCTTGCTTGTTCTCCAGGAGACACTACTGGGTTTGCAACTGTACCAAGTATCGAGATTCCAGAAGTAGAGGCTGAGGCTGGCGTATAAGTGAAACTTTCGCCATCAATAACTAGTGTGTCACTGGCAGTGAATGTAGGGTTACTTACTGAACCAATTGCCTCAATGCCAGAATCTGCATTCGTTGGAACAAATATACTATTAGTAGTTGATGCATCTATTTCAATAATCACTGGTTCGAAATCTTCTTCGAATACTAGATATTCGTAAATAGTTGTCGCACTTACAGTTTTTGTTCCGTTTGCGGCAAGTAAATAATATCCGTCTATCGTTGGATCTATTTCAGGTCCTGAAATCTTTAGATAAATTGCTTTATCAATAAAGGCAGCATCTATCTCATTAATCATTCCAATATATAGTTGATTGTCAGAAGTTTCTCCAACATAACTTATTTCTGCTACTTCACTTAATCGTACCACATCCCAGTCTCTATCTGTATCGAATTGAACCCACGCAGTATCGCCCTCGTATAGTGTATTGGTTGATGTTGATAATCCAACTAGTTCACTCTGAGTTTTTGTTACGTAATTTACATCGGCAGCATCAACATATCCAGAAGTCTTGATTGCTAGTGCAGGCTTAGATGACTGAGCAACAAGTGTTTTCGTTATGTTTTGATATTCTATTAAGAATGGATCACTAACCATATCGTTAACTACTACATCTTGTGCCATCATAAGATTAGTAGATACTTGCCCGTAGTCACTTAATTTAACTGCCCATATATCAGAATGCTCGATATCTTTGAAGTTACTATTGTTATTAACAATTCTATTAATACTTGAATTTGTTCCTTTGTGAGTTAAGAATCCTTTGTAGAATTCTAGTTGTGATTCTCTTTCAACTCCATGGTTAGACAAGTATGCTCTCGTTGTATATCCCATGTGATTTGACTTTAATTTGTTAACTATCGACAATGATTGGTCGACAATTGTATTTCGATAATGACGAGTTTCTTCAATCATTGTATCGAAGTTTGGTATTAATTGATCATTGTGTACAAGATACCCATCGACAGACATAGTTCCATCCCAATCTACTGTTCGATTACAATCAATTTGCATTCGAAGATTACGAGTGTGAGTATGCGGGTCATATATAATATCTTCGTAACTGTCAACTCTATCAACAACAAATGCATGTTCAATATCTCTTACGTCCATTTTCATTCCATAGATAGGAACGTTACTAGTGAACGATAATTTGGCACCGTCTGTATGAAAATTAAGTTCATTGTTCGGTATAAGTCTACCTGATGAATCTACTACTCTATAAAAATTCTTGAATGTTTCAGTGGCTACACTCGCTACACCGTAAGTCGCATTAAAACTGCCCCTTGTTAATAGTGGAGTCAATGTAATAAAGTCGCCGATAGAATGTGTCTCAGTCTGCCAATCTAAGAACTTGTACAATAGATTTTCCCAATCTATGATATCTCCACTTCGGTCTGAGTCTGTGAATTCCCACCCTACTAATTTTAAGTAATGTTGATAACCCATAATCAAATGAGCAACGTCATCTACTGTCTCTAGGATGTCGCCGTAATTATAATTCTTTATAGTGTCATCTACTAACTCTTTATATCCATTAGCCTCTGTTTTATTTGCTGTTGGCCATTCTGCTACTGGTTTCCAATCTTTAATATTATCATCAAATACTGTAGTTGATGTATGATTTTTGAGACAAACATACGGAGTGTCATTCCACAATATATACGAATCTACTCTATAATATTCTCCACCTTGCCATTGTTTCAGTGTAAGTTTCTCTCCTGCTGTTGAGAATGTTTTCTTGCCACTTGCTTTATCCCATCCCATTGAGTAGAATGTTGGATTAATCTCATCGTACCCATGTACTTGAAACCCAAACTTACTAGTCTTTGGCTGTGATATAAGTGTCCATCTACCGTAATCAAATGTAATTAAACCAGCAGTCTCTTTCGTAGAGATACCTGTTATTTTTCTTTTATAGTATTTGCTGTCGCCCGAGTTTAGAACAATATCTCCCTTGATGTAACTCGCCGCATTGGCAAGACTATAAACAGGATATGGTTTGTCTAGTGATACTTTTTCTAGTACGATAGCACTAAAGAATTCACTTCGATTTGGCACACCAGCATGAACAAATAAATCATAATTGTCTGTTGGTATTTCAGAGAATCTACTATTTGATAATGAGTTGTTCTCTGATTGTAGTTTGAAATTATTGACGAAGCCACCTAACTTTGAACCCAACTTAAATGAATAATTGGCTTTGTCTGCAAGAACAACACTAGTGTCTATGCCCTCGTTCTTATTAGAGTATGCAATAATTTCTTTTATCTGTGTGCTATAATTGTACATCACTTCGAATGGACTCGACAATAACATTAATGTGAATTCAGCAAAAGCAAATTCACTACTTCTTGTCCAAGCAAGTTCTACTGGAGAACCATCTCCGAATTCCCACGCTTGGTTCATCAGTAATATATCATCTGATGTTATCGCACTGCCAAAGAATAATTCGTTTGGCGTTTTGATATTGCCATTAGCATCAACTGGGATAGGTGCATCAATTGGATTCGAAGATTTTAATAATTCCCAAAATGACACCAGTGTATAATTGGCGCCATATGTTGTATTAAATCCACTTGGCTTTTGAGATAATTTTAGTGCTTTCCATGGTTCGAGTAATGGTCTATCTGTGCCGTACGCACTTATTAGTTGTCCTCTCCAATGTCCATTAGCAGTCTCATCCTTTGCTCGATAGTTCCAAGTCTTGTAGTCGGCAGCATCGAAGTCTGTGTTGTCTAGATTATCAATGTTATTTCTCATCATCCATTTCTTAAAGAATGGATACATAATATATTTCTTTTCAGCATTTGAATACTCAGCATTAGCAGTGCCGTATAGTCCATAATTCATACTATCTACTTTAGCACTCTTATTATTTGCCAAATTATTAAATATTAAAGTTTCGAATACAAGAAGTACATTATCAATTCGTGTTCCGTATGCTGGAATTAATGAGCCATCATGCCCTTGTATAAACGAAACATCAGGATCGTAATTAGTATCTACAATAATTTCTGGACGATATGCAGGTGCAATCTTTAATGATGTCGCACTTGGTGGTATGTAGGTTTCTTTTGTATTACTATAATGTCTAACAGTTAGTGCGTCACTCATTAGTAAAGTAGTTGTAAATGTTAGGTGCGTTGCACTTGGTGATATTGTATAATCTACATCCAATCGCTGAATAACATCGTTCAAAATAACAACAAGATCTTTATCATTTAGTATCGTATTGCTAAGGTAGCCATCAATTACTTGTTCTGCTGATCCATAAGTAATATTGATAGTTGCTGTTTCGTAATGAGAATAATTATCACCGAAGTTCAGCATAGAACTATCTTTGAAAATACTCACACTTGAATGTTTTCCAAGGGCAATAATGCCAATCGCTTCTTCTACTATTTGTAAATTAGTTTTAGTCGTGTTTGAACTTGATTCTAAAATAGAAATAACAGTAGTCAAAAATTTATTTTTGTAACCATTATATGCACCAGATAAAAATTCTGTTGCTTTAATAGGGTCGTAGTCATCTCGTGTCAGTGCGAAGTATGCCTCTTTGACATCAACTGAATTACGAATAAGTACACTACCTTGATTCGAATATCTTAGTTTATCTGTATTTGTTCCCGAATTTCTATAATTGTTAACTGCGTTAGCACTGCCAGTTAACCCTGGTACAGTTTCAATTATACGAACGATATGTTCATAGACAAGAGAGTACGTCATCTCTGTATCTACGTATGATTTGTTATCTACGTTATATTCAACAGATGGATTGATGCGTTGAAATACAGTGTTGCCATCATATACAACTGGAGTAGCAGTACAATAGTCAACATATACGTTGCCACTAACTGTCGCTGTCATGGAAATTTTATTTGTAGCACTGCTGAATGTATAGTTTCCTATTTGTTTTTGTCCGTCTACATACAAATCTATTGTATTAGAATTTTTTGGTGCTTGTAGTAATTCGATATCTGTTACTGCTAAACTATCGCCTAGTTCTTGTCTTAGATTTCGATAATCAAATGTCGATTGAATATATAACTGCGTGTATGTAGATGATAGGTTATAAGACGAAGTAGCTAACAAGTCTATGTTAAATACGAATTCACTTTCATAGTCGCCAGACATTAACTTTGGTTTCAATCCTAATTCAGTATCGTTTGTATACGCACCAGTTACATAATGAAATATTTTTACGTCACTAAAATACGAGTTATTAGAATCATATGACTTGAACGTAGGGACTGTAAATGCAGATGCAACTGTGGTTGCGGCACTAGTAGTACTTAACTCGATGTTCTTATCAAATTCAATAATAGGTCTTAGTGCTTGAGATATTAAAGTAAAGTTAGCATCAGTGATTAAGGCTTTAATGTCATCATAGTGATACCATGAATTATTAGTTTTCCAAAAGTCTGTAGGAACTGGAGTATCTGTTGATAGTTTTTTATCAATTGTGACGTAATGTTTGTTTGTTGAACCAGTGATTGATGCATCAAAATTAGGAGATACCCAGTAGTACATACTGTAGTTGGCAAACTTGTCTAAGTCTATTGGTAATTGAACTGTGTCTAGTTTACTCTTAAATAATCTTCGGTGGTCATTCGTCAATGCACCTTTATTATATAATGCATTTAGTAAGTCGTCATAGAATACATTATCAGTTGCGTCTATGTTTGTAAAAGTTGGTTCAAGACCATAATTATCTCTAGCATAAGCGGTTGCCGGATACGAAAGATATATATCATTGCTGTTATATATTCCCTTTTCCCTTCTGCCAACAAATGCTTTTGTTTTCTCCATTTCACCAACAGAGAATACACGGTCTAATGTAGTTTCGAATATTGTTTCTAACTCATCGTTCTTTAAATGACTTGGTAAAAAGTCATAAATCTTCTTTGCCATATTATTTGCCTACCAATTCAGATTGTGCTAATTGTGTTATTATTTTTACATCACTAGATGTCGTTACTGCCATAAATATTTCATTTAATGCACATGATATACTTAACAAATCTTCAAATTTATTTGTTGAATATTTTGGTGTAATGATTACACTTGAAATATAATCACCCAGTTCTTTATGTAAGAATGCTGCCAGTTCTGAGAAGTAGAATGTTGCTCCGAAATCCCAGTTGTTAATTGCAAAGTACTCATTTACTTTAGCAGATACCTCTGTCTTGATTTCACTATCAGTATATCCAACACCTAATCTCTTAATGACTTTAAATATTGCTTGATTTTCATTACTCGCGTATGAACCAAATAGATATTTAAACTGTACTGGAATATAAGCAATGTGATCTGCTATCGCTCCCTTTGGCTCAATGCTATTCATTATCTTTGCTAATTCAAAATTGTTAGGAGCAATTGGAGTGGCAGTCAAGAAGTCATTTGCTACCCATTCATTTACTTTTCTAACATAATCAGAACTCAACACATACATATCGATAATATTACTAGTACTAGGATCTATTCGCTTGTTTATATCAGCGTAATGGTCCCATCTAAAACTTGTAAATTCGTCTTTAACAAATGTTATACCCTCTGTGACTCTGTATTGTATACTATTATAACTGATTTGCACATTGGTGCCTACAGTCTGATCTACATAATCAGTACCAGGAGTCATCAGACTCCATCCACCCAATTCGCGTATCCACCATCCCGGAGTAGTTATATTGTAATATATCGTTGCGGTTGCTGGTACTGTAGTTGTCCCCGTGGCAGCAACGACAGTTTTTGATGCTCTTTCATATTGTATGTTATTATCAGTGTATTGTTCCATTACAACCATTTCGCCAGTCGTAATATCTAGCATGCCAAACGGATTATCACTTGTATCTGAAGTCAATAACTTAACTTTTGTACTGTCTTTATATCCAGCAGAAGTTAGGTAGTCATCATAAACGTATGAAGATACTCCAGTATATGTAGTATTGACTGAATTTGTTCCTACTGAAAGTCCAAATGATGCACTGACTCTCAGTGAGAAATCTGCAATAGTGGTTATATCAGCATTCACTCCAATGATTACATCAATTGCTTCGCCAACTGTTATTGCGTATGTCCAAAAAATAATCTTGTAGTTTGTACCACTTGTGTTAGTAACTGTTATGTCATCATTACTAAGTATTACGCCTGCACTATTTCTGAGTAACAGATTACTAGTAGTTAGCGGAGTTGAACTTACTACTGTAAATTCTCCATAAGCATATTGTTTAAAATAAATATCAGAATCAAGACTATTATAAAAAGCCGATGCGGCAGTAGACATAGTAAAAGTATATTCGTCTGTCGCGGGAACTCCTGGCGTTCCTGTTACGAATGTAGTAGCAAAATCTGTTGTTTCGGTCGCGTCAGATACATCTATCCATTTGAAATTGCCACTGGTTGCGGCAGTATTAAAATAAGACAACGATTTTTTGCCCTTGAATCCTAAAGTATCTAGTTCATTAGAAGTTTCTGTCGCGTATGCGTTAGTGGCAGCACCAACGTTGCCAGTATAACCCTCTAAGAATCCAACTGCGTCAAGTGACGTGAACGCATCTGCAGGTGCGAACGTAGTGACAGGAACATCTGTTCCGCCAGCTATAGGAGTTTGTGCTGTTGAATAATTTGCTAAATCACTTACACCTATTGAAAGTTTGTATTCATTTGCATCTGCTGGAACGACTGCGTATTCATCAGTGTATCCTATAATTTTCCATGCACTACTACTAGGATATGTAATCTCAGTAGTTCTGTCAAGAAGATATTGTATTCCATCAGGTGATACTAGATTATGAGTGTACGTTGTGCCACCACCAAAGTCATTATTTTCTACAAAATCATAAGTCGTTGGAGCGCCACTATATTTAAATATAGCATCAAATGTTGCGCCAGTACTACCATCAGTTGCTACAGATGATAATGGAACTTGTCCTACTGTTACTTCCTTACCTGTTGCTTGAGTTGGAGTACCATTTGTGCCAGCATCTGCTCGTAAGTAATTAAGAAATATCGTGTCTCGTTTCGACATGTTTGTTTCATTATCAACCACATCAGTTTCATTGCCGTAGAAAAACTTAACTTGGTCTCTACTTTCGAATGCAACTTTTTTGCCTGTAAACTGGGCAGTATATTGCGATTCATTGTCTCTAATACCAGAATTGTACTCAAATACGACATGAACTTCTTGTGGGACATCAGTAGTCGTATGAATTCGCCACTCCCATTGAGTTGTCGTATTAGATACTACTGCATATTTTAATGTAAATTTTTGATCGATTACAGTCTTGATGGCTGCAACTTCGGTAGCCGTAAATTTAGTTCTAAATCCTCTTACCACATTCACAAGAGTTCCAACTTCTGGAATAAACTTGTTTAATGTAAGTGTATCATCTGCGTATGCAGGTGATGTCGATGTTTCTACTTTCTTGACATCTGCCCAAATAGTTTTTCCAGATGCAGTCATCAATAACTCAACATAGTCTCCCACAAAAACTCCACTACTTGGTGCCTTATCTGTTTTAATTTTCATTCCATCTGTTGCATCAACGTCATAACCTGTAACTGTTGTCGGTGCAAGAACTACCCCAGCCACATTACTTTTGTTTGCATGAAGAAAATTATTTAAAAGACTTGGATGTTTTAGTGCCTTCGTTAATTCATTTCGTATAAAGTTGTCAATCTTTCCTTGTAGTTTATTGTAACTCATTGGAATTGATACTACTTCGTCTTCAACAAATAGACTTCCGTCTGACCCTGTTACACTCAAGTTAGAGTGATGTCCGAGTACATCGTCCATTTCATAAAAACGTGAGTTACCAGCAAAAGAAGTGTTTACTGATTTTAATTTAGTAATTACATTGTTTCCCAAAGATAGAGGATATACATTATAATCTTGTGCATTGACCATTCTATCTTGAGAATAATAACTTCTTGGAGCAATTCTGCGTACACTAGTATATGTCTCACCAGCGAAGTTTTCACCAAAGTCAATTGTGCTTGACATTGATAGTGAAAGTCTATAAGTTCGTCCGTCCGTTCCAACATATGGAATTGTTATAACTTTGTTAAGGATATCATCAGAGTTTACAGAGAAATTATCATTGTCAACTTTTCTGTACCATGCTCTGTAGTTGCCGATTGCGGCGTTGCCAAATACACCATCTGGATAATGTAGTTCAATTCCATTATTATCAATAGAATTTATACTTACGATATCTCCAGAACCAGTTCGCAAACTATTATAGACTGCTGTCTCTCTGCTGTCGTTATCAATTGATGTTACAGTTGATACATATGACCTTGACGAATCTATTTTCTGTACCCATACATCAGAATTAGATATATTAGTCTCGTTTATTGCTTCTATTCTATTTGATATTTTACTATTATATGTGAAGTCTTGATATTCAAGTGACCCAGCGACTGCATAAACAAAGAATCCAGTTCTATCACTTGCTGATCCTAAATTGTCATTTCTATTAATGATTGTAAAATTGTTTGTTGCTTTTGGTTCTGATTCAGCAATCTTGGTATTCTCTGTGTCTAATGATACTGATACTGCCTCAAATCCTCTGCTCTTTCCATCGATGTTAGCATCAAATGAGTAGTTTACACTTTTTGAAGCGGAGTCTTCGTTTATATTATATACAGAATGTTCGATATCTGCAATAGTTAATGTAGACGATGGATTCTGAATTTTAGTTGTGCCAGAAAAAGAAGAATTTAAAATACTGATAAAGTTTTCATACCAATCAATATCATTGCTGTCATTCCAATTGATAACTTTGCCAGCCAGAGTGACGCCTTCATTATCGAGTACACCTTCGTCAGTTGACACACTAGTAATCTTCATGAAGCCTTTTGCATTGATTGGTCTAGTCTTATTGTAGCCTAGTGTCTTTGCCATTTGTAGAATACTTGCTCTACGTTCAGCAGTGTCCATGAAGTTCTCACGAGTGTTCATATCCAATCTGAATGCTAAACTGTGTCCCATGTATGCGACTAAATCTAAGATAGCAATAAATTCTGAACTTGCAATGAAATCATTAAATTTATCAGGATAAGTTTTAACCGTGTATGCTAGTAGGGCTTCTCTGATTGTATCGAAGTCGTATGCTTTAAGGCTGATGTTAGTAAACGCAGTGTATACTGCTGTCCAACTCTCACTTGCAAATAAATTGTCTGTTCGTTCTTGGCTCATATTATTCTCTCTCTAAATCTATACTTAATTCTACTGATTCTCTTGATGGTAGAATTTCAAGGCGCACTTTGGCGCTGATAGTGTGATTCGCATCAGTAACGTCACAACTTACAAAGTTGCATCGCGGATCATCGTTTATAATGTCTGTTAAATCGTCTTTAATTAACCCAGTTGTTTCAGATGTCAATGGTTCAAATAACATATCATGAATGATAGAGCCAAAATTAGGCAACATGACACGCTCACCCTTACGAGTCATAATATGATTCATGAGATCTTCGACCACCAAATCTTTATCAGTCAATCTGTGATTGATAGCTTTTTTATTTTTTGTACTAAAACCAGTGAATAATGCCATTTTGTTCTTTTCTCTGTAGTTAATTACTAAATGTATTTATCATGGTATAAACTTCGCAGTTTTTGATTGACAAATAGGTCCAATAATGTTATCATAGTATATAAATAATACTAGAAATTACAATAAGGATAACAAATTATGCCAAATTTAGTACCAATGGTCGTTGACCAATCAGCAAATGGAGAACGCAGTTACGATATTTTCTCTCGTTTATTAAAAGAGAGAGTGATATTTTTGACTAGCGAGGTTAATGACTACCAAGCAGACTTGATTTGTGCCCAGTTATTATTCTTAGAAGCAGAAAATCCAGACAAAGATATTCATTTTTATATCAATTCTCCAGGAGGAGCAGTCACATCCGGTATGGCAATTTATGATACGATGCAATTTATCGGTTCTGATGTTGCAACTACTGTAATGGGGCAAGCATGTTCTATGGGTTCGTTACTTGCTCAAGCAGGTGCGAAAGGAAAACGACACGTGTTGCCAAATGCTCGTACAATGATACATCAACCAAGCGGTGGTGCAGGTGGGCAAGCAACTGATATGAAGATTCAAGTTGATGAAATGATGAAACTTAAAGAAAGATTGACTCAAATCTACGTGAATCATAATTCTGCTGGAAAAACATTTGATGAGTTGACTGAAGCGATGGAACGTGATAACTTCATGTCAGCAGAAGAAACTGTTGCTTATGGGTTAGCAGATAAAGTTTTAGTAACTCGTTAAGAAAAACCTGGCACGTAACTGAACATCTTTGCAGTTTTTATTTTCTGTTGAGCCAATCGTTCATCTATCGTGCCATTACTCTTTTTTATATCCGATTGAATTTCATCAGTTACAGCATACCAATCGCCCGAATTTATAAGAGCAATCACTGGGCTATTTTCTATAGTACTCGTGCCTTCATTATAAAAGTGATATAACAGTGCATCATATTGTGGTTGTGCTATTTTTACTTTGATAAACTTTTCAAGTATGTTACCAATGTTTCGTAATTGTTTTTCTAAAATAAATTCAGCCGCTTCCTTTGTTATCTTCTTAGATGCGATATCTATGCGAGTACTCGCAACAGTTATATATCCATAATTCGTTTCAGTGTTAGACACTTTATACTTATAACCAACTATACTATCAGTAATATCAAGTGTTGGCTTGTTGTTCAATGTTATAGCATCTTTGCTCATTGATGAAAACACCAGTGTATTAACACTCTCTAAGTTCACTTTCACGTGAGAGAGTATGTAAGTTGGCTTGTCATCTAAGTGGTATCCCGTTCCTAAGTACGTACCAGTTGGGGTTATTACGTGCAACGGCAACTGTATGTAATTTAATAATGAGCCTTTTCGTTTATCGTATATCATTTTTTGATTCCCGAGTTTTTTAGTCCTTCTTCACTAGCAGATGCATATGCAAAATTACTTGTCGTCAATTCTTTTGACTGTGGTCTGATGCACGGCTCGTGCGTTGGCATTGCTGTCACAATTGTTTCTTTAATTTCAGTATTTTCAGAATTTTGCATATCAGCCATTGGGCCAACTAAAATGAGTTCTGACTTTTGTGCAATTGGTCCATTCAAATGTAATATACCACCAGTTGTCACTAAGCAATTTACTCCGACATCGATATTCATTCCTGCTTCACTTTGTATGAACTGATTTCCTTTGCTTCGTAAATGTAATTCTTCAGTAGCATTAATCTTAGTGTTCTTAACACTTCTCATGTTTATATTTTCACCTGCTTCTATGTTTATATTTTTATCAGCACGAAGATTGAAGTCTTTTTCTGTTCTCATACTCAGTGAGCCCTCTGAG
>Ga0308000_10000344_pt1 | contig 18749 bp, 15 predicted proteins | sample Neamet3_FD_203877 | JGI IMG/M metagenome (GOLD analysis project Ga0308000, IMG submission 203877) | Marine microbial communities from water near the shore, Antarctic Ocean - #3 | ecosystem: Environmental > Aquatic > Marine > Unclassified | place: Southern Ocean | collected 2014-06-04 | reverse complement strand
CCGATTTTGGGCCGCGCAGCGGACGGCATGAGGCCGGCTGCCCCCAGCGCCCCAGCCCCTACCCCAGCCAAGGCCCGCGCCGCGCCGCACAGGCTGGCCCCACCTCCCCAGCCCCAGCCCGCTAAAATGGCCCCCTTCCTGCGGCCATCGCGCCCCCCACCCTGCGCTCCTACACAACCATGACCTCTCCGCACCTGCACCCCATGCTCAATGTGGCCATTAAGGCCGCGCGCGCAGCCGGCAACCTGATCAACCGCGCCGCGCTCGACATCGAGGCGGTGCGCGTATCGGCCAAGCAGACCAACGACTACGTCACCGAAGTTGATCAAACGGCCGAGCAAGCCATCATCGCCACCCTGCACGAGGCCTACCCCGACCACGGCCTGTGGGCCGAAGAATCGGGCCGGCGCGAGGGCAAGGGGCGCGATCGCGCCTTCGTCTGGATCATCGACCCGCTCGACGGCACCACCAACTTCATTCACGGCTTCCCGGTCTATTGCGTCAGCATCGCGCTGCAGGTGCACGGCAAGCTCGAGCAGGCCGTGATCTACGACCCGACACGCAACGACCTGTTCACCGCCACCCGCGGCCGCGGCGCCTACCTCAACGAGCGCCGCATCCGCGTGGCCAAGCGCACCCAGTTGAGCGAATGCCTGGTCAGCACCGGCTTCCCGTTCAGGCCGGGTGATTCGATGCAGCACTTCTTGCAGATGCTGGGCGAGGTCATGCCCAAAGTGCGCGGCGTGCGCCGCCCCGGCTCGGCCGCGCTCGATCTGGCCTACGTGGCCGCTGGTTTTGCCGACGGCTTTTTCGAGACCGGCCTGAGCCCCTGGGACGTGGCCGCCGGCGCGCTGCTGGTGACCGAAGCCGGCGGTCTGGTGGGCAACTTCAGCGGCGAATCCGATTTTCTGGAACAGGGCGAATGTCTGGCCGCCAACCCGCGCATCTACGGCCAAATGGTCAGCCTGCTGCACGGCTATAGCCGGATTGCGCCACCTGCGCCCAAACCCAGCCCGGCCTGACCCGAGGAATCTCGGTTTCCAGCAACTTAGGGCTTCCAGCGAACGCAGGCGGAACCAGCGGCGCCATCTAGCCCGCTGGCCAATGCACCGCTGGCAGCTTCTCGTAGGCCGGGCGTGCAAACAGATAGCCTTGCATGTAGGGCACACCCATGCCGCGCAGAGTCTCGAATTCGGCGACGGTCTCGATGCCTTCGGCCACGACCTCGATCTGCAGCGCCTGGCAGACCCCCAAAATGCCGCGCACGATCGCTTGGCGCACTTGGTCGCTGTCGATGTGGCGCGTCAGGTCCATGTCGAGCTTGATCAGGTCGGGCTGAAACTCAGCCAGCAGGTTCAGGCCCGAGTAGCCGGCACCAAAGTCGTCGATGGCGGTCTTGAAGCCCTGGCGTTTGTACTCTTTGATGATGCGCTTGAGGTGCTCTTTATCGACCAGGCGTTCGTTTTCGGTGATTTCAAAAACCAGTTGCTGGGTTGGAAAGCCGCACTGTTGTGCCGCTTGCAACGTCGCACGGATGCAGGTGGCGGCCTCATAGACCGCGTTGGGCATAAAATTGATGCTCAGGCGCGCCGTTAGCCCCAAGCGAGCAGCCAATTCGACCGCCTTGACGCGGCAAGTCTGATCAAAAAAGTAGCGGTTGTCGTCGTTGACACGATCCAGCACCTCGGCCGCCGAGCCGCCAGCTTATGCCCTTACCAAGGCTTCGTAGGCATAGACCTGCTGCGTGCGCACATCGACGATGGGCTGAAAAGCCATGCTGAAATCAAAGTCCAGTGGCGGACGGTCTTGACACTTGCGGCAGGCGGGGTGAGGAGGAATCAATTCTTGCATGGTGAATATCTTACACATCCTGCGGGGCAGCGTCCAAGCAAGTGCGACAACACCCCACTCTGCAGCCACGGCCGCAAGTCGGGCCTGGCTCACGGGTCTGCCTACGCAGCGCCGCCCAGCCCTGGCCGCGCACGCTTGCAGGCAAAATCGGCCCCCATGAGCACCCCCCACCCTTTGGCCGCCAGCGCCGCCGACGCCTCGACTAAGCCCGGCGCATCCAGCGCATCGGCCAGCACAGCCGCCACAGCCCCCAGCGCCGCCGAGCTCAGCACGCACACGCCCATGATGCGCCAGTACCTCGCGCTCAAGGCCCAGCACCCCGACGCCTTGCTGTTTTACCGCATGGGCGATTTTTACGAGCTGTTTTACGAAGACGCGCACAAGGCCGCGCGCCTGCTCGACATCACCCTGACACGGCGCGGCCACTCGGCCGGCGAGCCGATCCCCATGGCCGGCGTGCCCTTTCATGCGGCGCAAAACTACCTGGCGCGGCTGCTCAAGCACGGTGAGTCGGTGGCCATTTGCGAGCAAGTGGGCGACCCGGCCACGGCCAAGGGGCCGGTCGAGCGCCAGGTGCTGCGCGTGCTCACGCCCGGCACCCTGACCGAGGCCGAGCTGCTTCCCGACAAAGCCGAGCCGGTGCTGCTGGCGCTGCACTGGGGGCCGCGCCAGACGCTGGGCCTGGCGTGGCTCAACCTGACGCTGGGCGAGCTGCAGCTGGCGCAGTGCCGCAGCGACGAGCTGCCCACTTGGGCGGTGCGCATCGGGCCCAGCGAGCTGCTCTACAGCGCCGACTTGGCCGATTCCAGCACCCGCGAGCTGCAGGAGCTGCAGCGCCAGTGGCCGGCTCTGGCAGGAGGCACGGGCGCGGCCGGGCCAGCACGCCTGAGCCTGGCAGCGCGCCCGGCCTGGGCCTTCGATAGCGCCTTGGGGCTGCGCAAGCTGTGCGCGCAGTTGCAGGCCGCCAGCCTGGCCGGCTGGGGCGCGCAGGATTTGCCGCTGGCCCATGCGGCCGCCTCGGCGCTGCTGGACTATGCCGAGCACACCCAAGGGCGGGCGCTGGCGCACCTGGCCACCCTGCGCGTGGCGCGGCCCGACGAACTGATCGAGCTGCCCCCCAGCACCCGGCGCAACCTGGAGCTGACGCAGACCCTGCGCGGCGAACCCAGCCCGACGCTGTTTGCGCTGCTCGACAGCTGCCAGACCAGCATGGGCAGCCGGCTGCTGCGGCGCTGGCTGCTGGAGCCGCCGCGCAACCGCACGCCGGCCCTCGAGCGCCTGCAAGCCATCGGCGTGCTGCGCGAGCACCTGCAGCAGCCGCTGCGCCAGGCGCTGGCCGGCGCGGCCGACGTGGAGCGCATCGCGGCGCGGCTGGCGCTGCGCCAAGTGCGCCCGCGCGAGCTGGCAGGTCTGGCGCAGACGCTGCAGCGCGCCGCCGTGCTGGCGCAGCTGCTGCAAAGCGGCGCTGTGCCGCAGCCGGCCCGCACCGTCCCACCGGCCGAATCCGCGCTGCTGACACGGGTGGCGCAGCACCTGATCCCGCCACCCGGCTGCGCCGACCTGCTGCAGCGCGCCCTGCTGCCCGAACCGGCGGCGCAGCTGCGCGAAGGCGGCGTGATCAACCACGGCCACGACGCCGAGCTCGATGGCTTGCGCGCCCTGCAGTCCAACTGCGACGCCTTTTTGCTCGAGCTCGAGGCGCGCGAACGCGCGCGCAGCGGCATTGCCAACCTGCGCGTGCAATACAACAAGGTGCACGGCTTTTATATCGAAATCACCCAAGGCCAGCTCGATCGGGTGCCCACCGACTACCGGCGCCGCCAGACCCTGAAAAACGCCGAGCGCTTCATCACCCCAGAGCTCAAGGCCTTTGAAGACCAGGTGCTGAGCGCCCAAGAGCGCGCCCTGGCGCGCGAAAAATGGCTCTACGAGGCGCTGCTGGAACAGCTGCAACCGTACTTGAGCGCGCTCACCGAACTGGCGCGCGCGCTGGCCACGCTCGACGCCCTGTGCGCGCTGGCCGAGCGCTCGCTCACGCTGGACTGGTGCGCGCCCGAGTTCAGCCTCGAGCCCGGTATCGAAATCCGTGCCGGCCGCCACCCGGTGGTGCAGGCGCGGCTGGCCGAGAGCCACACCGCCTTTACCCCCAACGACACCGTGCTCGGCCCCAAGGCGCGCTTGCAGATCGTCACCGGCCCCAACATGGGCGGCAAATCCACCTACATGCGCCAGGTGGCGCTGATCGCGCTGCTGGCCAGCATGGGCAGCTACGTGCCGGCGCAGCGCTGCCGCTTGGGGCCGCTGGACGCCATCCACACCCGCATCGGGGCCGCTGACGATCTGGCCAACGCCCAGTCCACCTTCATGGTCGAGATGAGCGAGGCGGCACAGATCCTGCATCGCGCCAGCGCGCACAGCCTGGTGCTGATGGACGAGATCGGCCGCGGCACCTCGACCTTTGACGGCCTGGCGCTGGCCAGCGCCATCGCCAGCCACCTGCACGACAAGGTGCGCGCCTGCACCCTGTTTGCCACCCACTACTTCGAGCTCACCCGCTTCCCGGCCGAGCACGCCGCCGCGCTCAACGTGCACGTGAGCGCGGTCGAAAACGGGCGCGAGATCGTGTTTTTGCACCAGATCGAGCCTGGCCCAGCCAGCCGCAGCTACGGCGTGCAGGTGGCGCGGCTGGCCGGTGTGCCCGCCGCCGTGCTGCAGCACGCGCGCCAGCTCTTGCACGCGCTCGAGGCGCACAGCGCGGCGGCGCAGGCGCAGCTCGACCTGTTTGCCCCCGCGCCCAGCGCCGCCTTCGAAGCCGCCGAGCCCTGGGACACCGCGCAGACCCCAGACGCGCAGCCTCCAGCACCCGAGGTCGCCGCTGCGCTGCCCCCAAGCGCCCTCGAGCAAGCCGTGGCTGCGCTCGACCCCGACGCCTTGAGCCCGCGCGAGGCACTCGAGGCGCTGTACCGCTTGCGCCAGCTGCTCGGGAATGCATTGCTCGGGGCTGCACCTGGGGCCGGGCATTGAACAACGCTCGAGAGCCCTTGCAGACCGTCCGCTAAAATCGCCTGCAAACTTACCCTCTGCCCCCTTGGAGTCTGCCATGAGCCCCGCCCTACCCGCCTTCGACTTCGAACAAGCCCGCTTCAACATGATCGAACAGCAGATTCGGCCTTGGGAGGTGCTCGATGCGCGGGTGTTGCAGCTGCTGGGCCAGCTCAAGCGCGAAGATTTCGCCCCCGCCCCCTACCGCTCGCTGGCGCTGGCCGACGTTGAAATCCCGCTGTGCCAGCCGGCGGTCGAAGGCGCGTGCATGCTGGCACCCAAGATCGAAGCCCGTGCGCTGCAAGATCTGGCCCTGCAAGACACCGACACCGTGCTCGAAATCGGCACTGGCTCCGGCTACATGGCCGCACTCATGGGCCGCCTGAGCGCGCGCGTGCTGAGCCTGGAGATCGACCCGGCGCTGGCCGAGCAGGCGCGCCAGAAGCTGCACGCCGCCGGCATCGACAACGTCGAGGTGCGCTGCGCCGACGCCGCCGCCCAGCGCTGCGCCGCCTGCGGCAGCAACGCCCCCTACGATGCGATTGTGCTCAGCGGCTCGGTGGCCGAGGTGCCCGCTGATCTGCTGGCCTTGCTTAAGACCGGCGGGCGCCTGTTTGCCATCGTCGGTCAAGAGCCGATCATGCGCGCCACCTTGGTGCGCCGCACCGGCCCGGCCAGCTACTACACCGAGCAGCCGTGGGACACCGTGGCCCCGCGACTGCGCGGCTTCCCCGAAGCCCCGCGTTTCCAGTTTTGATCCGCCCCTAGCCATGAACCCCCTGCGGCGCGCCCGCTCTAGCGCATTTAAACGGGCGCCGGTGGCCTGCGCCTTGGCTGGCTTGCTGGCCGGATTGTTTGCGCTAGGCAGCGCCCAAGCCCAGAACCTACCCGAGCTCTTTGCCGCCGCACGCGCCCACGACGCCAGTTTTGAGGCCGCACTTGCCCAGTTCGAGGCCGACCGCGCCCGCGCCGCCCAAGCCCAAGCCGGCGTGCGCCCCAGCGTGGCTTTGAGCGGCGGCGCTTCTTGGACGCACCGCGACAGCAGCCTGCCCGGGCCCGACCGCCTGCTCAACCAGCAGCAGCTCACCTTGGGCGCCAGCCAGCCGCTGTTTCGCCCGGCCAACCAACTGGCGCTGCAACAGGCGCAATGGGCCTTGCAGGCGGCGCAGGCGCGCTTGCAAAGCGCTGAGCAAGACCTGATCGTGCGCACCGCCCAAGCCACCTTCGACGTGCTGGCGGCGCAAGACCGGCTGCGCTTCATCGAAGCGCAACAGCAAGCCGTGGCCGAGCAGCTCGCCGCCGCCCGGCGCATGTTCGAAGTCGGCGCCACCACCGTCACCGACGTGCGCGAGGCGCAGGCGCGCTTCGACCTCGTGCGCGCGCAGCAGATCGCCGCCGCCAACGAGCTGCAGGTGAACCAGCTCGCGCTCGAGCAACTGGTCGGCCGCAGCCCGGTGCGCCCGTGGCACCTGCCCGAAGGCGTGGCCCTGCCCGCGCTGCCGGGTTTGCCAAATGCCACTGCTACCGCCACCACCCCACCCGCCGGCCTAGGCACCACACCCGCTGCCACCTCCCCAGCCGCACCGCCCACCACCGCCCTGCCCACTTGGGTCGAGCGCGCGCAAACCGCGCACCCCTTGCTGCGCCAGGCCGAGGCCGGCTTGCAGATCGCTGCGCTCGAGGTGCAGCGGGCGCAGGCCGCACGCGGCCCCACCGTCGATGCCACGGCCCAGCTGCAGCTCGCACGCAGCCCCAACCCGGCCCAGCCGGCCAGCGGCCACGTGCGCCAGCGCGACGCCAGCGTCGGCATCCAGTTCAACCTGCCGCTCTACAGCGGCGGCGCGCTGCAAAACCGCATCGCAGAAGCCGTGGCCCTGCACACCCGCGCCCGCGCCGAGCTCGACGCAGCCCAGCGCGGCGTCATCCAAGCCACGCGCAGCGCCTACCTCGGTGTGGTCTCCGGCATCGGGCAGGTGCAGGCGCTGCAAGCCGCGCAAGCCTCCAGCCAGAGCGCGCTGGAGGCCAATCGGCTCGGCCTCGAGGTTGGGGTGCGCATCAACCTCGACGTGCTCAACGCCCAAAGCCAGCTCTTTGACACCAAAACCCAGCTGGCGCGCGCCCGCTACGAGGTGCTGCTGGGCAGCCTGCGCCTGCGCCAAGCCAGCGGCGTGCTTACCGCGGACGATCTGCAACCCATCGCCGCGCTGCTGCGGGCACCACAGCCCAAGCACTAGGCGAGGGGCCGGGTAGGGGCGGCTCTCGCCCCCCCACCATGAGCGGCTAAAGCCCCCTCACTGCGCCAACTGCTTCCAAGTCTCGATCACGGTGTCGGGGTTGAGCGAGATCGAGCCGATGCCCTGCTGCAGCAGCCAGCGCGCAAAGTCGGGGTGGTCGCTCGGGCCTTGGCCGCAGATGCCGATGTACTTGCCCTGTGCGCGGCAGGCCTGGATGGCTTGCGCGATCAGCGCCGTCACGGCCGGGTCGCGCTCGTCGAAGTCTTGTGCCAGCAGCTCCAGCCCAGAGTCGCGGTCTAGGCCCAGGGTGAGCTGGGTCAGGTCGTTGGAGCCGATCGAAAAGCCGTCAAAATACTGCAAAAACTGCTCGGCCAAAATGGCATTGCTAGGTATTTCGCACATCATGATCAGCTTGAGGCCGTTGACGCCGCGCTTCAAACCAAAGCTGGCCAGCAGCTCCACCACCTGCTCGGCCTGCTTGAGGGTGCGCACAAAGGGCACCATCACCTGCACGTTGTCCAGCCCCATGGGCTCGCGCACGCGCCGGATGGCCTCGCACTCCATGGCAAAGGCCTCGCCAAAGTCGGCACTCAGGTAGCGCACCGCGCCCCTGAAGCCCAGCATCGGGTTTTCTTCGTCGGGCTCGTAGCGGCTGCCGCCCACCAGTTTGCGGTACTCGTTGCTCTTGAAGTCGCTCAAGCGCACGATCACCGGCTTGGGCCAGAAGGCGGCGGCGATGGTGGCCACGCCCTCGGTCACTTTATCGACGTAGAACGCGCGCGGGCTGGCGTGGCCGCGAGCCACGGATTCGACCGCTTTCTTCAGGTCGGGGTCGATCTGCGGGTAGTCGAGGATCGCCTTCGGGTGCACGCCGATGTTGTTGTTGATGATGAACTCGAGCCGCGCCAGCCCCACGCCGGCGTTGGGAATCTGGGCAAAGTCGAAAGCCAGCTGCGGGTTGCCCACGTTCATCATGATCTTCAGGTCGAGCTCGGGCATGGTGCCGCGCTGCACTTCAGAGATTTCGGTCTCCAGCAGGCCGTCGTAAATGTGGCCGGTGTCGCCCTCGGCGCAGCTCACGGTCACCAGGGTGCCGTCCTTGAGCACCTCGGTGGCGTCGCCGCAGCCAACCACAGCCGGAATGCCGAGCTCGCGCGCGATGATGGCGGCGTGGCAGGTGCGCCCGCCGCGGTTGGTGACGATGGCGCTGGCGCGCTTCATCACCGGCTCCCAGTTCGGGTCGGTCATGTCGGTCACCAGCACGTCGCCGGGCTGCACCTGGTCCATCTCGCTGATGTGCTGCACCAAGCGCACCGGCCCGGTGCCGATTTTTTGCCCGATGGCGCGCCCCGTGGCCAGCACCGCGCCCTGGCCCTTGAGCTTGTAGCGCAGCTCGACCTGGCCGCCGGACTGGCTCTTGACCGTCTCGGGGCGCGCTTGCAGGATGTAGATCTGGCCATCGAGACCGTCTTTGCCCCACTCGATGTCCATCGCCCGGCCGTAGTGGCGCTCGATCACCAGCGCGTAATGGGCCAGTTGCAGCACCTCGGCTTCGTTGAGGCTGTAGCGGTTGCGCAGCTCCACCGGCACCTCGACGGTTTGCACCAGCTTGCCGCTGCGCGCTTTTTGCTCGGGCGTGGCAAACACCATCTGGATCAGCTTGGAGCCGAGGTTGCGCCGGATCACGGTCTGCTTGCCGGCTTGCAGCATCGGTTTGTGGACGTAGAACTCGTCCGGGTTCACCGCCCCTTGCACCACCGTCTCGCCCAGCCCGTAGCTGCTGGTGATGAAGACCACGTCTTCAAAGCCCGATTCGGTGTCGATGGTGAACACCACCCCGGCCGCGCCCAAGTCGGAGCGCACCATGCGCTGCACCCCGGCCGAGAGCGCCACCTCGGCGTGCGCAAAACCCTTGTGCACGCGGTAGCTGATGGCGCGGTCGTTGTAGAGGCTGGCAAAGACCTCTTTGATCTTGTGCAGCACCGCGTCGATGCCGTGCACGTTCAAAAAAGTTTCCTGCTGCCCGGCAAACGAGGCGTCGGGCAGGTCTTCGGCCGTGGCCGACGAGCGCACCGCATAACTGGCGTGGCTGCTGGCGCCGTCGAGCTGAGCAAAGGCGGCGCGGATGGCCTGCTCGAGCGCCGCCGGCAAGGGCTGCGCCTCGACCATGGCGCGGATTTCGGCCCCGCACTGCGCCAGCGCGCGCACGTCGTCGGTGTCGAGCGCGTCGAGCTTGGCCTGGATGCGCTGGTGCAGATCGTCGGCGGCCAAAAATTGCCGGAACGCGTGCGCCGTGGTGGCAAAACCGGTGGGCACGCGCACGCCTTGCGGCAGCTGCGAGATCATCTCGCCGAGGCTGGCGTTTTTGCCACCCACGGCCTCGACGTCGGTCATTCTGAGTTGCTCGAAGGGCACGACCAAAGCGGTCGGGTCAAACAGTTGCGACATGATGCAGGGCTCCAAAGTTAAAAAACCGGTCAACCGCCCACGGCTGGCCGCAGCGCGCAGCTTTCGGTGCGCGGCTGGCTGGGCGCTGGCGTGCACAGCCCGACCAGCGCCCCATCGTTTGTGGGGGCGGCAAGGAGAGCTAAGCGAGCAACGGCGGGGCCCGGCGCCGGGGCGGGATAATGCGTGGATTGTAAAACCCGCACCCTGTGTCGCACCGCATGTCGCACCGCACCGCCTTTTTTGTTTCCGACGGCACCGGCATCACCGCCGAAACCTTTGCCAAAGCCATCTTGGCGCAGTTCGAGATCGAGCCGCGCCGCGTGCGCCTGCCCTTCATCGACGACGCCGACAAAGCGCACCAGGCGCTGCGCCAGATCAACCACGCGGCCGATGTCGATGGCCGCCGGCCGCTGGTCTTTACCACCGTCGTCAACCCCGATGTGCTGCGGGTGCTGCACGGCCACTGCAAGGGCATGCTGATCGATATGTTCAGCACCTTCATCGCGCCGCTCGAACACGAGCTCGGCATCAAATCCAATCACCGCGTCGGGCGCTTTTCTGATGTCGCCAAAAGCCGCGAATACCACGACCGCATGGAGGCCATCAACTTCACGCTCGACCACGACGACGGCCAAACGGACAAAGACCTGGCGCAGTCCGACGTGATTTTGGTGGGCGTGAGCCGCAGCGGCAAGACGCCGACCTCGCTCTATCTGGCGCTGCAGTTTGGCCTCAAGGCCAGCAACTACCCGCTCATCCCCGAAGACTTCGAGCGCCGCCAGCTGCCACCGCCGCTGCTGGCGCACAAGAAAAAGCTCTTTGGCCTGACCATCGAGCCCCAGCGCCTGAGCGAAATCCGGCACGAGCGGCGCCCGAATTCGCGCTACGCCAGCCTCGAGAACTGCCGCTACGAGGTGGCCGAAGCCGAAGCCATGATGCGCCGCACCGGCATCCGCACCCTGTCCACCACCAGCAAATCAATCGAAGAGATTGCCACCCTGATCCGGCAAGAGCTGGAGCTGTGAGATCTGGAGCTGGCGTTGCATGCGCGCCCGCAGCGGCACAGGTGCCGTGCTCGGCGCTCAGCGCTGCGGCGGCCAGACGTGCAGCGGGGCGCGGTAAAAGTTCAGGATGCGGCGCACGTACTCCTGCGTTTCCCGAAACGGCGGGATGCCGCCAAAACGGTCCACCGCGCCTTCGCCGGCGTTGTAGGCCGCCGCCGCCAGCGCCACGTCGCCATTGAAGCGCTCCAGCAACCAGCGCAAGTAGCTCAGGCCCCCGCGCACGTTTTGCTCCGGGTTGAAGGGGTAGCGCACGCCAAAGCGGGCGGCGGTTTCGGGAATGAGCTGCATCAGGCCCATGGCGTTTTTCGGCGACACGGCGCTGGGGTTGAAGTTCGATTCGGCCCGCGCCACCGCCAGCGCGAAGCGGTAATCGACCTGAAAAAGCGGCGCCAGGCGCTGGATCAGCTCGGCGTAGCGCTGGCGCTCGGGCGGTAGCGCGTCGATGAAACGATGCACCACCTCGAAGGGCACCACCGCCTCGGCCACCGACTGCCCGGCTGCCGCTGGCGCGGCCGGAACCGCAAACTGCGGCGCGGCACCGGTGAGCAGGCAATCGGGCACCGCCTCGGCAAAGCCGGTGTGCATCACAGCCAGCACGGCCTGCTCGTGCCCGCCCTGCGCCGCCATGGCCAGCAACGCGCGGCCCTCGAGCCGGCCTTGGGCGTCGATGCGCTCCAAAAACAGCCGCCCCAGCCGGTACTGGGCCTCGGTGCTGCCAAAACGCGCGGCCGCGCAGTAGCGCTCGGCCGCCAGCAACAACTCGCCGCGCTGCTGCGCCGCGAAACCCTGCTCGATCCAGCGCGAAAGCTGCGGCGCTTCGTCGCTCCAGAGCGGCGGCCCCAGGGGGAGCAAATGCGCCGCAACCGCCGTGGGCGAATCCAGGGACGCAGCCAGTGGGAGCTGCAGGGAAGTGGCAGGTGTGGTCGCCCCCGCACCGGCCGCAGCACCCAGCAGCCCAAGCAAGAGCCAAACCCCAGCCCATGCCCGCAGCGCACGCGCCGCGAGTGGGGGTGGCTGCGTCATGGTGCGGACCTCGTTTGCCGATGAAGCAAGCGGGCCCAAAGAGATTGGGGAACGCTGGGCATGGGGTTTTCCCTGTCTGTAGCTGGTTGTGACATTGTCACCCAATCCCGGCCGACCTGCGCCACTCTGATAAAAATTCCAGCCAGCAGCCACGGATACGGCCTGGGTTTAAGATGCGGTTTTGGGTATTCCCCGCGCACACGCATGAACATCCAGACCGACCCCACCCCCACGCCCGGCAGCGACGCCACCACCACCCTGATCACCACCCCGGTGCGCAGCCTGCTCAAGCGCGCGCCGGTGACGCTGCCGCCGCAAACCCCGATCATCGAAGCCGCGCGCCTGATGCGCGAGCACCGCATCTCCTCGGTGCTGATCGTGCAAGACGGGGCCCTGTTTGGCCTCATCACCGACCGCGATCTGCGCAACCGCGTGGTGGCGACCGGTCTCGATACCTCGCGCCCGATCTTGGAGATCGCCACCCTGGCGCCACTGACCATCGACATCGAACGCCCGGCCTTCGATGCGCTGCTGCTCATGGCACGCCACAACATCCACCACGTGCCGGTGCTCGACGGGCAGGCCGTGGTGGGCATGATCACCGGCAGCGATTTGAACGAGCGCCAGAGCAATTCGGCGGTCTATCTGGCCGGCGCCATCTACAACCAAGACTCGCTGCAAGCACTGGTGCAGACCAGTGCGCGCATCAAGCTGCTGCAGCAAAGCCTGGCCGCCGCCGAAGCCAGCGCCTACAGCACCGGCCACATCGTGAGCGCCATCACCGACGCCCTGAGCGCGCGCCTGCTGCAACTGGGCGAATTGCAATTCGGCCCGGCGCCGGTCGAATACGCTTGGGTGGCGGCCGGCTCGCAAGGGCGCAACGAGCAGACCGCCAAGTCGGACCAAGACAACTGCATGGTGCTGGCCGACGACTACGACCAAGCGCAGCATGGTGAGTATTTCAAACAACTGTCGCGCTTCGTCTGCGACGGGCTCGATGCCTGCGGCTACGTCCATTGCCCGGGCGAGATGATGGCCATGACCGACCAGTGGCGCCAGCCGCTGCAAAAGTGGCGCGGGTATTTTCACCACTGGATCGCCTTCCCCGAGCCCGAGGCGCTGATGCTCACCGGCGTGTTTTTCGACCAGCGTTTCGTCTATGGCAAGGCGGCCCTGATCGATGAGTTGCGCGCCGAAGTGGTGCAGCGCACCCGCGGCAACAAGAGCTTTTTGGTGCCCTTGGCCGGCAACGCGCTGCAGCGCCAGCCGCCGCTGAACTGGCTCGGCAACATCAGCCTCATCAAAGGCGGCGCGCACGAGGGCTGCGTGGACCTGAAGATGCAGGGCATCGTGCCGATCACCGACATGGCGCGCTTTTATGCGCTCGCCGCGGGCTCGGATGCGGTCAACACCCGCGACCGGCTGCAGATCGCCGCCGACAGCGGCGCCATCACCGCCGAACGGGTGCGCGACCTGATCGACGCGCACGAGTTCCTGGGCACGCTGCGGCTGCAGCACCAGGCGCAGCGCATGTCCGAAGGCCACGCCGCCGACAACTACCTGCGCCCCGACGAGCTTTCCAACCTCGAACGCGGACACCTCAAAAACGCCTTTGCCGTGGTCAAGAGCGTGCAGGGTTCGCTGGCGCGGCTGTACCCGGTCAATCAGCTCTAAAACCCGCCTTGCGGCGGGCCGTGCATCCATAAAAAAACCCGCCTTGCGGCGGGTTTTCAAGCGGTCGTAAAGAGCGCTTTAGTTGCGGTGCGCAGCGGCGAGGAACTCGCGCGCGTTGCCCGTGTTTTTGGTCAGCAGGCTGACGAGGATGATGCTCAGCAGCGCGGCCGGTACACCGTAGAGCGCCGGGTTGCCCAGCACGCGGATGCCCATGATTTCAGGCACGTCCGAGAAGCGCGCGAAGGTGAACACCAGCGACACGATCAGGCCCACCACCAAGCCAGCAATCACGCCTTCTTTGGTCAGGCCCTTCCACCACACCGACAGGATCAGCACCGGGGCGAAGGTGCTGGCAGCGATGCCGAAGCACATGGCCACCAAGATCGCCACGTTCTGGTCTTTGAGCCAGATCGAGGCCAGCAGCGCGATCACCGTCAGCACCACGGCGCCGAGTTTGGCAAACACCAAGCGCTCGCGGTCGGTGCTGTTGGGGCGCAGCACGCCGGCATAGACGTCGTGCGACAGGCTGGTGGTCATCGAGATCAACAGACCCACCGCCGTGCTCAGCATCGCGGCCATGGCACCGGCAGCGATCAGACCGAGCACCACTTCACCGCCCATGGCTTGGCCCAGCATCGGGATCGCCAAGTTGGTGGCTTGCCCGCGTTGGCCCGCTTGCAGCATTTTGATCAGCTCTGGGTAGAGGATCATCATGGTGGCAAAGCCGACGAACAGCACCGCGATGTAGAACACCGCCAAGCCGATGATGGTGATTTCGGCGCCTTTCTTGGCGTCTTTGGCGTCTTTGACGGTGTAAAAGCGGATCAGGATGTGCGGCAGACCGGCCACACCCAGCAGCAGACCGAGCACCAAGCTGACTTGGTTCCAGACGTCGGGCGTCGCCACACCCGGAGTCAGGGCGTCAGGCAGGTTGGCAAAACCCGCACGCACGGCTTCGGCCAGCACGAACGGGCCATAGGCGCCTTCGGGCGTAGGCGGCACCACAACTTGCGCCATCACACCAGCGGCTGCGGTGGGTGGCACGGTGTCCATGGCTTGGCTGATGATGGCAAACGGGTTGCCGCCAAAGTACACGAAAGTGGCCAGCACGAACAACAGCAGCATCGCCACGAGCAGAATCACGCCTTGGATGGCCTGGTTGTAGGTGGTGCCCATCATGCCGCCCAGAATCACCATCAGGCCCATGATGAACGCCGAGACGAACACCGTGACCATGTAGTCCCAGCCCAGCAGCAACTGGAACAGGTGACCCGCGCCCACGATCTGCGGCACCAGGTACAGCGTACCGATGACGACGGTGGTGAACATGGCTAGGAACTTGAGGCTGCGGCCGCCAAAGCGCCCGACCAGCACGTCGGCCACGGTGAACTTGCCCGAGCTTTTCAGCGGGCCAGCCAGCGCGACGAGCACAAAGATCCAAGCACCAAAGAAGCCAATGGCGATCCACCAGCTGTCAATGCCGACCAGCGCGATGGCGCCGGCCACACCCAAGAAGCTGGCCGCGCTGCAGTAGTCGCCGAACATCGCCCAGCCATTGAGGCGCGGCGAGATTTTGCCGCCAGCGACGTAAAAGTCGGTCGTGGTGCTGGTCTGCTTCTTGCCCCACCAGCTGATGTAAACCACCAAGATCAGGCTGACGACCAGGATGGAAAAGGCAATCGGATTTTCAAAGCCCATCTCAGTCCCCTTTGTCTTGGTTGAGGCACATGCGCGTCACCACCAGGCCGACGATGAACACCAGCGTGGCGGCATAGAGCGCCAGCGGCATGCCAAGGATGTCGATCTGACCGATGGCGCGGAAATCGCGCGTGGCGATCACGGCCGCCGTGAAGTAGGTGACGCAAAAGATGGCCAACAGGCCGATGGCCGCGCCAAGCTTGCGCTTGATCGCGGCCTCGTCGTACACGACACCGGGCGGCGCCGCGTCTTTGGTACTGGGGTTTGTCATGAAGGGGGTCCTTTCTGAATCAGCCCGGGATGGGTCGAATCAACTCTGAAACGGCAGCTTGCGCAGCCGCGCCAGAACGCTGCCGAATCAAGGCCTAGCAACGCTCAGGCAGGCACTGTCGAACCCGAGCCTTACAGCCAGCTTATGCCGACGCCCAAAGCTCCCATTACCTAGGGTATGTCCTAGGAAAAACCCGCCAGCCACCAAAGGAAACGCTTGAGCGCGGCCACGATTGGGCTTGCGGCTCAGGACAGATCTGCGAGCTGGTGCTGCTTGGGCTGGACGTGATCGGACAGTTTGCCCCGGTTGACAGCGGCGCGCGCTGCGTCAGCCACTGCACGGCCTGCAACGTACCCGCATGACCGAGCCAGACTGTGTTGTACTCCGCCGCGGCCTGCCATGCGCGCCAAGCGGCCCCGACCCGCGCCAGCAACTGCCGCACCGTTTCGCCGCCACCGGGCGCGTGGTCGGAAAAATCGCGCACCCAAGCCGAGACCGCCGGCTCGCCAATGGCGTCCCAGCGCTGCCCTTCCCAGCCGCCGAAATCGAGCTCATCGAGGCGCGCATCGCTGCCGGCGCACTGCAGATCGGGGCGCAGGGCCAGCAGCGCCTGCGCCAAGGCACGGGTGCGCTGGCGGCTGCTGCTGCGCACCGTGGCCGCGCGCGGCAACCAGTCGGCCAGGTGCTGCGCCAAGCGCTGGTTGGCGAGCGGGTCGGCCGGCCAGTCGAGCCGGCCATAACAGCAGCCGCACACCGGGCTGCCGTCGGGGCGCACCGGCCGTGCATGGCGCACCAGCCACAACTGGCCGGGTTGCCCTGCGCCCGCGCTTAATGCGCCGCGATTCATGCCCCGGCCCCAGCGACCACGCTCAAGCACCCGCACCCAACACAGGCCCAGACAGCAGCGGCCCAGCCAGCACCAGCCCGAGCAGCAAACCCAGTTCAGCCGCCTGCTGCGTGGCCCCCAAGCCGTCGCCCGTGTAGCCCCCGAGGCGGCGCAGCAACCAGCGCGCCATGGGGGCCGCCACCAGCAGCGCGCCGCTCAAAGCCGCCGACAGCGCTACAACCAGGGCCAGCGCAGACCCGCCGCCCTGCACCAACTGCGTTGCACCCAGCGTTGCGCCCAAGGCCACGGCCGCCGCCCCACTGCCCAGCAGCACCAGCAGCGCCCACATCGCCGCCCAGAGCAGGCCGCCCAAACCGATGCCGTCGGCCAGCGGCTTGGCTTTGACTCCGGCCCGATCGCCCACGTGGCGATGCCGGTACAGCAGCCACAAGGGCGCGCAGCGCGACACGGTGTGCCCCCACAGCAGCCCCAGCAGCGCCAGCAGCGGCTCGATCTGCAGCAGGCTTGCCAATAAGGCGCATTTGGCCAGCAGGGCCACGCCCAGCGCCAGCGCGCCGTAGCTGCCGATGCGCGAGTCTTTCATGATCTCGAGCGCGCGCTCGGGCGTCGTGGCGCCACCGAGGCCGTCGAAGGTGTCGGCCAGCCCGTCTTCGTGCAAGGCCCCGGTGAGCAGCAAACCGGCCGCCAGCGCCGCCACGGCCGCTACCCAAGCCGCCGCTGGAACCGGGGGTAGCAGCCACCAAGCCAGCCCCAGCACGGCCGCCGTGAGCACCCCCACCCCTGCGCCCACCAGCGGAAAATAGGGCGCCGATGCGCGCAGCAGCTGCGGGCTGTAGCCCACCCAGTGCGCCAGCCGCCCCGTGACCGGGATGCGTGTCAAGAACTGCAGCGCCAGCAGCAGGCAACGCAGCTCATGCGCCATCATCGGTCCGCCTTGGCGCAGCGCCGCCGTCGAGGGTGCATGCCGCCTCGCCCGAGGCTGTGGCCACCACCGGCCCGCTCACCGCCGCCGATTCGAAGCTGGCCATCTCGTTGAGCAAAGCGCAGGCTGAAACCAGCAGCGGCCAAGCCAGCGCCGCGCCCGAACCCTCGCCCAAGCGCAGCCCCAGATCGAGCAGCGGCTCGGCCCCCAGCAAGCGTAGCATGGCGGCGTGGCCGCGCTCGCCGCTGCGGTGCGCAAACACACAGCGCTGCAACACCCGCGGCTGCAGCCGCGCCGCCACCAGCACCGCGGCACTGGTGATGAAGCCATCGACGACGATCACGCGCCGCTCGGCCGCCGCCTGCAGCACCGCCCCGACCAAGGCGGCGATCTCGAAGCCGCCCAGCGCCGCCAGCGCGTCCAGCGGTTCGCGGGCCTGTGCATGCAAAGCCAAGGCGCCGCGCAAGACGGCGGTTTTGTGCGCCACCCCGGCGGCATCGAGCCCGGTACCGGCCCCGTTGCAGTCCTCGATCGGCAAATCCCCTAGCCGCGCCAGCAGCAGCGCCGCCGCCGAGGTGTTGCCTATGCCCATCTCGCCCAGCAACAAGGCGTTGCCGGGCAGGCCCTGCACCACGGCCACGCCGTGCGCCAGCGCGGCGGCGCACTGCGCGGGCGTCATGGCCGGCTCGACGCTGGCGTCGGCGCTGCCGCTGGCGACCTTGCGCAGCTGCAAACCTGGCTGCGGCGACAGTGGGCTGGCCACGCCGCAGTCCACCACCGTCAGCGCCAAGCCGTGCAGGCGTGCCAGCACGCTCACCGCCGCGCCGCCGGCCAGAAAGTTCTGCACCATCTGCGCCGTGACGGCGCTCGGATAAGCCGATACGCCCCGCGCCGCCAAGCCGTGGTCGGCGGCAAACACCACCAGCTGCGGCTGCTGCAGCGTGGGCTTTTCGCTGCCCAAAATCAGGCCGATGCGCAGCGCCAGGGCTTCGATCCCGCCCAAGCTGCCCAGCGGCTTGGTCTTGTGGTCGAGCCGGTGCTGCAGGCGCGCTGAGAGCGCCGGCTGGAAGAGGTCTTCTAGGGTGGGCGGGGTGAAGGGCATGGTCATCAGTTTTTGCATGGTCAGGGCTTGCGTGGTTGGGGCTTGCAGGGTCAGGGCTTGCGTATCAGGGCGTCGAGCACACCGGGGGCAAAGTGGCTTTGCACAAAATCGGCTAGGCCATCGAACACGCTCTCCAGCGTGGGCGCGCTGCTGCCAAACAGGGCGCGCAGCACGGCTGGCTGTTCGAACAGGCCGTGCACATAGCAGCCGAGTACGTTGCCGGCCGCGTTTTGCCACGCCAGGCCGGGCATGACCTCGCGCGCGATTAGGCCTTGGGCCGCCATGTCGGGGTGCTGCACCGTTTGACCGTGATGGATTTCGTAGCCGGTCACGCGCACGCCCGACAACGCCGCCCAGCAGCCGGTCAGTTCAGCAAAGGACGTGCTCGTGTGGCAGACGGTTTTGCGCTCCGCAAACACCGTCACCAGCGGCAGCAAGCCCAGGCCGGGGGTGTTGCCCAGCGCCAGCGGTTCGATGCCGTGGGGGTCGATCAGCGCCTCGCCCAGCATCTGCAGCCCGCCGCAGATGCCCAGCACGACCCGGCCCTGTGCGGCGTGCGCGGCCAGATAAAGC
>Ga0308000_10000337_pt1 | contig 18944 bp, 44 predicted proteins | sample Neamet3_FD_203877 | JGI IMG/M metagenome (GOLD analysis project Ga0308000, IMG submission 203877) | Marine microbial communities from water near the shore, Antarctic Ocean - #3 | ecosystem: Environmental > Aquatic > Marine > Unclassified | place: Southern Ocean | collected 2014-06-04 | reverse complement strand
ATCGCTTCCAGTGACTAGATACGTTTTATTTGATTTACAAAATTCTATGAAAAATTCAGAAAATTGTTTATCCATAGTTCCGCGACTGGGCGTTAGAGTTCCATCAACATCAAAAACATATTGTGTCATTTGACGAATGGCCATTCTCTTTTACCAGCAATATTTTCTATTCGCTGGCGTAAAAAACTTATAGTTGTATGAATATGACCACAATCTTGATCTTCAATTAAAGTATTATAATATTCTATTTCTTCCTCTAAAATCTGTATTCGCACATTGTCTATATGTCTAATTGGTTCCCATAAATAATTTTCATGTTCTAATCCCATTAAATTTTCCTTTTTTGGTGTCATAATATTTCCTTTATAAAAATGAGCCCCGAAAGTGCCTTTCCATTGCCTCGATAATCAGCTCAACGTGTCCTTCAGTACAATTACCTACAACAGTATCATCACCAGTATGTGATGGTAAAACATTAGCAAGTTGTTTCTTAAACAACGTACCGACCTCATACAGATTACTTTCTCTGCCGTACCCATTATCTATAATAGAAAGACCGTAGTTTCTACCAAAATATAGTGTTGCTTGATTACCACCATGTGTCATAGGTTTAAATTCCAATTCAGAAAATTTCATTATTTTCTCCACTCTCTGGCTTTTATTTCAGAATTTGCTTGGTGTTGCCACATATTTTTGAATTTGTTAATTGCACAAAATTCACTAATCTCTCTTATAGTAGTTACAAACTTACCATCCAAGGATATTTCATATACTTTAGTTGGGATCATGTTTTGATGAACTTTCTATGGTTTTTGATATCCCACTTTTCAACAACATCGTTTCCATCTTCATCGTTGGTCAAGATGTATGCAACAGTCTTTTTTACCGTTGCGAAACGATATCCGTGATCCATATGCCAAGGTGTTGTAACCCAAACTTTATGGGGATACTCTTCGCCGAAACCAATTTCGTTATTAGTTGAAAACTCAAAAAGGTTATCATTCTCTTTAAGTGAGAACGAACCTTGAATTGAACTATCACCGTATGCGAAACCTACTGAGTCTGGTGCAAAAGTCATATTAAAAGTCCTTCGATTGCGGCAGTAATATCATCGACCATACCCTGTGTTGCAATGACTGCTTGGTCATCAATAATGTCGGCGTTGAGGATGTTATCCAGATTGTTCTGGGCAGCGATTTGATATCCTTGAAGTGTTGCTAACATGTTTTGTCCTTTCAGTGATTCTTTCTATACTAATAATCTAACATAAAGGAGGTCTATTGTCAACCATTAAATACAGTATTATGTGTATTATTTACACGGACAAATGTGGCACATTTTGAGAGGTCTTTAAGTCTAGCTGCACCCACATAAGTACATGCTGATCTAACACCAGATAGAATATCAATGAGGGTTTCATCAACTGGTCCTTTATGATCTACGGCGACTGTTTTACCTTCAACTCCTCGATATTCTCTATTAGGAACAGAATGTCTATCCATAGCTGAACCTGATGCCATACCATAGAATTGCATTTTACCGTCGATCAGTTCTCCATCACATTCATCATGGCCAGCAAGCATACCGCCAACCATTACAAAATCTGCACCAGCGGCAAAAGCTTTCACAATGTCACCTGAATTATTACAACCACCGTCTGCAATGATATGAGCATCCATACCATGCGCTGCATCGGCACATTCAATAACTGCGCTCAACTGTGGCATACCAATTCCTGTTTTAATTCGTGTTGTACAGACAGAACCTGGTCCAACACCAACTTTAACAATATCAGCACCCGCTAGAATTAACTCTTGGGTCATATCAGCACTCACAACATTACCAGCAATGATCGTAGAGTTGGGTTCTAGGTCTCGCATTCTTTTTACTGCATCGACAAAACTAATTGTGTAACCATTAGCAACATCTAATCCCAGAAAAAATGCTTTACTTGATTTGTAAATCTCTTGAGTATTGCTCATATCTTTATCGGAGATACCACCCATGACACACAAATTACTACTCATCGAAGCATCGTTGATTGTTTTCCAAGTCCCATCGGCATTGTGATGTTTAGCAATGCATGTAACCATATCATAATTACTTAAAGATTTTGACATATTAAAAGTACCAACAGTATCCATGTTAGATGCCATAATTGGCACACCCTTCCAATTTTTACCACTGTGTTTGAATACATATTTTCTTGACATATCAACTTCAAATCGAGATGTTAGCGTTGATCGTTTTGGTCGAATAAGAACGTCCGAATAGTCAAGTTTAATATCATCATTAATAAGCATTATTTTTTCCTCTTTAAAGTTATTTCTTTTTTCTTTTGAGATGTTTCAGTGCGTCAATTACAATTGTGGGGTATTGACCAAGATAACTTCCTGCTTCAAGCACCTCTCTATCTAGCAAATGTTTATGGTAATGCTCCACATTATCCCATTCTTTTAAGATGTTTTTTGCTAGGTTATCAAAGTAACTATCTGAGAAAATAGGGTCAGACTCTTCATAGTAAGCATATGCTCCCATAAGGTAATATGGTATCATCATATTGGGATTATTTTTAATCACTTTATTGGCGTGTCTTGCTAGATTCATAACTATTATCTCCAATTACCTAGTCACATATGAACCTTCGGACATATCATATGCAGCAATTATTTCCTCAAACATTTTTGGAGTTATCACTACAATATTAAAATCATCTTCATCATCATACTGTCTTATATAAACGCGATCCTCATCAAAGATAATTTCAACCTCATCTGCATTATTTTCGTTGTCCATGATAACTACTGTGGAATAGTCAAATTCGTGTTCTACTGTAAACATATTAATCCTCGTATCATCTACGCATATTTGCTGCATCAATCATACCTTGCCTATTGTCTTTACGTATAGGCATTAGATTTGATTTGTGAGTGGTCACGATACCAGCGATACCAGATTCAGCAGTCAGTTGTGGGGTATCTTTTTTGATACCGTTTGAACATATGACATTGGACAATTCTTGTTTACGTCTATGTGTATTGTCTATTACATCAACACCTTTGAGTTCTATTCGCTTACCAATGCCCATTTTTTTCAAAAAATCTTTGTGATCGTCTTGATATTTTTTCCAACCTGCGGTTCGTTTCAATTTACGTTTTTTAGTGCTGTTAGATGTCATTCCTTGAATCAAGTGCATTGTCATGTTGTTGCTCCAGTAAACGCATCATTATCTAAATGATATTTACGAATTAAACTTTCATAGAAATCTATTTTCTTTTCAAGTTCGATTATGTGGTCTGCTGCTTTCCAAGCATAATGCTCAGTGCATCTGGACTTCCATTCTTCACCCGCTTGATTTTTAAGTGATCGAACAAATTCAGATAGTTCTGGGCGCGGGATGATATCAGTATAGACTCTTTTCTCACCAGCGTGTTCATTTTCTTCTACCTCAAAACCATGGGTATTGATGATCATTAATAGTCACCCCAATCTTCACCAATTCCAGGATTATCAAAACGCCTCGTTTCATATAAAATATCACCATAATATTCTTTTGCGTATTTACTGGCATCAGTATAGTGATTGATATTATTATCATCAAGATCAGTTTTGTTTACTAGGGGTTTAACAAACTCTCGATTTACTTGAGGGCGGGTTTTGACTCTTCCCTTCAACTTCTTTAATTTTATTGATCTCTGATGTACCTCTGCGATTAGTGCCATTCGATCTGCTTGAGTAGTTGCCGTTTTCATACTTTTCTCCGAATCATTAATTAAACCATTATAACTCATTTGCCAAATTTTGTCTAGCGTTTTTTGAATAAAATTTGCGAGTTACGTCTTCACTGTTACATTCTTTCACAAACATAGGAACTGCATGTGAACTTTGTCCTTGGAAAATTAAAATACCATCACGATATACTCTCGACTTAGAGTTACTAGGTCCAGTTAAATCTAATATTAGGTTATCGTGACGGTATATTCCCATTTCACCACTCCTTAAAAAATCCACTGCTTTGGTTATCATCGTAACCTGCCCAGTAAGCACCAATCTCTTCAGTAGTCATTTGTTGATCTGTGATTTCACTACCACATCCAGTGGCACCAGTAAAATAATGTGGGCGAGGTGTTCTACGGTAGTATGAATCAGCACTACCTCTATCGAATGGACCACCATGCCTCTCATCATATTTAGTAGTGTTAGTGCTAGGAATTGTGGTAAAACTCATGCCCAATTCCTCTGCATTTCTATTATCAGTTTCATCTCAATATCGTCTGCCATTTCTTCGATGGTCTCAGCGATACCCAGAATTTGCATTGCTGGGATTGGATGTTCTGGTGTCTCAGCACCAGAGTTACGCAGCAGTGTCCGTAACATAATTGCGATTTCACGATACTCATCCATTAAACTAACTTTCTCTATTGATTCTCTTTACTCTTATAATCTAATAATATTATGCTGCCATGTCAAGAGAAGATAGTGTTTTTTTATCTCTTGCCAGTTCCATTCTGTTATGCATCTTAATCCAAACATCAGGTTTCATAATATTGGTATTGATCTTCAATTTTAGTTTCTTTTCTTTGAAACATGATTTAAGATATTCTGCTTGCTCTTTACCAATAAAGCGAGAAACAAGTTTCACCAAATCGATACGAAACTGAGTATCATGGTGCATATTTCCAGCGCAGTGCGCCATTTCATGAAGTAGAACATATTGTGTCATACCATGCATGATGTTCAGATCGATATTGTTTCTCCAAGCACGACCAGCAATCCTATGACCTTTACAAGTGCCAATGGCAATACTGGTGACATCTTTTGTTAATTTTTTCCAAAGAGGTGATCTAAGTACCATATCGCAGTATTTTTGTGCTGCTGCTAGTGTCTTAAACTCTCTGCCCTGTCCATAGGTACGCTCATACTTGAATTCAGAGTTATAGACTTTAGAACGATCACTATCGCGTGAATGTTCGCCGTGCTTACGACCTGAACTGATAAGTATATCTTTCTTTTCTAAATAATTCAGATAAGAACGAATGTCCGACTGATCCCAGTTATTTTGCTTCAGGGCGTCTACAACTGGTTGGTGGTATGATTGATAAACGAGCATTGTAACCTCATAAGTGATTCTCTTTACTCTTATAATCTAACGTAACTTCTGAATGGTGTCAATACACTAATTAGCACCAAATCCATATGAAAGATTTTTACCCTCAAATGCATTGATCAGAGGGATAGATTCTTCCATGTGATCAAACCTATGGGAACCATTAGTCCAAGTATTGGTGGTAACGCATTTGCTAGTCTTAAAGATTTGATTTGTATTGTTTGCGTCACAAACATCATCATCCATATCTAACAGCAGTAATGCTGGAACATTTTCTGAATCTGACATAGGTGGGAAAGAGGTCAATGTATCCTCATGAAGAGTGTATTTTTGATTATAATAATCAACACCACTACCAAGATACTTTTGAAGAGTTGTTGCAGGATCAGTGGCAGGATTGATCATAACATAGGGAACAGAACATTCAGTACCCATCTTATGTGCCATGTAACCACCCATAGAGGTGCCAACGATTAAATCAATCTTATTTGCAACCATTGCGTTATAGACTGTTTCTTTGATTTGCTCAAAGGTTTTGGTATAGTCAACATTGACCCCAAAAACTTCACCGCAGTTTGACAACAACGTCACTTTATCGTTGGAAGAGTCAAACTTGCTGCCCCAACCGTGGATATATAATATATTCATAATCTCTCTCTGATTCGTTACTTCTACAATCTAGTATAAAAATTAGAGACTGTCAACTACTGATACTAATTTCGTTTCAGTAACTAATGATTCTACCTTCAAGTACAGAATAGGGTTATATGATTACCCTGTCAAGGGGTTTTTCTATTTGATTTTTTTACCAGGTGATCCTAAAGAAACTTTGAAAATCATTTCATCGCCAAGGGCGCGAAGATATCCGTAAGGTTTTAGCATAGGATACTTATCAAGTGTAAACTGAGCATCTTTAGGTAAATCACTAGTTTTCATTTTTGCTACAGGTTGAACATCATCACCAGATGTTCTCTTTACTTGCTCTGGCGTCATAAGAAAAGGTTGAATCACATCCCAAGGCATTGATTTCATCATTGCGCCAAGTGCCTTTTTACTTTTCTCTCCATATGCTCTTTTGACTTCTTGCTGGAACATATTCGAGACAATTGCCTTTGCCTGATCGGTGCCTTCTGCACCCATAGCAACCGATTTTCTACCACCTTTGTCTTTATAAAGAATTACAGCAAGTAACTTACCATCTTTTACCGCCATTTTCCACATGGGAATTTTAGCAATCATTGCTTCTTTGTCTTGAAAACCATTACCTTTAATACCACCAATTTCAGCGTAAGACTTTTGCAACAAGTCCCAAACATCATCAACCCATTTTCTCTTGAGTTCAGTATCATTTGGAAGAGCGTTCACAAATCTTTCTGCAATAAAAGTATTAAATTTTTTCATTTGGATTTCTTCCTATCTGACAATGGTTGTTATATTGTATTTATAACAAAAGAATTTAGCAAACCTATGACTTGTAAATCTTTGTCAACATATCATCAAACTGTTCTACTTTGTTGAGTCTGTCTGGCCAATGGATATAATCTTTTTCTGGATTCTTCTTCAGATTATTAAGTAATGGGATTATGGCATTATACAGTTGGTCAATTTTATCTTGAACTGCATCTAGGTTTTCAGCACTTGATGTGGATTTTTGAGTGAGTTCTTGTACTGTCTCTAACTCATCTTCAGTAACTGCTGTAAATCCAAAGTCAAAAATATCATCACTCATTTTCAGTTTCCTTTAATCTTCGCGCAATATAATTGTGATAAGATTCTTGCTGTTGGTTTTTAATTATATGTTCGATTTCTCTATCTCTTTCTAGCATAGTTCTTAGGTTCTCTCTAAAATTGTCAGTTCTTTCTTTATGGTACATATCTGACAATTCCCTTAAAAATTTAGGATTAGTTTTAGGGCGAAGAATATTTCTTTTTATAAAATTAATCCAAGAAATAATCATGCCATACAACATTTTATAACATAACACCTTGATCTTCTATCTTCGGATACATTTCCCTTGGCATCCTGACAAGGGGTATACGCTTAGATGGATCATCGACACCCTCAGAGTTTTTTGGAACACAACCTATTTCTAGTGGAATGTAATTCCCAGAACCATACCTATTGGTTAGATCGTTAGTCATCGTTTCACCAAGTCGTTTTATATAAGTTTTTCCATATGTAACACATTCTTGAGAAGTTTTGAACATATGTCCTTGAACAACATATGCTTGACCATCAACATTTAGACTAAACAATGAGTAAAGTATCCATGCCGAATAGGTCATTGATCCATTCCTCCTGGAGTAAATTTATTACCGTTGAGGATTAAACATGAAAAACCTTCACCAGAAAAAATAATAGAATATGTCCCAGTATTAGAGTTGACATACATTGAAGCAATACCATTTAATTGTCTGGCATATCTGGGCGGCATATTTGGCGGGACTACAAAGGTCATACCAAAAGCATCGAATAATTTTATTTCATCATACCCCTCAATTACTGATAATATTTTTTGGGGTTGGTCACAAATGCTTCGTATAGCAACAGCAGTTTGAGTAGAAGTGTCAGGTTCAGGCATAGGGCGCACAAGAGGATTAGGGATTTTATCGTTTGATTCTTGTGCAACACTGGTATAAGTAATCATAAAAAAAGATAAAACACTAAACCCTAAGAAAGTCACAAATTTCTTCATAGTTTTATTACTCCGTTTCTAGTAACTCAGCAATTCTTTTAATGTAACTATATTTTTCTGTAGTTTCTTGCTGGAGTTGTTGTTTCAGTATCTCGATTTGAGATGCCTGTGCTAGGAGAATTTTGCGATATCTTTCTGCTTCTGTTTGGTCTGTTAAAATCATAATTTAAAACCCCATGCATATAGTAATATTTATACCAAATATATCTATTTCATTATGGTATGTTACGTTATGTCACTCGTATGTCTCGCCAGTGTTTCTAAAGAAGTTTTCAGACCAAAACGCTTTATCATCAATCCAAACATCGTAATGCTCTTTTTCGCCAACACTTAACTCATGATAATTGGCACCCCATTTTTTAAGTTGAACTGAAGTCAAATCATAATAATCAACTTTACTTACAGCACCTCTTGCGGTCATATATTTAATTGTATGACCAGCATCATATAGTGCGTTTACTTTGGCAATACGGTCTGGCATAGGTTCATGTAGTGCATAATTTTTAGTACCATCTGTATTCATTACCTCATTACAAATCGTTCCATCAATATCAATAACATATTTCATTTTGTATTTCCTCATCATTTGAATTAATAATTAAGTCTATAGGCATAGAAACTCTCAGCGGTGCTAAACTTTGTTTAACTGAGTGGTAAATGTACGCTGGCATCACAAGAACATCTCCAGTTTTTGGTGTGAATTCTATAGCACCATAATGATCTAAAAATTCAGTTTTATAACCTTTAGATGCTATTGCCCATCTTGGATCATGTAGAACTATTTGTCCATCGTCTGCCTCTGCATATAAATAAACAACTGAAATAAAATCAACCTCTTGATGTTGATGAATTGGCATCGACCCATTACCGCGATTAATATTAAAAGCGGATGAATATCTATAATCAAAATCTTTTAACTTTAAATTTAATACTTTATCAAAGTATTCTCCAAAAAATCTATCAGCACAAGTTCTAAGTAACAAATCTTCCTTTATATCAATTTTTCCAATATGCATATTTTTATCAGATTTATCACATAACCCTTTAAATTCTTTTCTTTTTTTATCTCCACTTTTAGAATCAACGCTGTGGGCAATCATGATATCGGTAAATAATTGACTACACTCATCTTTGGTTATTGAAGTTTTTAATATAGGTGACACCCAACAATTATTAATTCCATTTTTAATAATATCTTTATTCGATTGGAGCAAAGTATTTCTCAGTCATTTCCATCATATCATGATATTTTGCAACTTCATTCATCTCCATTTCCATTGCTTCAATGATATCTGGATGTTCCCCTACACCTGCTGCGTTATGCAGGTATACTTCTACATTTGCTAGGTGCTTATCAATGTGTCCTTGAGTATGACTCTTGAACGCTTTTAATAATAGTTCACGCATTGCTACTCTCCTGTTTTTATAATTTATTCTGGATCAAGAACCATACTGGTTTTATGGTCAATGTAGTCATTATTTGTAAATACTCGAACTACAGTATGCCTGATAATAAAACCATCACGTTTCATATATGTAACCAATTCTTGCCGTAGGGTTTTATCAGTATTTTCCTCACTTGCCATTTTAAGTGGTCCATCTAAGGGTAAAGATTCTATCGGCATATTTTCAGTCCTTTGATATAGTTTTAACATTGGTGTTGGAAATCATTTTTTCTTTAATATCGTAGACTTGCTCAGTCTTAATCATATCAATAATCTGGTTAGTCAATCCAACCTCACGCTCCAGATACCCAATTTTCATCTGTAATTTTTTGAGTTCGTCCAAGTAATATTCTAACTCTTTTTCTTTTCTCAATTTTTGTTCAATAAAATCTGTTATTAAAATTAACCTAGATTCTTCCATACTTTAAACTTTCAGCATATTATGCTTTAATATCCACACTTTTTACATTGTCAGCATTTGATTCAAACACTGGTTTCGATACCTTTTTACCCCCAGCATCATATGTGCCGTGAGAACCTTCATAAGATTGTCTGAGCATTTTATATGGATCAGATACAGTTTGCTCGACAAATCGCCTCTGCTTATCTACCTGATCCATATGAAAATCCTTTGCTTGTTGCGTTTTTACAATCAATTCAAGTGGTTGACTTGCATAATTATGTGAAAATGCTGGTCCCTTAACATCCATAAGACTATCCCACAATACCTTTTACAAGACTGAGTAGTGATTTTTTACTATGGCGGCGGTCTAGTTCCACGCCCTTAGTTCGTGCAAATACTTCCAGTTCTCTTTTTGACATATTATCAATGTCAGAAGAAACTTCTTCTTCATGCTTCTGACTTTTATTATTAAACATATCAATAGGAATAATTGTCTCTGGAGTTGAAAGCATTTGATCGTTTGTTTTAGTTACCACTACTGGCGCAGTTGGTGCTGCTTTGGGTGCTGGTGCTGCTTTGGGTGCTGGTGCAATACCATTCCACTCATCAATTTCTGCTTGAGATATCTTTCTTGCTACAAGAAGTTCTCTACCTTTCATCCAACCATTAGTAGTCGGATGTGCACCTTTCGCCCATGCGGGGGGTTTGATTGCCATTTGAAATATCCTTTATTGATTTCTATGCTGCTATTTATATATATAAATTTGGTGCGAGAGGTAGGGATCGAACCTACGACCTGGACGTTATGAGCGTCTTGCTCTACCACTAAGCTACTCTCGCAAAACTCTATTTAGAACAATTCTTGAAAACTGTCATGATAGTTTCCCCATCAAATTCTTTTGGAATAATGAAACTACCGTATCTGGCACCATCAGCACCATATACCTTTATGGTTTCTTTGAATCTATGGAAATAATACGACCCTTGTGTTGGAAACATTCTACTCTCATCACCTACCCATAATGATCCTGCAACTATCAAACATGTAAGCATTGCAATCTCCTTGTATTGTTTACTTTTCTCAAGTTATTCGTGATGCCCTAAGTGATACTATTGTATCAAATAGGACGGGTTTTTTAATTGTAGTAATACAATCGTATTACTTATCGCTGTTGATCATATTTGGGATGCCCTATCCTTTTTCTTGCACGAAGCAAATCGGAACCTTCAACCGCGCATTTCTGTCGGAGTCCCTAGAGGATTTAATTTAAACTATCTGCCGACACCCAGCGTTCAAGTCGATTGGTTCTATTTACATTATATGACAGAAACCACAGTTTCATATAACGTCAGATTTCCGTAGTCTGACAACGACCTTACATCCTCTCAGCGCGACTGAGATCAAGTGAAGGATTTAAGCACTAACAACTAAGTTAGTGCTATTTTGGCGGTCTCTATAGGACTCGAACCTATAACCTACTGCTTAGAAGGCAGTTGCTCTGTCCAGTTGAGCTAAGAAACCTATTCTCTATAACTCTAATATACCACGTTCTAAAAGGTTTGTCAACCCCTAAACTGCAAAACTTTCTCCACAACCACATGACGCAGTAGCATTGGGGTTTTTCACAATCAGGTAATTACCACCTAGTTCTGTTACATAATCAACAGTGCATCCAAACACAAACATCTCTGCCATAGCGTCCAGCACTAAGATATTATCTATAAGAGACCCTTTACTATCATCTTCTACGTAAGTCCATTCATATTTGAACCCACTGCAACCACCACCTTTAACTTCTAAGAGTACATAGTTTTTTTCTGCCATAACCAATTGGTTAGTCATATACTCTTTTGCTTTAGGGGTGATACTTAAAATCATGAATTAAGGTCGCCACTTTTTAGGATTGCACTAACGATTTCGTCAAAATTAACAGTATACTTCTTTGAATACTTGGACGAATCATCGGTAGATTTTAGGTGCATCTGTTGTAACTCCATTACTGTTAAGAAATTAGTTTTTTCAATCTTACTAATTTCGCGGTTTTGCATTGTTGACATTACTGAGGCAGTACGCCCATAACTACTAATTCGCATTTACAAACTCCATAAGTTCTTCATCACTACTTTCTAGAACGACCAGATGACCGAAATGTTTATCAAAAACCTTAACTAATTTAAAATAATCGCACCCTCCACACATTTCAGACATAATTGGTGTTACTCTCTTGTTTTCGAAATGAGCGAGGTCTTTTGCCATACTCATCAGGTAAAACGCATTACCTTTTGGACCATCAAGGTTGATAACTACATCTGATGCTGTGGTTGTCTTGCGTATCATTCGTATTCGCCATCATCTTCTTCTCTTGAAATTTGTAGATCAAGCATGTCTTTCATGTTGCGTTGCATAACTGAAATAACTGAAGTTAGCATATCGATACGCTCATTTAAGTTTGAGACTGTCTCACTAACAAGTTCAAGCATGTCTTCTTTAGTTGCCATATTATCATCCATTATTACACACCTTCTACTGTATTAATTAGATTTTCCGCACCAACTACCATCTCAAAACCGTTATATTCGGTTTCATATACAGGTTCGCCGTACTGATAATTGCCTGTCCAATTAACATTAGACACATCTTCATACCACATCTTTACGTTTTCTGTGTAAGAGGATGTTGATGCCCAAGTTCCATTGCTCTTTGACCATTTTGCAAAGTCAAGTTGCATCATCGTAGAATGTTCGCCCTGTGCAGTCTCAGGATTAATACGGTCATATTCTCCGAACCGAATGTCACTCCAGTTTGTGTCATCTGTTTCTGGTTGTGGGGTATTCAAATCTATCATCACATGAACCTTTCTGATTCTCTTTACTCTTACATTGTAGATTGTGTGGTGGTAATTGTCAATTAATATTTTGTTTCATAGTCATCTCTGTGCACATACTTATTTTAGCAAATTTATCACTATCATGCAATTCTTTATAATAAGAAACTGCTTGCGTATAAGCAAAACCAGATGCCCATTCGGAAAGTTGAAACTCCCCGTGCTGCCATTCATATGCCTTTATCGTCCACTGCGCCTTCTCACTCATAGCGTTTCCTCTGCTATTATTTAGTGATTTTACCATTGTTTATATGTTAGCATGTTTTCGTTAGATTGTCAAGTATTTTCTCAACTTATCAATCTCTTTGCTCCAATCATCGCAAGGATCATCTACTGGAGCAGGTTTTTCTTGATGCATTTGTTATCGCATTTATAGTTGATATCATCTATATTTAGTATATTTGAAGTTTTCAGGCACAAGTTTTCCAAGAACTATAAAGAATACCCTCTTTTGAGAACGCATCTATTTCCCAAGGTCTATCGTCATAAGTGTGGTCACCAAAATAATCACCATACCACGTTTTTTCCTCATCACAGAAAAATCCATGTAACACTTGCTGAACATGAACGATTTCGTGGAATATTGTTTTGATGATTTCATCTATAGGTTTCTTACTATTGATTTCAATCACTGCTACACCTTCTTCTTCATCACCGATACCATCAAAGTATCCGCATGTGTCACCATCCTCTTCATTGAAGACTATCTGGAGTTCTTCTAAGTCCTCAAGGTTCAGAACCCCGTCAGCATGGTTCACAATCGAATCAATCATGGCAAGTGACATTGATTTGGGTTTATTAAGAATTTCTAAAAGCATTTGATTCTCTCTCTTTCTTATTACACCCTAAAGTACCATAAACTTAAATTGGTGTCAAGTAAAAAAAGAACTTGACGAATCAGTCAATCGTGTGTATAATAAGGAGACTCCTTTGTAGTGGGGGATTACAGTGGTCTCACAAAAGGTTTACTAGTTGCTTTATTTCTCATTGGATGAACCACTTCTACATTATCGGGTAGTTTCACCAATGAATTACCTTTCGCTTGATGAATAACAAATTGAGTTTTTGGGAACTCTCTGAACAATCCATGCCAGATTGGTCTCCAGTTTTCAGTCAATCTTTGAGTATTTAGATTATCTCTAGGTGATGGTAAATATACGTCAGAATGACTTGTAATGTCGAATCCAAAAATACTATCAAATCCATACATATGAATTTCTTCTCGACCTAATTTGTTTGCTGTATAGTGTGTTGCCATATGACCGCAATTGAAATCTGTGTAATTAGAAGCATACTTAGGTAACACCGTATAAAATTCTTTAATTTGTTTTGAATAAGAAATGTAAAAATCGTTTCGCATTTCCATCCAATGTTTAGGTCTTGCCCCAAGCACCCAATCTCCTGGAACTTGGACTGTTCCAGATGATATTGCTTTCATCATTTTAAAGTCTACCATGACAGTCGTGTATGTATTTTCAATCTCCATAGGCGGTATATTGCAAACTATTTTTAAACCCTTTGCGCGATTATACATTCCAGCACTTTTTCCATTACCAATAATATGTCCTACACTAGGCATTAATATGATCCATTCCCATTTTACTCATAATTCTATCTTTTCCTTTATGACCTGTCCAATGAATTGTTTTTATTTTCTTTGGATGTTCATTGTCATGTTCTATTTGTAATCGTAACCAATTGTACTCATTTGGAACCTCACTGATATGTATCATCTGTTTAAGTGGGGAATCTAACATAAGATGAAGAACTTCTTGATCACCTCTTTGTTGGTGCTTGCCTTGTTCAATTTCCCATGCCCATTTTGATAAAATCTCTGGACGATCTTTAAATGCAACGATCCCAGAATTATACCAATTTTCACCAGATCGCTTTGTCCACGGGCGGTCTTTAACCATACCCAGTCTATTAGGTTCAACATAATCAAAGACATCAGAAATGTCAGCAAAAACTTCTATATCACTATCTATCCAGCAAGTGTACTCTGAATATTTACCACACAGTAGCATTGCTTTAGGTTTTTTAAACCAATTAACTAATTTTGCTGGATTGCCAGTTTCCAAATCTATGGAAGTGTTTCGCATACTTATAATATCTGCAAAACCTAAATGAGATAAGGTTTCTCTACATTCAGAACTCACTCCAAAATCTGCAAAAACTAAAGGTGTATCATTATGCATAGCAAAATTCTGAACAAACCATGGTAACATCCATTCAGTTTTGGAGTCACAACCAGTGAGAAACACTTTATTAAATGATGTCATAAGACGCACCGAAAGAATGTTTTGCTGCACAACCTTCTCTTCTTTGGATAGTTGTGAAAGTATCTTTTGCCACTACTGGAAATGGTGACCATTCATACAAAAAATTAAATGTATTTTTATTGATAAAAGTATCTGTTGGACCAGCAGAAGATTTTGATCTGTTGATTAATGTTTTTGCTGCTCTAGGATTGACCATATAAGAGTGTGCACCTGGCAAATATTCTTTTGACACTAAGTTATTTAATCCTATGGTGGGTGGAGTTTTAAATTGACCATACGAAGGTGCGCCAAAACTAATCAACATTGGTTTACTGACATAATCTAAAGTATGTGTTGGAATATTTCCTTCTACAACAGCATCATGTTCAAATATCAATACCACTTCGTCCATTTCGACACATTTCTTCCACAAAGAATAATGTGATAGAAATGCTGACATACATCTTGTTGTTCGTGAATATTTCCCATCATGTATAAATCTATGAGTTTCTATGCCAGCATCCTGCATGATTTGTGTAGGATCATCTTTCGGTGTTATTGCAGAAAACATTTCTATTTCGATGCCATATCCAGCACCAGATTGAATACATTTTTCTGCTGCGCGAAATGATTCTGGCATATCCATAATTGTAATTACAAATGATTTCATAATTCTCTCTTACCCATATTGGATTTAATTGCCGCATTTAAAATATTAAGATGTTGATCCTTTGCTGATACGCACAAAGCAAGAGTATCTTTGGGGAAGCAAGCACCACCAAAACCTCTATAACCATCAGGTCCTGGAACTTTTAAATGTGAATATCCAATTCTTTCATCCATACCTACAAGGTAAGCAATCTCATCATATTGAACATCCATTGATTCACAGAGATCATATATTTCATTAAAGAAAGCAACCTTTGTTGCTAGGAAAGAATTTCTAACATATTTGGTGAGAATAAGTTCTGGAACTGAAGATATAATACTTTCAAAATCTTTACAAGGTCTGAAAACTTTAATCCAAAACTCTTCATCACCACCACCAAATAACATTTTATCTTGATTTTTAAAATCTTCAACTGCGTTGGCGGCAGTTAAAAATTCTGGTGAGAAGCATACATTTAAAAGATTTGAATTTTTCTCAATTTCACGCCAACCTTCCATTGAGATAGTTGATTTGATAAGCACATTTGTAGTGCGTCCATCGACGATAGGAATCTTATTAAGCATTTCGAAAACAATGCTCATGTCACACTCCCCAGAATCTCCTTGAGGTGTTGGTAAACAAATTATATAACCATCAGACCCTACTTGATCTTCTACTGTGTCGCTTGAATATTCTGGGTCAACAATAACGATGTCGTGGTGATCTTGCAAAACGCCGTGTACTGCCTTACCAACGAAACCATATCCTAATAATACTAACTTCATAATATACCTCAATAACTCTGTGCAAGTCTCCACATTAAATATTCTTTACTCTCAATAGGTTCGTATTTGTCAACTTCATCTTTTCTCAAATTCGTAACCATCGTTCCTGGAGTAGGATCAACAAAATGTGGCATACTGTATCTAGTCTTATCTATATGTGAATTAACCACTCTATGCTTTGTTGATTTAAAGTAGTCATTAGTCCAACGCTGTAGCAAATCTCCAATGTTGACAATAACACCCTCAGAAGCATACGGTACTGGGTGCCAAGTGCCTTTTAAATCTTGTACTTGAAGTCCTGGAACGTCATTAATTTGCCAAAGTAGTGTAATAGTTCCATAGTCACTATGTTCTCCAATTCGCATCTGTCTATCTTCTAACTCGCCTGTAACAGCAGGATAGTGAATAACTCTTGTAGTGTTAAATGGTTTCATATGAGCATCTACAAGAGTAGTACCACATTTTAGAATTTCATCAAATCTACTCAGTATTCTAAGCGTAAGTTTGTCAGCAACATCAATACTTTGCAATGCAGTTGCTTTAAATCCTGGCAGTTCTTTTGGCCAGAGATGTTCACTCATTCTTGTATTATTGTAATTGAAAGATTCTTTAAGGTCTTTAGGTGCTGTTGGATCAACATTCTCATCACCCACCATACTGTAACCTAGATTGGTATCACCTTCGTATGGGTATTTTTTCTTCACATCATCTTGCAAATTAAAAAATGCTTTCATTTCACTAAACCAACTAACCATGTCAATGGATTCAGTTGTAGTCAAACCATTAGTGAAAACTGCAAAACCTACAGTCGTATATGCGTCCTCAATTTGCTTGTTGGCATCGGCAGAATTTAGATCAATCACTGGTATCATTTTTTTTTATTTCCTTTGGCTCTGGGGGGAGGACTCGAACCTCCACGAATATAAATAGTCTTTTACACTTATAACTATATATCCACGATATAAACAGTATCGCGTGTCTACCAATTCCACCACCCCAGAATATACGCTTTAGTTACTCTTTTGAGTTTCTAAAGCGGCAATCATTCGAGTCAACCCAATGCCCCCACCAACTCTTGGAAAAAAATCAAATTCCAAGAATTTTTCAAGTTCATCTTCAACTCTATCTTTACCAAAGAGACTGCTGATAAGTCCAGCATATTCACCATCAGAAATTGTGTGAAAAGTGTCTCGCATTTGATCTTTATCTATACTACGTTCAGCACTACCAATCGTTTCCATGCCACCAAGGATAACGTCAATCTTTCTACTCGTACCATCTTTGTTTCTAGACATATTCCAAAATGGACTTGTGATTTCGGGAAAGTCTGTAATCATACAAGAACCAAATGATGCTTGCATTGCTAGTTCATGTTGCGCGTCTAGTTCAGTGTTTGCGCTAACTCCATAGTGCTGCTGCCATTCTCTATATGTCTTTTCAGTACAATCATCAAAACCTAAAAAATTAACAAGATTTCTCTCCATAACTTTAAGGTCGTTAATATCTCCTGGCATTTCAAATTCAAACATAGGAAAAATTGTATCATGTCTTCCTGGAATTGCGTTTGGTTCTTGCCTATATGAAGTGGAGACACAAAAAAATCCCTTCGCAGAGGGATCGGATAACAATTCATGTTCTAACCACATTTGACCAGTTTGCGGTAGTGGCCAAACTTGACCTTCATAATTATATGTTGCTACATTTTCTGGGTCTTCACATGCTGCCAGAATGCTCAATCTATTTTGTGTATGTACTTCTTGAAACCCTTTGGTCAAAAAAAAGGAGCGTAAACGCCCCACACTATCAGTAAATTTTTTCGGATTTATCAGTTGCGTCATTTTTTATTTCTCTCCTAAAAAAAAGGGAACCGTAGGTTCCCTTAACTCATTAGATGTATTTAGCAAACTTTTACAAACTTTTATTCGATATCTGCAATTTTATCACAAAGTTTCAAAGTTTTTGCTTCAGTTGCACTCAACCAAACATCTTCTGGTGGAAGCAAAAACTCCCTAACTTTTTTTTCGTTTAAACCAGTGCATTTTGTATAGTGATTTATCATTCTTTCGGTAGTGAGTTCCATCTCTTTAACTCTTGCAAAAAGTTCATGCTCTTTTCCGACACTACCCCATGAATATTGGTGAGATAGAATTGCTGTATTTGGCGTAAGTATCCTACGACCTTTTGTGCCAGATATAAACATCAACAGTCCACAGGATGCAATCATTCCTAGTCCTATTGTTTTAATAGGAATAGTGGAACCTCTCATAACATCAATCAACGCGAAACATGCGTTTAAATCTCCACCCCTCGAACAAATACCCAGAGTCAATTCTTTTCGTTTATCAACCCTTTTCATATTTTCAGATAATATCCAATCAATAATTGGACTCATAGTATCCATCGATACGTCACCCATGAACACATACATACCATTTGAAAGTAATTGCGTTTTTGCTGGAATTACAGGTGCTTGGGGTACACCATTCGTTACATTATTCATATTTTTTAAAATCCTAAAGTGGGAGACTCCGAAGAGTCTCCTTTATTAATGTTTATTCTGGTTCTTCTTCAGTTTCCACTAACCTACCGTTTAGGTAACGTAGTAATGCACCATATGCTGGAAGGAATAATATCAAACCAATAGCAATCTTGGTTAGTAGTTGTCCTGTTGCAACCTCTACCCAATGTTCTGCCATGTATTCATCACCACCGT
>Ga0308000_10000325_pt1 | contig 19269 bp, 20 predicted proteins | sample Neamet3_FD_203877 | JGI IMG/M metagenome (GOLD analysis project Ga0308000, IMG submission 203877) | Marine microbial communities from water near the shore, Antarctic Ocean - #3 | ecosystem: Environmental > Aquatic > Marine > Unclassified | place: Southern Ocean | collected 2014-06-04 | reverse complement strand
CGCACCACTTCCGAGAGCAGCGTGGAGGCTGCCGCCACCAGCGGGTTGAGGCTGATGTTGAAGCTCTCCGCCGGGCGCAGGCGCGCGGCGAAGATCATGCGTTCCTCAAGCTGCTCGAACTTCGGTGGCGCGCTGAAATCGGTCAGCGGGCTTTCGGCGCGGGCTTCGCCCTTGCGGTTGAGGATGACCGTCTTGTCATCCTGGCCGTATTCCATTTCCTTGGTTGTCATGGTCAGTTCCTGATCGCCCAGAATTTCAGCTCAAGCCCGGTGAACTCGCCGGACACGTGGAAGGCGAAGCCGCCGGAGCGTTCCAGCTGCGCCAGTTCCTCGGAGCTGAGCTCCAAGGCGAAGTAGGTCTTGCCCGAATGGAAGGGGATCTGCCGCGGTGCCACTGGCAGCGGTTTGACCTTGATCCCCGGCAGGTGCAGGTTGACCAGTTGGCGGATGCGCTCCACCGGGCCAACCTTGAGGTGCGCGGGCAGGCGCTGGCGCAGCTCTTCGGAATCGCACTGAGCGCTGGCAGCGAGTACGAAGCTGGAGGTGCCGAGCAGCTTGTGGTCGTGCAGCGGCGACACCTGGATGCCGTACTGGCGCTGCTGCAGGAGCATCTCGATGGCGTGCTGCTCGAGCACCATCGACAACACCTGGCGGATGGCATCCATCAGCTTGCGGAAACTCATGCCCTGGTCGCTGTGCAGATAGCGGCCTTCCAGGCGCGGACGTTTGGTCTCGCTGGAGAAGGTCGCCAGCTCGCCGAGCAGGCCAACCAGTTCGCGGTAGATCTGCTCCGGGTGCACCTGCTCGACGCCCAGGTGGTGGCGCAGGATCGGTTCGTAGCGGTTGATCAGCTGCAGCATCATGAAGTCGCCAACCTCGGCGCCGCCCACCTTGCCGGTGGCGCGGATACGCTCGGCGAGGATGTCGCCACGGTGGGCGAGCATGCTGATCACTTCCTTGAGGCAGCTCAGCAGGTAGCCGGAAGCCTGGAAGTTGACGTAAGTCGGGCTGAATTCCGGATCGAGGCTGATCACCCCGTCCGGTGTGGTGTCCAGCACTTCGCACAGCTTCATCTTCACGTAGCCCTGGTCGCTCTGCTGCTCGCCGAGCAGCAGGCGGAAATCCGGGCGGCCAGTACTGACCTGGCTGACGCTGCTGTCGCCGGCGTTGCAGTCGGCTACTTCCTCGTCGAAGGCGACGTAGCGCGCCAGCACGTCGCGCTGGTCCGGGCGACGGCTCTCGATGTGATTACCGGTGACCAGCGGCAGCGCCAGGTAGACGGGGGTGTTGCCGGTGTTCGGCGGTACGTCCAGGCCCAGCGGCTCGCGCTCGGCACCGAGGTCGAACAGACTGCCGTCAGGCAGTACCCCACTGGCCTTGCTCACCACCAGCTTGCCCATGTTGAGAAACTGGCGGTCGATCTCCAGTTCGAAGAATCCCCAGGCGTAGCTGTCCAGTTTCTGTGTACGCACCTTGAGCTGGTGATCGAAGTAGCGATCATTCTGCTGGAAATGCTGTGGTCGCAGCAGCATGCCTTCCTGCCAGACGACTTTATGCTGGCTCATCGGTTGCGCTCCTGCTCGTCATCCAGGTTGCGAATGCCACGCTCGTCGAGCCGCAGGTTGGCCGCGTTGCGTTGCTGCTCGTCAATGGCAATGACGTAGCGCCAGCTGGCCTCCGGCAGGTCGCGATAGGCGGCGAGCACGCCGACATAGCGGCTGCCCTCCTGCACCGATACTTTCAGTTCGCGGGTTTCGCCCGGGCGCAGCTCCAGTTCTTCCTGGGTCACCAGGTCCGGCGCCAGCGCTTCTTTCGGACGCTGGTAGAGGGAGAAGAAATCGGCATTCTCGAAAGCCACCGGGTGCTTGAGCTCCATCAGGCGGATAACGATAGGCGAGGGGCGACCGTTGAGGTCCGGGTTGAGCTGGTCGCTGCCGGCCAGGCTCAGGTCCAGCTTGGTCATGGTCGAGTAAGGCGACAGCGCGGCGCAGCCGGCGAGAGTCAGGAGTGCGGCGCATAGGGCCAGGGAAAGCAAGCGAGGCATGGTGTTCATCCTTGAAGGTCGGTATTGAGGGTGGCGATCAGGCGAACCTGCTCTTCGTAGGCACTGGCAAAATCACGGGCGAACAGGCGATCGCTCCAGTCATCGTTCTGCGCCAGCGCCGCATGCAGGCGACGATAGGCACGCCAGCGGCCGCCATCGGTGGCCAACAGCGGTTTGCGCCCATTGCGCTCGAAACGCAGGGTCAGTTGCTCGGGCGTGAACTGTTCGAACATGCCCTTGACCGCTGCGCGGCTGGCTGCGAGCAGTGCCACCTGATGCGCCTGCAAGTCGCGGAAGCTGCGATTGATGGCCTGCTCGGCCGGCAGTTGGCCGGGCTTGCCGCCACGCAGCAGGGTGCTCAGGGTTTCGCTGGTGTCCAGGCCATGCTTGAGCGGGTTATTGCCGGCGCTCTGCACGGTGGTCAGGGCCAGGCGCAGTTCATTCTTCAGCTCGCTGCGGGTACGCAAGGCCTGCTTCAGGCTGCCAACACTCTGCCGGAGCAGCTTGGCGGCGTTGAGCGCCAGCGCCTCGCGGGCATCGTCGTCGAGGTCGTCGAGGCGCACGCCGAGGGCATCGGCGAACTTCTCCCAGAAAGTCGGCGGCAGGCGCTCGGGCTCCGGAGCGACTTTCGGCTGCGGCGCGGGCGTCGGCATCACCAACTCGGGCACCAGCAGGTTTTCCTCGTCGATCTGCGCGTAATCGCGCTGCTGCGCCTGGGCCATGCTGGGGCGCAGTACGGCAGTCAGATCGTCCACTTCGGCGTAGACGCGCTCCTGCTGTTCCAGGGCGGTGATCGGGTCGAGGTCGAGGAAGGCGTCATCGGGGATGATGCTCCCAGCGGCCTGCGGCAGACCGATATCACCCTCGAACATGGCCGGGTCACGCACCAGGCGCGCACGGATCTCGAAGTCGCCCAGGCAGTACACGCTGCCATGCTCGATGCGCTGCGGACTGCCCTTGGCCAGGCTGGCGCCACTGTCCTTGAGCTGGATACCGTTGCTGCTGGTGTCGGTCAGGTAGAAGGCGCCATCGCGATAGCTCACTTCTGCATGCCGACTGGAGAGGATGCGCTTGCGATCCGGGATCACCCAGTCGCACTCGTCGGCTCGACCGATCACGCCGCCGGCCTGCTTGAACGTCTTGGTGGTCAACAGACCTGGCACGAACTGCTGCGCGCTGACCACATCGAATACCAGTTCCATGGTGAACCTACTCCTTGCGGTCAGTGGCCGCGTTTCTCGGCTTGCGGGTCGCCCAGCGGGCGGTATTGGTCGTCGCTGAACTTGTAGTTGCCGGTGCAGCCGGCCAGGGCAATGGCCAGGGCGAGCAGGGCGGCGGTCCGATAGCGATGCAGCATGGAATGCGCTCCTTTAAGAGAGGTGAAAGTGAACATGTCAGGCCGTTCCAGCCATCTGCGTAGCAGCAGAACGTTTCAACACAGGAGGGCCGTAGCGATTACTCTGGCGTTGACCAGGCCAGAGCAGCAGCAATGGCCAGATCAGATTGATCAGCAGCACCCAGTAACCGCTCCGCCCAAGGTCATGCAGGCGACGAACGCCTGCAGTCAGCGTGGCAACCCACCAATAAATGAGTCCGACAACGACAAGAGCCGAGAGCACGTGCTGCATCCACAACGGAGAGTTCTGGTTGCTCAAGGCCACCACGAGGAAAAGTGGCCAGGCGCTCCATACATGGAGCAGCAGATATTTGACTCGCCCAATTCGTCCGCTGGAGATCATTGGCTCCAGCACGAATGACGCCACGCGGTTCCGTAGATTCTTCATTGCCTCTCTCATCACACTTCGCTCGGGCTGATCTTCAGCCGTTGCATGCGGTACAGCAGGGTGCGCCGGGGCAGACCCAGCTCGTTGGCGGCGTTGGTCTGGTTGCCGCGGTTCTTGCGCAGGCAGTCGAGCAGCAGGTTGCGCTCGAGCCGATCCATGCGCTCGCGCAGGCTCAGCGGCTCGCTGCCTTCGCTCTGGGTCTGCTCCAGATTGAAGTGCTCGGGCAGCAACTCGCCGCCTTCGCAGAGCAGCACGGCTCGCTCGACCACACCCTTGAGCTCACGCACGTTGCCGGGGAAGGCGTAGCCGGCCAGATGCTCCAGAGCGGCATCGCTCCAGCGGCAGGCGTCACGCTGCAGCAGGCCGCTGGCGGTGCTGGCGAAGTGACGCGCGAGCAACAGGATGTCTTCGTCACGCTCGCGCAGCGCCGGCAACTCGATGGGGAAATGCGACAGGCGGTAGAACAGGTCTTCGCGGAACCGTCCTTCCTCGACACGCTTGCGCAGTTCCTGGTGGGTGGCGGCGACGATGCGCACGTCGACCTTGTGCGTCTCGCTGCAGCCCAGCGGTCGCACTTCGCCTTCCTGCAGCACGCGCAATAGCTTGGCTTGCAGCGTCAGCGGCATATCGCCGATCTCGTCAAGGAACAGCGTGCCACCGTCAGCGGCGTCGAACAGGCCGGGCTTGTCACGGTCGGCGCCGGTAAAGGCGCCCTTGCGATAGCCGAACAGTTCGCTCTCCAGCAAGTTCTCCGGCAGCGCCGCACAGTTCTGCACGATGAACGCCTTGCTGCGCCGCGCGCCGCAATCGTGGATGGCGCGGGCAACCAGTTCCTTGCCGGTACCGGTCTCGCCAGTGAGCAGCACACTGACCGGGCTGTGCAGCACCTTGCCGATCAGCTGGTAGACACGGCGCATGGCCTGGCTCTGACCGAGCAAACCGTAGCCGCTGGCACAGGGCGTGCCTGGAACAGACGAGACGCTTGCAGCACTGGCGGCACCGTCGACAGCTGGTGCACGTAGACGCTGCAACAGCTGCAGCTGAGCCAAGGCGAAACTGCCAAGCTGGGCGAAAGAGGCGGCAAAGCCCTGCAGGATTCGCCGCTCATGGCTGGCCACCAGCAGCAGACCACGAGTACGCCCAACACCGTCATGCAGCGGCAGGCACAGCAAGCTGCGCCAGGTACGGCTACCTTCCGGCAGACAGGCGATGTTGTGCAGGCCGCTGTCGAGTTCGTCGATACACAGCACCTGGTTCTGGCACAGGCAGTACTGCAGCAGCTGTTCGCCGTCATAGTCACTCGGCAGGCTGGCTGACTCGCGCGGTTGCAGCAGGCCGTCGAGCCACTCGGCCGAGAGTGTCAGGCGGGTGTTGGTATGGTCCAGCAGATACAGCTGGCCCAGTGCACAGTCGGCAAGTTCGGCCGTGGCACGCACCAGGTTGGCGAGCAGGCGCTCACTGCTGGCAGCGCCGGCCAGTTCGGCATAGCGGCCAAGCAGGGCTTCGGCGTAGCGAAGCGGTTGCGGAACTTCGGCGAACATCGGCGGCACCTCAGGCGAACTCGCAGATCACGGCCGCATCGCCATCCAGCGTGGCGTGCACACGTTGCAGGCTTTCGCCAGCGGCCATGGCATCGAGCAGGCGGTCGACCACCAGCGGCTGCAGGTGCTGGTCGATCAGGTGATCGATCAGGCGCGCGCCGCTGTCGCCATGGGTGCAGCGCTCGGCCAGGTGCTCGACCAGGCCGTCGCAGTGGCTGAAGGCGAGCTGGCGACGGGCCAGGCGCTCGCCGAAACGGGCCAGCTTGAGGCCGACCAGCTGGCGCAGCAGGTCGCTGTCCATCGGGTAGTAAGGCACCACGCGCATACGGCCGAGCAGGGCCGGCTTGAAGTGCTGGCTCAGCTGCGGGCGGATGGCCAGCTCCAGATCCTCGGCGGCCGGACGCTCGCCTCCGGCGCAAAGGCTGGCGATGCGTTCACTGGCCAGGTTGCTGGTCATCAGGATCAGGGTGTTGCGGAAGTTGATCTCGCGCCCTTCGCCGTCGTTGGCCACGCCCTTGTCGAAGATCTGGTAGAAGACGTTCATCACGTCCGGGTCGGCCTTCTCCACCTCGTCGAGGAGAATCACCGAGTAGGGCTTCTGCCGCACCGCTTCGGTGAGCATGCCGCCTTCGCCATAACCGACATAGCCGGGCGGCGCGCCGATCAAACGCGAGACGGTGTGTTTTTCCTGGAACTCGGACATGTTGATCACGGTGAGGAAGCGCTCACCGCCGTACAGCAGGTCGGCCAGGGCCAGGGCTGTCTCGGTCTTGCCGACGCCGCTGGGGCCGACCAGGAGGAACACGCCGACCGGGGCATCGGCCCGGTTCAGGCCGGCGGCGGTGGCGCGCATGGCCTTGTCCAGCGCCTGGATCGCCTGCTCCTGACCACGCACGCGCTGGCGCAGGTCGTCGGCGAAGGTGATCACCTTGGTGTTGTGCTCACGCGCCAGCTGGCTCAGCGGCACGCCGGTCCAGTGACTGATCACTTCGGCCACCAGGCGCGGGCAGACCTCGAAGCTGACCAGACGCTCGCTGGCCTGGGCGGCAGCCAGCTCGGCCTGGATGGCGCGCAGTTCGGCTTCCAGTTCTTCCAGGCTCGGGCGTGGTTCGTCGCTGGCTTCCTCGTCGTTACCCAGACGCGCAGCGGCGCATTGCTTGCGCTGCTCCAGCAGCCGTTCGGCCAGTTCACGCTGCACGGCCCAGCGGGTTTCCACCTGCTCCAGCTCGGCGCGGGCGGCGACCAGACGGTTTTCCAGGGTATCCAGGGCTTCGCCGTCGATAGCCAGACCGGCGTCCAGATCACGGCGCATCGCCTCACCCTGGCGCACGCCCTCGGCAATCTCGCCGCGCAGACGCTCCAGCGCCTCGGGCGCAGCAGCCAGGCTGATGCGCACACGGGCGCAGGCGGTGTCGAGCACATCCACCGCTTTGTCCGGCAGCTGGCGACCAGCGAGGTAGCGCGCCGACAGCTCGGCAGCGGCAACCACGGCGTCGTCGCGCAGGTAAATACCGTGGCTCTTCTCATACACCGGCGCCAGGCCGCGCAGGATGGTCACCGCCTCATCGACCGTCGGCTCGTGCAGCTGCACCGGCTGGAAGCGGCGGGCCAAGGCCGGATCCTTCTCGAAGTACTTCTTGTATTCGCTCCAGGTGGTGGCGGCGATGGTGCGCAGCTCGCCACGGGCCAGCGCCGGCTTGAGCAGGTTGGCGGCGTCGCCACTGCCGGCCTGGCCACCGGCGCCGATCAGGGTGTGGGCTTCGTCGATAAACAGGATGATCGGCTTGGGCGAGGCCTTCACTTCGTCAATCACGCCCTGCAGGCGGCGCTCGAACTCGCCCTTGACGCTGGCGCCAGCCTGCAGCAGACCGAGGTCCAGGCACAGCAGCTCGACGCCCTTGAGCACCTGCGGCACCTCGCCGGTGGCGATGCGCAGGGCCAGGCCCTCGACGATGGCAGTCTTGCCCACGCCAGCCTCGCCGACCACGATGGGGTTGTTCTTGCGTCGGCGAGCGAGGATATCGACCATCTGGCGGATCGCGCCATCGCGGCACAGCACCGGGTCGAGCTTGCCGTCGCGGGCCTGCTGGGTGAAGTTGTGGGTAAAGCGCGCCAGGTTGGATTCACCACCGGCTGCCGGCCTGCCACCTGCGGCCTGCGGCTGCTGGCTGAGGGCGAAGTCGCGCAGACGCTCGGCATTGAGCTTGCTCAGCAGCGTCTGATAACGGCTACCGGCGTAGCGCATGGGGTTGCGCAGCAGGGCGAGGATCAGTGCGGCCTGGTCGATCTGGCTGGCGCCCAGCTCCAGGTTGGCCACCAGCAGGGCGTCCTGCAGCCACTGCACCAGTTCGGCAGAAAACACCGGGTTGCGCGACTCGCTGTGCTCGCCGCGCGGCTGCAGCGCCTGGGCCAGCTCGCCGGCATCGATCTCGGCATCCTGCAGGGCACGCGCCAGCAGGCTTTCCGGGCGCTCCAGCAGGCCCAGCAGCAGGTCTTCGACGAGGATCTTGTTGCCGCCGCGTACCACGCAGCGTTCGGCGGCCATCTCCAGATCGCGCTTGCTCGCGGCGTCCAGGGCTTGAACCAGTTGTTGCAGGTCGACGTTGATCATTTCATCTGTCCTTAATGAATCTTGCTGCCCAGAGTGACAAGGCCATCGGCGTTCTCACGGCCGAGCCAGGTGGTCCAGCCCAGCAGGCAGGGGTTGCCTTCGCCGATGCGCAGGTCGCGGATTTCGTCCTGACGCAGCTCCAGGCGGATGTCGTAGTCCAGCGGATCGCGCAGGGTGAAGCGCACCAGCGCGCAGAGCGGCTGGTAACCCGTGCCGATCGGCAGGAACTCGTGAAAGCGCGTCCAGCCCAGCTGGCGCACGTGGATGCGGAACTTGCCGCCGCGGTCGCGGACGCGCTCGCCGAGCACGGTGTCTTCGCCGAGCAGACTGTTGGCACGACCGAGGCGGTTGCGCTGCTCGTCCAGCACCACCACCTGGCGCTCCAGGCACTGCTCGATGAACAGTTCGGCGTGCTTGAAGTAGTAACGCAGCACCGACTCGATCAGCGCCGCCGAGTGGGCACGCAGGCTAAGCAGGCCGAGGTAGGGCAGCAGGCGCTTCCAGTTCAGCTCCTGGGCCTGGCGGATCTGCTCGCTGCCCAGGCCGATCAGGGCGAACAGGTGCGCGGAGAAGGCGTCCATCGCCCCGCTCTGGAAGCTGGCGCGGTAGCGGTACTTCTGCCAGATCGGCAGTAACAGGCGCTGCAGGCGATTGTTGAACAGGTCGAGGAAATCGCGGGTCGGGTTGCCGTCCTCGCTGTCGCCCAGAGCCTGCTCGCTGTAGAAGGCCGGTAATGGTGAACCGCCACCGAACAGGCCGACCAGGTTGACGCGCATGCGCGCACGCAGCTCGCCGTGCTCCTCGAAGAACTGCACGCGATCGATATCGCTACCAGGGAAACCCAGGCTCGGGTTGGCCTGAAACTCCAGGTATTCGTAGAGGCGCTCCTCATCCAGATGCGGATGGGCGGCGCCGAGGCGCTCCAGCACCAGCTGTACGGCCTGGAACAGGCTGTACTCGCGGATGCCTTTGCTCAATCGACTTAGAGCAGGGGCTGCTGCCCCATACGTGGCGTCCATTTGTACACCTCTCCCTGTGTGCTCTGTACGTGCAGCTCGTGGTAGCTGTTGAGGCTGGCGTAGAGGGCGAAAAATTCATTGAGTACCGAGGCGAAGAGGAACAGATCGCCCTCACCCAGATACCCTTCCGGGTTCATGCTCAGTTCAGTGCGTACGCCGCGTACCGGCAGGCCGCGGTGCAGGCGGTCGACGTGGCGATGGCCAATATTCTTGAGGCCCCCGAGCAGGCGCTTGCTGACGCGCTCGGCGTGCTGGTCGTAGTAACGCGGCAGGTCGTAGGTTTCGAGGATCACCTTGAGCGCCTCGACGTTGGCCAGCGACAGGTAGTTCAGCGACATGTTGGAAATCAGCTTCCACAGGAAGTCGCGGTGCAGCGGCGGCGCATAACTGGGTGTAACGGCGCTGATATTGCGGAAGCTGAGGAAGTCCGGGGTGTCCTCGCTGGGCAGGCAGATATCGCCCAGGCGCAGCTGACGCGGCAGGTTCTGGTTGGTGCAGCTCAGCTCGATGGACAGCGTCTCGTGCTGGTCGAGGTTGCGCAGGCCGAAGCTGAGCCAGGTTTCCAGACCGTCGCCGAGCATCGAGGGTTGCTGGCGCACGCTGTAGTGCGGGCGCGCCACCGGTACGTCGAAGCTGGGGTCATGCTCGAACGACTCGAACGGCACGTACTCCTCATAGCCCATGCCGCCCGGCTTCCAGCCGGTGACGCGATCCACCGAGAACACCCCGCAATGTTGCGCGTCGAATTCGGCCGGCAGCAGCAGGTACTGATCCTGCTTGCCGTCGAGGCGGATCGGGATGGCGTCGTGCTGGAACAGGTTGACCACCGGCGTGCAGTACAGGCGCACGTTTTCCAGGGTCGGGCGGATGCGCTGCGCGCCCGCCTTGTGGATGTCGAAGCGCAGCTCCAGGCCGCGCGCCTGCTTGAGCAGGTCTTCGGGCAGGCTGTGGATGGCATCCAGGCCGAGCAGGTCGACGAACAGGAACTTGTCCTGGAAGGCGAAGTATTCCTGCAGGTAGCGGTAGCCACGGAAGGTATTGAGCGGGTAGGGAATCAGCGCCTCGTCCTCGGCGAAGCCCACCGGCTGCACCTGCTCGGGCTTGAGCTGGAGCGTGCCGAGGGTCTGGCCGAAGGCATCCTGCAGCGGCTTGCCAGCCGCGTCGAGCAGCACCAGCTGGATGCCGCCGAGGTTGCGCAGCAGCGCCAGATAGAGCATCTGGCCGATATAGCGCTCGCCGGCCAGGTGTAGGCGCAGCTGGTTCAGGCCGATCTCGCCGATATGGCCGTCGGCGCTCATCGCCAGGCGCAGGCTGAGCAGCGCGCCGTCACCCTTGACCGAATAGTCCAGGCCATTCAGCGCCAGCGGCAGCACCTCGGTGGGGTAACAGGTGCGGAAGCGGCAGGTGACGCCCTCGATGGCCTTGGCCTCCACCGGCGTGCCGCGGGTGACCGGCAGCGCCGGACCGGGGCGGGTCAGCGGGTCGAACTGCAGCATGCTGAAGGCCGGCAACGGGCGCATGTAGTTCGGCCACAGCAGGTGCATCAACGAGTGGGTCAGCTCCGGCAGCTCGTCGTCGAGCTTCTGCCGCAGGCGCCCGGTAAGGAAGGCAAAGCCTTCCAGCAGGCGCTCGACATCCGGATCGCGCCCGGCCTGGCCAAGGAACGGCGCCAACGCCGGGCTGCGCTCGGCGAAGCGCTTGCCCAGTTGGCGCAGGGCGGTCAGTTCGCTTTGGTAGTAGTGGTTGAAAGACATTAGTTGGCCTTCTCCATGGCCGATTCGATGCAATGCCAGAGGTCATCTGGCGCCTCTTCTTCGAGGTTGGCGTGACGCTCCGGCTGCAGGACCAGATGCGGCAGCGCCATCGGTTCTGACGAACACCCTTGCATGCTGATCCAGCCACAGCGACGCGTGTGATAACCGGGGGCACTGACCGAAAGCCTGGTCCAGCAGCGTGGCGCATCGGCCAGCAGGGCAACCAGGCGATAGTCGCGTTGTTCGGCAAAGGCGAAACGGCCTTCGGCGTCGCTGACCGTTTCATCGCCCCAGAATTCGTCGCTGCCGATTTCCAGCTCAATTTTGGCGCCCATCACGGGCTGCCCCGTTTCGGCAGACAGCACACGACCCTCGATGGCAGGGTTTCGGGTCACCGAGTGTGGATAGGGGACGCAGGCACCCAGAGCCAAGAAAGCGGCGAGCATGAGAGAAATGCCCATCTTCCCTTGAAGAGAAAACTCGGACTGGCAGGGGTGATGGAAAGACATCAGACAGGGGACTCCGTGTCGTTGCTGGCAAAGGCATCCTGCAATTGCACGTATTCACGCCAGGCTTCTGGATGGGCGGGGTCTTGCAACCACTCTTCGCGCTGCTCTCGAGTCAGCGATTGCCAGTGGGGCCACCAGCAGTACTGCCACCAGTGCTCAAGATTGCCTTGCAGACTGCCAAGGCCTTCGGCATCCACATCCGGGAACACCTCCCAGGGATTGGATGGCGCCTGCTCTGAAGAGGCTTTTCGGAGATTCATTCGTTGTCTCCCGAAATGCTCTTTGCTCTGGCATCACACCATGTCATGACATCGTCTTCCTTGAAGCCGGGACAGAACTGATCCTTGCTCATCAGCAGATACTCACGGCCCTCTTCATAGGTGAAGTGGTAGTAGTTGTTGCCGTCCTCGCCGTAGATCCAATATGCACTTGAACCTTCGTTAATGACGTAGGGATTGAACGTAAAGATCGATGTTTCCGCAGGCAGAAAATTCACGCGATCCATCAGCAACATCAAGCTGTTGCTAAAAGCGTTTGAAAACAGCAAAACATTCAGCACAATGAGAGTAATAAGGGACAGGCCACGATTTGCGGTCCCCGAGAAATCGGAAGGAGGGGTCGGGGTCTGTCCCCGAATATGTTCCCGAGCACTCACATCCCCGACACCCATCAAAATATTTCCTCAAAAACCCAACTATTGAAGCCATATAGCGCCGCAAAAATTATTGCCGAAGAAACCACAAGATTAATCACCTGACGCCGCCGCTTACTCTGAAACAGCTTTATCAAATCATAAAGAAACAACCCTCCCCCACCTATAGCCAAGGGAATATAAGCAACGATACCGACCATAAACAGCCAATAAAATAAATTGCCATGAATTCGATAGCCGAAAAAATCAAAATCAACAGGCCAAACGCTTGTTGGTGAATTGAATGTCACTATTAGCATCATCAACGCCAGTAACAGGAGCACATAACGAAACGTGCCGCGACCTTTTCCAGACTGCTCCGGATAGATCGCCTTCGTCTCTAACGACTGATCCAGAGTCTCCATATCTAAAGGATGTTCTCGCCCGGAAAGAAATGGGGAAATGCCCAAAGCACCAAAACACTAATCAACCATATAAGCATTAGCGGATAATTTCTTGACATCTTGCAACTCGCCCAACCCTTTACCACGCCATAGCCAATTGCGAACTGAATCAAGAAATACGAAATCATTCCCAGGGGAATGGAGAATAGATAGCTGTAAGGCTCCGCATAGCCATACCTAAAAACGATATAGGCTTCAAACACTGCAAATGGTGCAATCAAGATTACAGCCACAACAATCAGGATCATTGCTTTTGTAGCACTGCTCATCAGCGCAATCCCTTGTCATAAAGATACCTCGCCAGCTCAAGTCGCCTCTGCTTACCCGACTCCCCATCAATCCCGTAATAGAAATGTCCAACGCCCTCTTGGCGGCTAGTAGAGTCATTCATCTGCGTCATCAGTAAGGTTGAGCTTCCCACCAATTCAACAAGCGACATCCCTGCGTAAATTGGATCACCATGATCCTTCAAATCAAGAACGATAACATTCTTGATGTTTGGATGCTGCCTGGACTCATTAAGCATTTCCTGCGAAATAGGAGAACCAATAAGCACTAGGTGGTCGATAGACCGACCTTTGTCGGCATAATAAAGTGCAGACTGAGCAGCCACTAACGACCCAAAAGAATAACCAATCAAATTGAACTGCCCCACTCGTGGCAAAGCATGACTCACATTGAGCGAGCTCAGGCTCCAATCTGCTTCCGCAACATAAGGCCCAGTATTCCCCATTCCATTGATTGTTTTTATTCGAGTGCGATGTTTAGTTACTCCCGCCAGGGCATCCACGTACTGACCTTCAGTATTTCTACCTACTACTGAACCCGAAATACCCACGGCCTTCAGGGAGTTCACTTGGTCATGGATATATCCACCCGTCATGCCAGCGCCCCCAAGATAGACCGTGAGCCCTGTATCGACAGTAACTGTTCGCGGCCCCCGGTCTTGGATTGAAGTACTCTGTTCTGTGGCCACCCTCTTATAGAGCCGGCCATCAATCTCAATAACATCAGCGCCCATGGTCACGCACCCTCGGCACTGATATAGATATCGATCAGTTCTACCTGATCGTGTCGGGCAACTCGGTGAGTCAACCCTTGACTGTCGGTGACTCCCGTTTCTTGCCGGCCATCCGCCCTGACCAAAATATAGTGGCGGCCCGCAATAGGACTTCCTGCTTCGTCAGTCAAAACGAATTGCTGGTCAAAACCCGCGGTTAGCATTGGTATCGGCGGAACAAACTCCGGCGGCGTATGCGTATTGCCAATAATCACCGTCCCCGATCCCCCAATCACTACATTGCCATGGCTACCCACACTGCCCACCACCGCCGCCGGCTTGCCGTTGATCAGCACGGTGGGAATCACCGCGCCGGCCATGGCGCCGCCGCAGGCAGAGGGGTCGCCCATGCGGGCGGCCGGCAGGCTGTCGAACAGCACGTCGGGCGAGCCGGCGGCGATCGGGTTGGTGCCGTGGCCGGGAATCGGGCAGGCGGTGGGATCGCCGAGGCGGGCTGCGGGTTTACCGGACATGTGAGGCTCCTGGGTTGACCTTGACCTGACCGCTGCCGTCCAGGCTCGCGGAGAAACTGACCTGACGCCTGACGCCATCCATCTCCAGCAGCGCGTCGATGGCGAAGGCCTGGCGCAACGGATCGTGGGTGCGCGGCAGGGAAATCACGCGCACCTGGGTCAGACGTGGTTCGTACGCTTCGATAAAGCGTTCGATGGCGATACGCGCCTGCTGCAGCGAGTCGTGCAGCGACAGGCGCATATCGTTCAAATCGGGCAACCCGTAGTCGGGCAGCGTTTGCACGCTGCCCGCACGGGTGCTGAGCATCTTGGCCAGATGGGCAGCCACCGAGGACATGGCGGCGACCTCGCGGCTCCAGCCGGCGCGTTGGCCGACCTCGCCACCGAGGCGCTCGAACAGGCTGCCGTAGGCCATGCGTGCTTACTCCTTGTCCAGCTTGCCGACCAGCGACAAGGTGAAGTCGGCACCCATGTACTTGAAGTGCGGGCGCACGTTCAGGCTGACGCGGTACCAGCCCGGCTCGCCTTCGACATCGCTGACGATGACCTGGGCGGCACGCAGCGGACGACGGCTACGCACTTCGGAGCTGGGGTTCTCCTGGTCGGCGACGTACTGGCGAATCCACTTGTTCAGCTCCAGCTCGAGGTCGGTACGCTCTTTCCAGGCACCGATCTGCTCGCGCTGCAGCACTTTCAGGTAGTGAGCCAGGCGGTTGACGATGAACATGTACGGCAGCTGGGTGCCCAGCTTGTAATTCAGTTCGGCGTTCTTGCCTTCTTCGCTGATGCCGAAGAACTTCGGCTTCTGCGCCGAGTTGGCGGAGAAGAACGCGGCGTTGTCGCTGCCCTTGCGCATGGTCAGGGCGATGAAGCCTTCTTCGGCCAGCTCGTATTCGCGGCGATCGGACACCAGCACTTCGGTGGGGATCTTGGTCTCGATCTCGCCCATGCTCTCGAAGTGGTGCAGTGGCAGATCTTCCACCGCGCCACCGCTCTGCGGGCCGATGATGTTCGGGCACCAGCGGAACTTGGCGAAGCTGTCGGTCAGACGGCTGGCGAAGGCGTAGGCGGTGTTGCCCCACAGGTAGTGCTCGTGGCTGTTGGCCACGTTTTCCTTGTAGACGAAGGTCTTCACCGGGTTGTCTTCCGGGTCATACGGGTTGCGCAGCAGGAAGCGCGGTACGGTCAGGCCGACGTAACGGGCATCTTCCTGCTCGCGGAAGCTCTGCCACTTGGTGAATTGCGGGCCTTCGAAGTGGTCTTTCAGATCCTTCAGATCCGGCAGGCCGGTGAAGGTCTCCAGGCCGAAGAATTTCGGGCCGGCGGCGGCGATGAACGGGGCGTGGGACATGCAGGCCACCGAGGCGACGTACTGCAGGGTCTTGACGTCCGGAGCGCTCGGATCGAAGAAGTAGTTGGCGATCAGGGCGCCGACCGGCTGGCCACCGAACTGGCCGTACTCGGCGGTGTAGATGTGCTTGTACAGGCCGGACTGAACGATTTCCGGGCTGTCTTCGAAGTCATCGAGCAGATCCTGCTTGGAGGCGTTGAGGATCTCCAGCTTGATGTTCTCGCGGAAGTTGGTGCGATCCACCAGCAGCTTGAGGCCGCGCCAGGAGGATTCCAGGGCCTGGAACTGCTCATGGTGGAGGATTTCGTCCATCTGCCGGCTGAGCTTGGCGTCGATCTCCGCGATCATGCGGTCGACCATGGCCTTCTTCACCGGCTCGTTTTCGTTCTGCGGTTTGAGCAGCTCTTCGATGAAGGCCGACACGCCACGCTTGGCGATGTCGTAGGCTTCGTCGTCCGGAGTCAGCTTGGTTTCCGCGATGATGCGGTCGAGGATGCCGAGGTCGGCGGCGCTACGGCCACCTTCTACTGCTGCGCTAGTCGTGCTCATGAATATGCGTCCTTGTCAGTGAGAATCAGGAATCGAGCTTGCCTTGGGCGGCCAGGCCCAGTTCGCCGAGCACGCGGTCGCGCGAGTCGTCGTCGGCGAGCACGCTCTCGATGGCCTTGCGGAAGGCAGGGGCGTTGCCCAGCGGGCCCTTCAGGGCGACCAGAGCGTCGCGCAGCTCCATCAGTTTCTTCAGTTCCGGCACCTGGTCGACCAGGTTGGCCGGGTTGAAGTCCTTCATGGAGTTGATCTTCAGCTGTACGGCCAGCTCGTCGCCTTCCTGCTCGTCCTGCAGACGATTCGGTACGGCGAAGGTCAGGTTCAGTTCCTGCTTGGCCAGCACTTCGTCGAAGCTGTTCTTGTCGATGCTGATGGGCTTGCGGTCTTCGATCTTGCGATCGTCGGCACGCTGGGTGAAATCGCCGAGCACCATGAGTTTCAGGGGCAGTTCGATTTCTTCCTGGGCACCGCCGGTGGCGGGTTTGAACGTGACGTTGATGCGTTCCTTGGGGGCTACCGAGCCTTCTTTGGCCATGGGTGTTCTCCTTTGCGTTGATGGCCCGGAGGCCTTGATTGGGCGTGTTGGCGCCTTACTCCAGCACCACCTCGAGGTCGAGGTGGCACAACCTGCGATAGATCTCGTCCTTGCTGTCGCGCACTGCATGGTTCTGCGGCAGGAGCTCGCAGCAGTTGTGCAGCAAACGCAGCACATCCAGGGCGAGATCGGGTTCCCACTCGCCGAGACCGGAGGCCTGCAGCGTCTGGTCGAGCGATTCGAGTTGGGTCTTGGCCAGGTCGTACTTCTTCGCGGCGAAGCACAGGCGGGCCAGGGTCAGTTGCCAGAAGAAACGTTCGCGGCCGCCACGGGCACGCGACATGCCTTGCTTGAGCTGTTGCACGGCGGCCTTCAGGCCGTCCTTGCGCAGACCGGGTAGCACCTGCTGCAGGGCTTCCTCCCAGGGCGGTGTGGCACCCTGCTCGCTGGCAACTGGCTTCTTCTCCACCTCCGGCGCCTGCAGGTGCGGCAGCACGTGGGCGCCGATCCAGGCACGGGTTTCGGCGTCGGCGAAGGGCACACCGTCGTGAAAACGCAGCTCGTCCAGACCGGGAACGCGCTGCAGGAACAGGGCGAACTGGATTTCCACCTCGCGCATGGCCTGTTCGGCCTTGAGCTCCTGCAGGCATTCCCAGACCAGGCGCTGGCCGTCGAGCCAGAACGGCGCACGGGCGATGCTGGCTTCGAGGTCGGCGAGCAAATCGGCATAGGCGCCCTGGGCGAAGCGCTCCTGGTAGGACGCCAACTTGTCGGCTGGCAGGCCGCGCAGGGCGGTGATGTGTTCGGCGTTACGCTCGGGCAGCGACTCGATCGGCAGCCACAGCAGGGTGCGCGCCAGGCGCAGCGGCTTGAGGTCGGTGGCCTTGTTCTTCAGCCACCAGGCGCACAGCGGGCGAGCGGCGTCCTGCTGGCCGCGCAGGGCCTTGTGCGCATCCTTTTCGCTTTCGATGGGGCCGCTGCCGGTGATGATCTGGGTAGCAACTTGCTTGACCTGGGCGATGGCAGCGCCGACTGCGCCCGGTTCGGCCTGGCCCTGGCTGGCGCGCTTGATCTGCTCGTCGAGGCGGCGGCACAGCGGCAGCAGCAGCGGTGAGTCCTCGCCGAGATGGCTCGACAGGGCGGCTTCCAGACCGTGCAGGTGTTCGGCCAGACGGCGAAACAGCGGCAGCTGTTCGCTGATCGGCACGTGTTCGGCCAGCGCCTGCTCCAGGCGCGGCAACAGCCAGTTGATGGCGGCAGTGCGGGTACGCGCCTTGCGCGGGTGCAACTCGTGCCAATGGTGCTCGCAAAGGTAGTGCAGCAGGTTCAGACCGGCCTGCAGGCCGGCGAAGGATTCGCGCTGGAAAAGGCCCCAGGTCAGCCACGTGGCGGCCCGCAAATCCTTGGACTGGGTGGTCAGCAGGTTCTCGCTGCCCTCGCGTACCTTCTGCCAGTCGATAGCGCCGGTTTCATGCAGCGACGAGGCCTTGCCCAGCTCGGTTTCCAGCATTTCGTATTCGCTGGAATAACGCACGTCTTCACCGGCGAAGTTCCCTTCATTAATAGGGGATTTGGCCAGATTGAGATAATGAGCGGTGAGCTTGCTGGAGTACGTCATTCCATGACTCGACTATTAAAGTGGGCAACTTCCGCGAAATCTCATATCGCCGCTATGGCTTAGAGAAAACATCGCAGTGCGCAACTTTTTGCGCAGTTGTTTGTGCAACAAATTGCGCAAGATCCTTATAGGTCGGGCATCCTAGCCACATGACCGGAGGTGAGCAACCGCCCAAAGTGTGAAACACCTAACATTCGTCGACATCTTTCAAATTATTACCGGAACGCCAGTGCCGACTATTTGTCTCGCACTTAGGACAAGTTGTTATCGATGTTTTGCGTTTCAGATAAGTCCTTGGATAGTTGTAAGAAATTACTTACTAGCAAATTAGTGGCGCATCACACTTGCTGGCGCATTGATATTATTTTTTGTGATGCCAGCCACTGTCCAGAGAGCTGGCTTTATGCCAGGACAGCCAGCCAGCTCAGCGCCTGTCAGTTCAGCAGAGGCTCGCTGGACAGGCGCAGCTCCAGACGATGCCGCTCGTCGGCTTTCAGCTGCACGACATCCTCCAGCACATTGGCCGTCTCGATGCAGAGCATGTTCTGCCAGGCGTCGTCGGGAAATTGCGAGAGGCGCCTGGCCTTGTCGATCCAGGGATTCCACAGCACGGCCGAACGTGAACCACGGGCATCCAGATGGATGCGCCGGCCCCAGCCGGGGTCGACGATACTCAGCCGCGCAGGGGTATCGAGGTAGATGCGATCGGTCTCGGCGCTGAATCCCAGTTCGTCCTGCTGACGCAGCTCCTGCCAGTCCAGCAGGGTGTCGAGGTAACGACAGGCCTGCAGCCCCTCGACGCTGACCTGGCGCACGTCGCTGACGGCGAAGTAGCTGTGCAGCGCCTGGCTCAGGGTCAGGGGCGTGTCACCGCGATTGTGGGTTTCCAGGCTCATGCTGAGATCCTGCGCCAGACGCACGACGAAGGTCAGGCCGACGTCCCTGGGCCAGCCGTCCAGCGGCTGATTACGCGTGTCATAGGCAAAACGCAGAGTGACAGTGTCGTCCTCCTCGTCGATGCCCAGCAGCTCCCAGTCCAGCGCTCGCACCAGGCCGTGGGCCGGCGCCTGCTCCTGATGATAGTGCGCCTGCACGGCCTGCGGATTGCGCCTAAGGTCACCGAACCAGGGCCAGCACACCGGCACACCACCACGCACGCTTTGGCCACGTTGGTAGGCCGCATCCGGGCTTAGCCAGATCAGCGGCGGCTGCTCGCCCTGCTGGTAACTGAGAATCTGCGCACCCTGCTGGGCCACCAGCAACTCGCTGTCGGCGGCACGAATGCGCCAGCAGACCAGTTGATCCAGTTCCACGCGTTCGACTTGGGCGG
>Ga0308000_10000321_pt1 | contig 19411 bp, 15 predicted proteins | sample Neamet3_FD_203877 | JGI IMG/M metagenome (GOLD analysis project Ga0308000, IMG submission 203877) | Marine microbial communities from water near the shore, Antarctic Ocean - #3 | ecosystem: Environmental > Aquatic > Marine > Unclassified | place: Southern Ocean | collected 2014-06-04 | reverse complement strand
TGGCCGATGTATTGGCTTTGCGCCACGCTTTGGCCTTGGCGCACGTCGATGCGGTGCAAGTGGGCATAGACGGTGACGATGTTGTTGCGGTGCTGGATGAAGACCACGTTGCCAAAACCGCGCTGGCTGCCGGCGAACTTGACCACGCCATTGCCCACGCTGCGCACCGGGGTGCCGATGGGCGCCGGGAAATCGACCCCCAAATGCGGGCGGCGCAACCCCGTGACGGGGTGAAAACGCAAGCCAAAGCCGCTGCTGATGCGCGAGAACTCGAGTGGCGAGGCCAAGAAGGCGCGGCGCGTGCTCTCGCCGGCAAAAGTGAAGTAAGCCCCGGGCTGGCCCTCGTCCTCGAACCACAGCACCTGGTGCGCGCGGCCCTTGTTGACGAACTCGGCGCTCAGCAGGCGGCCGTAGCGCAACAGCTCGCCCTCGGACTCGATGGCCTCATAGACCACACGGAACGAGTCGCCGCGTTGCAGGTCGCGGCGGAAATCAATCTGGCCGGTGAAAATATCGGCCAGTTGCGAAGCCACCCGGTCGGGCAAATCGGCCGCTTCGGTGGCGGCAAACAAGGTGCTGCGGATCGTGCCGCTGGCCACACGCACCGAGCGCTGCGCTTCGACTTGATCGACCCGGGCCACAAAGCCGCTGCCGCTGCGCTCGATCAGCAAACGCTGGTAGCGGTCGGAATCGTTGCTGGGCAACCAGCGCACGCTCAGGCGCAGCAGGCGCTGGTCGTCGTCGGTTTCGGCGCGCACCAGTTTGCCGGCGGGGCCGCGCATGAGCACGGCCGCGTCGGGGTGGCTGCGCACGAACTGATGGGCGGCGCTGTCGTTGACCCCTAGGCGCTGCAGCAAGCTTTGCACGGTGTCGTCGCGGCGCGTGAAATCGGTGCGAAACAGCACGAAGGGCACCGGGGCTTGCAGCTCGGCCGGGGTGGCGGAGGCTGAGGCGGAGGCAGCGATGGGTGCGGCCAAAGCGAGGGGCTGCAGCGCTGCGTGCGGCACCGTCTCGACGATTTGCTGCACCGGCAGGTTGGCAATCTCGGCCTCGAGGGGGGCCACGCCAAACGCCGTGACGCCCGTGCCGAGCAAAACAGCACCCAGTCCAGCGATGAAATGCTTGGGGTACTTAACCAATGTGCGCTTGATGTGCTGGGCCAGTTCGTTCATTCAAGATCAACATCAAGGCCTACCTGCTGCGCTTGGACGGGCGCAACAGGGCGGCGAGTAAAAAAAGGAGCAGGGCGCCGAGAACTGGGCGCAGCTGCAGGGCGGATGATAAGCCACCGCACACCACACAGCTGCCGATGAGCCCGGCAGGCGGCGCGCCGACTAAAATCCGACCACAAGTAAAACATCAGTATAACGCGCTCACCGCGCGCGGCCATCTGTAGAAACCCGAATGAGTCCAACCACTGCCCCACCCATCGCTGCGGCGCCCCCCACTGCCCCGCTCAACGCTGACGTACAACACGCGCTGGCCGTGACGCGGCGCGGCTGCGAGGAGCTCATCCCCGAGGCCGACTGGGTGCAAAAGCTGCAGCGCAGCCAAGCCAGCGGCCAGCCGCTGCGCATCAAGCTCGGGCTGGACCCGACCGCGCCCGACATCCACCTCGGGCACACGGTGGTGCTCAACAAGCTGCGCCAGCTGCAAGACCTAGGGCACACGGTGATTTTTTTGATCGGCGACTTCACCAGCCTGATCGGCGACCCCTCGGGGCGCAACAGCACCCGCCCACCGCTCACGCCCGAGCAGATACAGGCCAACGCCCAGACCTACTACCAGCAGGCCAGCCTGGTGCTGGACCCGGCGCGCACCGAGGTGCGCTACAACAGCGAGTGGAGCGATGCGCTGGGCGCGCGCGGCCTCATTGGGCTGGCGGCCAAGTACACCGTGGCGCGCATGATGGAGCGCAACGATTTTCACCAGCGCTACACGGCCGGCAGCCCGATCAGCGTGCACGAGTTTTTGTACCCGCTGATGCAGGGCTACGACTCGGTGGCGCTCAAGGCCGACCTGGAGCTGGGCGGCACCGACCAGAAGTTCAACCTGCTCATGGGCCGCCACCTGCAAGCCGAGTACGGGCTGGAGCCGCAGTGCATCCTGACCATGCCGCTGCTCGAGGGGCTGGATGGCGTCGAGAAGATGAGCAAGTCCAAGGGCAACTACATCGGCATCAACGAGCCGGCGCCTACTATGTACGCCAAGGTGCTGAGCATTTCGGACGAGCTGATGTGGCGCTGGTACACGCTGCTGTCGTTCCAGACCGAGGCGCAGATCGCGGCGCTGCGCGCCGAAGTGGCCGCCGGGCGCAACCCCAAAGACGCCAAGGTGCAGCTGGCGCTCGAGCTCACCACGCGCTTTCACGGCGCGGCGGCGGCAGCGGCAGCGCAGCAAGATTTCATCCACCGCAGCCAAGGCGGCGTGCCCGACGACATCCCCGAGCGCTCGCTGGGCGGCGCACCGCTGGGCATCGCGGCGCTGCTCAAAGCCGCTGGCCTCGCGCCCTCGAGCAGCGAGGCCAACCGGCTCATCGACGGCGCCGGCGTGCGCGTCGATGGCGCGCTGATCAGCGACAAAGGGCTGCGCCTGGGCCCGGGCACCTACGTACTGCAAGTGGGCAAGCGCAAATTTGCCCGCGTCACGCTGTCTTGAATCTGGCCCCCCGCATCCTGCCCTTTTATTGCACACCCTTTTGTGAACGCACACCCCACCCCCGCCCCCAGCCCAGCCACCCCAAGCGGCGCCACCAACCGCCCCCAGCCCGGCCCGATGCTGCTCTCGGGCTTGGAGCTGCTGCGCATCGACGCCGACACGCTGTTCGTCAACATCGGCGAGCGCACCAACGTCACCGGCTCCAAAGCCTTTGCGCGCCTGATCCTCAACGGCGACTACGAGCAGGCGCTGGCGGTGGCGCGCCAGCAGGTGGATAACGGCGCCCAGATCATCGACGTCAATATGGACGAAGCGATGCTCGACAGCCAGGCGGCGATGGTGCGCTTTTTGAACCTCATGGCCAGCGAGCCCGACATCGCGCGCGTGCCGGTGATGATCGACTCCTCTAAATGGAGCGTGATCGAGGCCGGGCTCAAGTGCGTGCAGGGCAAGGGGTTGGTAAACTCGATCAGCCTCAAAGAGGGCGAGGCCGAGTTCAAACGCCAGGCGCGCCTGATCCGGCGCTACGGCGCCGCCACCGTGGTCATGGCCTTCGACGAACAGGGCCAAGCCGACACCTTCCAGCGCAAGACCGAGATCTGCGCCCGCGCCTACCGCATTCTGGTCGATGAAGTGGGTTTTCCGGCCGAAGACATCGTCTTTGACCCCAACATCTTCGCCATCGCCACCGGCATTGCCGAGCACGACAACTACGCCGTCGATTTCATCGAGGCCACGCGCTGGATCAAGGCCAACCTGCCCGGGGCCAAGGTGTCGGGCGGCGTGAGCAACGTGAGCTTCAGCTTTCGCGGCAACGACCCGGTGCGTGAGGCCATCCACACCGTGTTTTTGTACCATGCTATCCAGGCCGGTATGGACATGGGCATCGTCAACGCCGGCATGGTCGGCGTCTATGACGAGCTCGAGCCCGAGCTGCGCACGCGCGTCGAAGACGTGGTGCTCAATCGCCGCCCCGACGCCACCGAACGCCTGCTCGACATCGCCGACAGCGTGCGCGGCGCGGCGCGCGACGACAGCGCCAAAAACGCCTGGCGCGCGCTGCCGCTGCGCGAGCGCCTGACGCACGCGCTGGTGCATGGCAACAACGAGCACATCGAGGCCGACACCGAAGCCCTGTGGCAGCAGATGCGCGCCGAGGGGGCGCGGCCGCTGCACCTGATCGAAGGCCCGCTGATGGACGGCATGAACGTGGTCGGCGACCTGTTTGGCGCCGGCAAGATGTTTTTGCCGCAGGTGGTCAAGAGCGCGCGCGTGATGAAGCAGGCGGTGGCGCACCTGCTGCCCTACATCGAAGAAGAAAAACGCCAGCTCGAGGCCGCCGGCACGGCCACGCGCAGCCAGGGCAAGATCGTCATCGCCACCGTCAAGGGCGACGTGCACGACATCGGCAAAAACATCGTCACCGTGGTGCTGCAGTGCAACAACTTCGAGGTGGTGAACATGGGCGTGATGGTGCCCTGCCACCAGATTCTGGCCAAGGCCAAAGAGGTGGGGGCCGAAATCGTCGGTCTGTCGGGCCTGATCACCCCCAGCCTAGAAGAGATGCAATACGTGGCCGCCGAGATGGAAAAAGACGCCTACTTTGGCACCCACGGCGTGGCGCTGATGATCGGCGGCGCCACCACCAGCCGCGTGCACACGGCGGTAAAAATTGCGCCGCACTACAGCGGCCCGGTGGTCTATGTGCCCGACGCCTCGCGCGGCGTGGGCGTGGCGCAAAACCTGCTGGGGCAGGGGCGCGCTGCCTTCGTGCACGAGCTGCAAGTTGATTACGAGCGCGTGCGCCAGCAGCACGCCAACAAAAAGAAAACCCCGCTGCTGTCGCTGGCGCAGGCGCGCGCCAACAAGGCCCAGCTCGACTGGGCTGCCTACACCCCGGCGCGGCCCAAGTTCATCGGCCGGCGCGTGTTCAAAAACCTCGATCTGGCCGAGCTGGCGCGCTACATCGACTGGGGCCCCTACTTCCAGACTTGGGACTTGGCCGGCCCCTACCCTGCCATCCTCGACGACGAGCTGGTGGGCGCGCAGGCGCGCAAGGTCTATGCCGACGCGCAAGCGCTGCTGAAAAAAATCGTCGATGGGCGCTGGCTGGTGGCCAACGCGGTGCTGGGCCTGTACCCGGCGCAGAGCGTGGCCGACGACGACATCGCCCTCTACGCCGATGAAGCGCGCCAGAGCCCGGTGCTGGTCTGGCACGGCTTGCGCCAACAGAGCGAAAAACCGGTGGTCGATGGCGCGCCGCGCCCGAACCGCTGCCTGGCCGACTTTGTGGCGCCGCAGGGCAGCGGCGTGGCCGATTATGTGGGTGCCTTTGCCGTCACGGCGGGCATCGGGGCCGAAGCGCGCGCCGCCGCCTTCGAGGCCGCGCACGACGACTACCAAGCGATCCTGCTCAAGGCGCTGGCCGACCGGCTGGCCGAAGCCGCCGCCGAATACCTGCACTGGCGCGTGCGCACCGAACTGTGGGGCTACGCCGCGCAAGAAAATTTGAGCCCGCAGCAGCTCATCGCCGAGCAGTACCAAGGCATCCGCCCGGCCCCGGGCTACCCGGCCTGCCCCGACCACACCGTCAAGCGCGAGCTGCTGGCGCTGCTGGGCAGCGCCGACATCGGCATGGGCCTGACCGAAAGCCTGGCCATGACGCCCGCCGCCAGCGTCTGCGGCTTCTACCTCGCGCACCCCGATTGCCGCTACTTCAACGTCGGCCCCATCGGGCGCGACCAACTGGCGGATCAAGCGCGCCGCCGCCACCTGAGCGAAGACGAACTGGCGCGCTGGCTGGCGCCCAACCTCTAAGCGCCTCAGTGGGCGCAGTGGGCGCGCACCTCGTCGATGCCAGTCAGCCCCTGCAGCACCTTGAGGATGCCGTCTTGGCGCAGGGTGCGCAGCCCGCCACTGATCTGAGCCGCCTCCAGCAGCGCCTCGGAGGGGGCCTTTTGCTGGATCAGGCGGCGCAGAGGGCTGTCGATCAGCAACAGCTCGTGCACGCCGACGCGTCCCTTGTAGCCCGTCTGGTCGCAGGCCGGGCAGCCGGGGGCATGGTGCCGGAACATGCGTCCGTCTAGGCCGTAATCGTGCAGCCACTGCGCACGCAGCTCGGCTTTGCCGGGACGCAGACTTCCGGGCAGCACGTGCAGGTAGTCGTCCAGCAGCTCATCGACCCAGGTTTCGTCAGCTGGCTCGCTGCGCACGCAGCCCTTGCACCAGCGCCGCACCAGACGCTGCGCCAGCACGGCAGCGAGCGAGTCGGCAAAGTTGAACGGATCCATCCCCATGTCGAGCAGCCGAACCACGGTCTCGGGCGCGCTGTTGGTGTGCAGCGTCGAGAGCACCAGGTGGCCGGTGAGCGAGGCCTCGATCGCCATCTGGGCGGTTTCTTGGTCGCGAATTTCGCCCACCATGATGATGTCGGGGTCGGCGCGCAAAAAGGCCCGCAGTGCCTTGGCAAAAGTCCAGTCGATCTTGGGATTGACCTGCACCTGGCGCAACTCGGGGTTGCTGATCTCGATCGGGTCTTCGGCGGTCCAGATCTTGCGGTCGGGCGTGTTGATGTGCTGCAGCACCGAGTGCAGCGTGGTGGTCTTGCCCGAGCCCGTGGGGCCCACGCACAGCACCATGCCATGGGAGCGTGCCACCGCAGTTTGCAATTGGCGCAGGTTGGCGGGGGTCAGGCCGAGTTGATCCAGCGGCAGCGGCTTGGCCGATGAGAGCAAGCGCAGCACCACGTCTTCGGCGCCGTTGCTGGTGGGGATGGTGGCCACCCGCAACTCGAGCTTGTGCGTGGGCGAGAACTTGGCAAAATCGATCTTGCCGTCTTGGGGTTTGCGGCGCTCGGAAATGTCGAGGTCGCACATCACCTTGATGCGGCCGATGATGGCGTTGCGGTAGCCCGGTGGCAGCTCCATGAAGGGGCTCAGGCGGCCGTCTTTGCGCAGCCGGATGCGCACCTTGCGCTTGCTGGCAAAGGTCTCGATGTGGATGTCGGAGGCCCCTTGGCCATGGGCCTCGATGATCAGGCTGTTGATGAGCTTGACGAGCGAGTTGTCGGACTGCTCGATGGCGCCGAGCTTGGGGTCGGCGTCGTCGCTGGCTTCTTGCTCGAGCGATTCGAGCAGCTTGTCGGAGCTGGTGGGGGCAAATTCGCCGCCAGCCGCCAGTGCCGCTTGGGTATCGTCGAGACCAAAGCGGGCATAAGCCTCGTTGATGCTCTGTGCCCCGAGCGGGGCACTGGTGAGCGTGGCCACCACCTTGGCCTGCAACACAAAATCCAGCTCTTCGAGCATGCCGCGCCGCGACGGGTCTTCGGCGGCCACCACCACGGTGCCGTTGTGCCATAGAAGCGGCACGATGCGGTGCTTGCGCGCCAGCGCGATCGGCACCCGGCGCAAGGCCTCGGGATCGATCGGAAAGCGCGCCAGATCGACCACCGGGTAACCCATCTTGCGCGCCAGCGCGATGCGCAGGTCGTCGCGCGTGAGCTGGCCGCTTTGCACCAGCAGCTCGCCCAGCGGCACGCTGCGCTCGGTTTTCTGGCGCTCCAGCGCGTCTTGCAGTTGCTCTGGGGTAATGAGCCCAAGCGCGGTCAGGGCCTCGCCTATTCGCACCATGGGCATGCGCGACTGCTCTTCGAGTGCCTGCAGCAACTGCTCGGGCTTGACCACCTCCTTGAGCACCAGGTAGTCGCCCAGTTTGCGGTTGCGCAGCTGCTCTTGGGTGCGCGCCGCTTGCTCCACCTGCTCGGTGGTGACTATGTGTTGCTCGACCAACACCTGGCCGATGCTTTCCCCGACCTGCACGCGGCGCAGCACGTGGGCCGGCAAAAAAACCCGTTGCACCCGGTCTTGCGCGTCGAGCGGCACAAACAGGAACACGCCCACGGCAGACTCGAGGTGTCCAATCGTCAACCCCGTTTGCACCGAACCATCGCTGAGCTCGAGGCGGTAGGGCAAGCGCGGGCGGTGGCGCAGCAAATCGTCGGCGCTGCTGGGATGGCTTCCAACCTCTGGGCTGGCGTTGCCCTGGGTGTGCGGCAATGGTGCCAGCGGCTGTGTCAGGCTGATGCGCCTAAACATGTCGAAGCGCAGCGGCATGACGGCACGCGAGGGGGGCACCTGGATGTGAGCCAAACCGGCTGGCAAATCCAGTCCTATCAACCGACAGGGGCGCACTTGGCTGTTGCTTCCCTCAACCTGGCAGTCGAGGCCAGAGGTGTCTGGATTTTCGGAACTGCTTTCAGGCGTGCCGTAGCAGGCATAGGGTGGAGTGGGCCAACGCAATGCAAATGAACTTGGCCGCGTCACCAACTGAGGCTCGGGTATGGCGGTGGCGGCAAAGTTCATGGTCTGGATTGAGGGCAAGGGCTCGCGGCTGACATCATAGGGATGGGATTATGCGGCAGCCTCAAGGGTTTCCCGGCTGTCGGTATTGAACCGCTTCAGCCAGGTGCGCGCCGTGGATGCGCTCGCTGGCGGCCAAGTCGGCGATGGTGCGCGCCACGCGCAGCGCGCGGTGGGTGGCGCGCCCGGACCAGCCCAGCCGCGTGGCGGCTTGCTGCAGCAACTGTGCGGCAGCGGGCTCCAGCGCCGCATGGCGTTGCAGCGCTGGGCCGTGCAGGGTGTGGTTGGCGTGGCCCTGGCGCTGCAGCGCCCGCTCGCGCGCTTGGGCGACGCGCTCGCGCACCGCTGCGCTGGTCTCCGCCGCCGCGCTGTCGAGCAACTGCCCGGGCGGCAGCAGCGGCACCTCCACGTGCAGGTCGATGCGGTCCAGCAAGGGGCCGCTGAGCTTGCCCTGGTAGCGCTGCACTTGGTCGGGGGTGCAGCGGCAGGCCCTGTGGCTGGCCCCCAGATAGCCGCAGGGGCAGGGATTCATGGCAGCCACCAACTGGAAGCGGGCCGGAAAATCGGTCTGGCGCGCCGCGCGCGAGATGCGGATCTGCCCGCTCTCGAGCGGCTCGCGCAGGGCCTCGAGGGCGGCACGGGGGAACTCGGGCAGTTCATCGAGGAACAGCACGCCGTGGTGCGCCAGCGATATCTCGCCCGGCCGCGGCGGGTTGCCGCCGCCCACCAGCGCGGTGGCGCTGGCGCTGTGGTGCGGCGCGCTAAAAGGCCGCTGGCCCCAGTGCTCGGGCCTGAAGCGCCCCGCCAGCGACGCCACCGCCGCCGCCTCCAGCGCCTGCTGGTCGTCCAGCGCCGGCAGGATGCCGGGCAGGCGCTGCGCCAGCATCGACTTGCCCGAGCCCGGCGGGCCGCTCATCAGCAGGCTGTGCGCGCCCGCGGCAGCGATCTCCAGTGCCCGCCGCGCACCGGCCTGGCCCTTCACATCGGCCAAATCGGGCAAATCTTGCCCCTGCACCGCAGCGCTGCCCTGCAGCAGCACCCAGCCGTCGGGGTGCGCCGGCTCGGGCAACACCATGCCGGCTGGAGCAAAGCGCTGCACCACATCGAGCAGGTGGCGCGCCCGGTACACGCGCGCTTGGCGCACCAAGGCGGCCTCTTCGGCGCTGACCGGGGGCAGCACCAAAGCGGTGCATACGGTTTGACCCGCACCGGCCGCGCGCAAGAAAGCCAGCCCCATGCACAGGGCGCCCCGGATCGGACGCAAGGCGCCGCTGAGCGAGAGCTCGCCAGCAAATTCGTGCCCGGCCAGCGCCGCGCCGTCGATCTGGCCGCTGGCGGCCAAAATGCCCAAGGCGATGGGCAAATCAAAGCGCCCCGACTCCTTGGGCAGGTCGGCCGGGGCTAGGTTAACCGTGATGCGCTTGTTGTGCGGCCACTCCAGCCCGGCGTTCAAGATGGCCGAGCGCACCCGCTCGCGCGCCTCTTTGACCTCGGTGTCGGCCAAGCCCACCAGCGTCAGGCTGGGCAGGCCGTTGGCCAAATGCACCTCCACGCTCACCGGCAGGGCCTCGAGCCCGACCAGCGTGCGACTTTGAACCACGCACAAACCCACGTTGAGCTCCCTTGTTGTGTAGGACACAGACCGGGCCAATGCCCGCTGGCTGCGGCATCCGCCGCTACATTGCACCAAGTTGGTGCATCGGGAAGCGGACTATCTGGCCGCAGTGTAGCGGCTGGGCATGCGCTGGGCGTCGGCATGGCTTCGGTCGGGTTGGCACGCTATGTGCTTAAAGCTAGGCGTGTCAATGGCCCAGCCCCCAAGGTTGGGCACCCACAACCGCCGCTGGTCTGACCGCAAGGCCGATCAGCTCACTATCGACAGTTACAGAAAGGTTGAACATGAAGCTGGTCACCGCGATCATCAAACCCTTCAAGCTCGACGAGGTGCGCGAAGCGCTATCGAGTCTGGGCGTGCAGGGCATCACCGTCACCGAAGTCAAAGGCTTCGGGCGCCAGAAAGGGCACACCGAGCTCTACCGTGGCGCCGAATACGTGGTCGATTTTCTGCCCAAGGTCAAGATCGACGCCGCCGTGGCCGACGACTTGGTCGAGCGCGTGATCGAGGTCATCGAGGGCGCGGCGCGCACCGGCAAGATCGGCGACGGCAAGATTTTCGTCTTTCCGCTGGAGCAGGTGGTGCGCATCCGCACCGGCGAGACCGGCGCGCAAGCCCTCTGACCCATCAACCCTTTTTCAAACTCCGAGCATCAATCATGAAAAAGTTTCTACTCAGTATGTGTGTGGGCCTGGGGTTGCTGCTGGGCGCATCGGCGGCCATGGCCCAAGCCACCGACGCCGCGCCGGCCGTTGCCCCGATGATGGCACCCGAAGCCCCCGCTGCGGTCGCTCCGGTCGTCGATGCTGTCGCCATGGCTGTGGCTGCTGCACCTGCCGCTGAAGCCGCCGCCGCCGAAGCACCCGCCGCCGAACCCACCCCGCACAAGGGCGACGTTGCTTGGATGCTGGTGGCCACTTTGCTGGTGGTGATGATGGTCATCCCCGGCCTGGCGTTGTTCTACGGCGGCCTGGTGCGCAGCAAAAACATGCTCTCGGTGCTGATGCAAGTCACCGTGGTGTTTTCGCTCGTCATCGTGCTGTGGACGCTCTATGGCTACAGCTTGGCTTTTGGTGGCGAGGGGCTGATCATCGCCAACCTCGACAAAGCCTTCTTGATGGGCATCACCATGGATTCGGTCTCCAACACCTTCACCGAAGGCGTGGTGATTCCGGAGCTGATTTTTGTCGCCTTTCAAGCCACCTTTGCCGGCATTACCTGCGCCATTATCGTCGGCGCCTTTGCCGAGCGCATCAAGTTCAGCGCCGTGCTGATCTTCACTACCATCTGGTTCACTTTCAGCTACATCCCGGTGGCGCACATGGTCTGGGGTTCGGGCGGCTTGCTGATCGGCATGGGCAAAATGGACTTCGCCGGTGGCACCGTGGTGCACCTGAGCGCCGCCGTCGCAGCCTTGGTGGGCGCTTACATGATCGGCAAACGCATAGGCTATGGCAAAGAGGCCATGGCCCCGCACAGCCTGCCCCTGACCCTAGTCGGCGCCGCCCTGTTGTGGGTGGGCTGGTTTGGTTTCAACGCCGGCTCGGCCCTGGAAGCCAACAGCAACGCCACGCTGGCCTTCCTCAACACCCTGATCGCCACCGCCGCGGCTGTGCTGGCCTGGTGCTTGGGCGAGGTGCTGCTCAAAGGCAAGGCCTCGATGCTGGGCGCCGCCTCGGGTGCTGTGGCCGGCTTGGTGGCCATCACCCCAGCCTGCGGTTATGTGGGGCCGCAGGGAGCGATCGTGATCGGCTTGGCCGGCGGCTTCCTGTGCCTGTGGGGCGTCAATGGCCTGAAGAAAATGCTCGGCGCTGACGACACACTCGACGTGTTCGGCCTGCACGGTGTGGGCGGCATTGTGGGTGGCTTGCTCACCGGCGTGTTTGTATCCCCGCTGCTGGGCGGTGGTGGCGATGCCGACTTCAGCATCGTGAGCCAAGTGTCTGTGCAAGCGCTGTCGATGCTGGTGGCGGCGGTCTGGGCGGGCGTGGTGGCGTTCATCGCCTTCAAGGTGGCCGACATGCTGGTGGGCCTGCGCGTGACCGAAGACGAAGAACGCGAAGGTCTGGACATCAGCTCGCACGGCGAGAGCGCTTACAACCGCTGATCTGCACCACCCACTGATTGCATCCCCAAAGATTGAAGACGAAAGACGGGGGTTTAAGCCCGCCGCGCGACAAGCGTGGCGGGTTTTTTTGTGCACCCGGCTTGCCGCGCCCCGGCAGCACCGCCGCAGCCTACAATGCGCTCTGTATGCCTTCCCAGACCCCTATCGACCAGATTTCCGAGCGCGTCAACCGCTTGCTGGTGCGCCACGAGGAACTGCTGCGCGCCAACCAGTTGTTGCAGCAGCAAGTCGAGGCGCTGCGCCAAGAGCGCGATTTGTTGCGCCTGCAAAGCCAAGCCGTGCGGCAACGGCTCGATGCGCTGATCGAGCAACTGCCCACCGAGTCAGACGACAGCCGCCCATGAACCAGCCTGCCCACAAGCAAATTGAAGTCCAGATCATGGCGCAGACCTACCTGCTGGCTTGCCCAGCCGATGGCGAAGCGGCCTTGCGCGAGGCGGTGACCAAGGTCGATCACGCCATGTGCCGCATCCGCGACGCCGGCAAAGTGAAAGCGCGCGACCGCATCGCCGTGCTGGCCGCGCTCAACATCGCCTACGAGCTGCATCAAAAAGAACCCGGCGGCTTTCGCAACACCTCCTTTGGCCAGACCGAATCGGGCGAATGGCCAGAGCCCAGCGAACGCCTGCAGCATCTGATCGAGCGCCTCGACCAAGCGCTGGCCCACGACGGGCAGCTGCTTTAAGCGCAGGGAACGTCTGCCTGCTGGCACACGCTCAAACCCTGCGCGGCACACGCAAGCAAAGCCCCCAATGAGACTCAAAAATCTTTGGTTGCTCTGATTTTTGCGTCTAGAATGGAGCCGTCTGTCACCGTGGCCGGGTTCTATATTTCCTTGAACCAATGCTCTCTGAGCCCGGGCTAGGTACATTGTGCAGTGGGTGTGATCGTCTCGCGTCAGATGAACCCGAAGCTGCTCTGCCCTTGCCCACCTGAACCCCCCCGTTCAGGATGCGGGCCCGGCCCGGTGGCAGACACCTTCTATTGCAAGCGCACGCCGCTTCGCGCTCTATACTTCCCCTCTCAGCTTAACCCCCTTGTCTTTCTTGGCTGTGCTCGACCCGCTGCTGGTGCTGCAACTGCTGCTGCTGGGCCTGTGCGGGGGGTTTTTGGCCGGGCTGCTGGGCATAGGTGGCGGCATGGTGCTGGTGCCCTTTCTCACGGTCATCATGACCAAACAAGGCGTCGATGCAGACTTGGCCGTCAAAATGGCGATTGCCACCGGCATGGCCACCATCGTCTTTACCTCGCTCTCGAGCGTGCGGGCGCACCACCTGCGCGGGGCGGTGCGCTGGGACATCTGGCGCCGCTTCGTGCCCGGCATCGTGCTGGGTGCGGCGCTGGCCAGCCTAGGCGTCTTTGCGGCGCTCAACGGCCAGACCCTGGCGCTGGTTTTTGCGCTGTTCGTGGCTTTTTCAGCCACCCAGATGTGGCTGGACCAAAAACCCGCCGCCAGCCGCACCCTGCCCGGCCCAGCGGGCCAGCTGGCGGCTGGCGGCGGCATCGGCTTTGTCTCGGGTTTGGTGGGCGCCGGCGGCGGCTTCATCAGCGTGCCGCTGCTGGTCTGGTGCAACGTGGCCATGCACCAAGCGGTGGCCACCAGCGCCGCGCTGGGGTTCCCGATCGCGCTGGCCAATTCAATCGGTTATGCGCTGGCCGGGCACAACACGCCGGGTCTGCCCGCGGCGTCGCTGGGCTACATTTTTCTGCCGGCGCTGCTGGTGATCGCCTTGGCCAGCGTGCTCGGCGCCCCGCTGGGGGCGCGGGCGGCGCATGCGCTGCCGGTGCGGCCGCTCAAGCGCCTGTTTGCGCTGGTGCTGTATGCGCTGGCGGCCTTTATGCTCTACCAAGGCCTCAGAGGCTGAAATGAAACTGCCCCCACGCTCGCTACGCTCGCTGCCCCCCAAGGAGGCGCTTCATTGACTTCGGGCGGCCGGGCGCCACTGAGAGGCTAAGGCACACCGAATGACAAAAAAATTACCGCTGCAAGTCGATCCAAATACCCACTTTGGGTTTAGGATGCCAAGGCGCTGCGCTGGGCGTTATGCCGCCGTTGCAGCGAAACCCAACCCACAGAAGGAATCAACAAATGGCAACTGCGAAAAAAGCGCCTGCTGCGAAGGCTCCCACCCCCAAAGCACCCGCTGCCAAGGCCCCTGCGGCCAAAGCTCCTGCGGCCAGCACCGCCCCCCCGGCTGCAAAGGCCGCACCCAAGGCAGCCGCCAAGGCCAGTGCGCCGGCGGCCCCGGCTGCTCCTGCCAAGCGCACCCCCAATGCGGCCTTCATGAAACCCATGACCCCCAGCGCGGCTTTGGCGGCCGTGATCGGCAGCAAGCCCATGCCGCGCACCGAAGTGACCAAAAAAGTCTGGGAATACATCAAAAAACACAACCTGCAAGACGCAGCCAACAAGCGCATGATCAACGCCGACGCCAAACTCAAGGCGATCTTCGTCAAGCCGCAGGTGTCGATGTTCGAGATGACCAAGCTGATCAGCACGCAGCTGTCCTAAGCACCGCTTCGTCTGGGGGCCCATAAAGGGCAGCTCAGGCGGACGCGTCGTGGTGTTGCAGCGTCCAACCCAGTTGGCTGTAGTGGCGCCAGCGCAGGCGCGCCGCCTGCTTGAGCGCCTCGTCTGCTGGCACGATCTCGATCAGGCGCTCAAAGCGCTCCACGTCGGGTGGCACCGGCTCTTGCAGATTGATCAGCAAGGGCCAGCTGCTGCTTTGCGCCACCAACTGCTCTGACAGCACCGCGGGCGCGCGCTGCCACAACCCGGCCTGCCCCCGACCCGCAGCGCCCTTTGCACCCGCCGGCTCTCCGCCCCCGAGGCCGCCCTCGTGGTCTGCCTCGTAGCGCCCATGGGCGATGAACTCGTCGGGGCTGAAGGTCCAGAGCGCGGCGTCGAGCTCGTGCGCCAGCCCGGGCGCGAGCAGCACCCACGTGCGCTGGCCCGCGTGGTTGGCCTTGCGCAGCAGCCGACACAGGTAGGGCACGGGTGCCCCCACATTGAAGTGGAAAACCACCGTTTTCATGCCACCGCGCTCGAGGGGTGCGGGCGCATTCAGCGCTTGCGCCCTTTGGCGCCGGTGGCCGCCTTGGGCGCCATGGCCGGTTGGTCGTTGACCATGCGCGCGGCCTCGTCGAGCAGGTACTGCACCAGCAGCGCCACCGGGCGCCCGGTGGCGCCCTTGGCGCTGCCGCCCTTCCAGGCCACACCGGCGATGTCTAGGTGCGCCCAAGCCTGCTCGGGGTCCACGAACTTTTGCAAAAACTTGGCCGCCGTGACCGAGCCCGCCGGGCGGCCGGCGATGTTGGCCATGTCAGCGAAGTTCGATTTCAACCCCTCGGCGTATTCTTCGTCGAGCGGCATGCGCCAGCACGGATCGAGCGCCGCCGCCCCCGCGTCCTGCAGGGCTTGCGCCAGCTCGTCACGGTTGCTGTAGAGGCCCGCGCGCAGGTTGCCCAGCGCGATCACGCAGGCCCCGGTGAGGGTGGCGACGTCGATCAGGGCGCGCGGTTTGAAGCGCGCCGCGTAGCTGAGCGCGTCGCACAGAATCAGCCGGCCCTCGGCGTCGGTGTTGAGGATCTCGATCGTCTGCCCGCTCAGGCTGCTGACCACATCGCCCGGCTTGACGGCGCGGCCATCGGGCATGTTCTCGCAGCACGGCACCAAGCCGACCACGTTGAGCGCCGGTTGCAGCTCGGCCAGCGCGACGAAGCTGCCCAGCACGGCGGCGGCGCCGGCCATGTCGAACTTCATTTCGTCCATCTCGGGGCCGGGCTTGAGGCTGATGCCCCCGGTGTCGAAGGTGATGCCCTTGCCCACCAGCACCACCGGCGCGCTGGCCTTGGGCGCGCCTTGGTAGCGCAACACGATGAAGCGCAGCGGCTCCTCGGCGCCTTGGGCCACCGCCAGATAGGCACCCATGCCCAGCTTGGCCACTTCTTTGGGGCCCAGCACCTCGACCTGCAGGCGCTTGCCTTGTGCCAGCTGCTGCGCCGCCTCGGCCAGCAGCTTGGGCGTGGCGTGGTTGGGGGGGCGGTTGGCCCATTCTTTGGCCCACTCCACGGCCTTGACGGTGGCCCGGGCTTGGGCGAAGGCGCCGCGCAAGGCGCTGGCGTCGCTCACCCCCACCAGCACGGTTTGCAGGCTGCGCGGCTGCGCCTTGGAGGCAGACTTGGTGGTGGTGTAGCTGTAGCTGGCCTCGGCGCTGGCCTGGAGCAGCGCCGCCAGCGCCCCGGCACCCACCTCGCCGGCCCACAACAGCAAGCGCTTGGCGCCGCCGAGCTTGAGCGCCGCCAGCGCCGCCAGCACGGCCTTGCGCGTGGCGGCCGGGCCGCCGTCGCCGCTGCGCACCAGCGCCACCTTGCGCGCCTGCACCCCCGGCAGGCGGTGCGCCAGCAGCACGCTGCCCAGCGCGGGCTCGATGTCGGCCTGAGCCACGGCGGCACTGGCCCAGCGCGTCAAGGGGTCGTCTGAAGCCACCGGGCGCGCCGTGCCGTTGGCTGCGGCCTTGGCCGCATTTTCGGTTTTGGCGGGGCTAGCCGCATCGGGCCAGAGCACGACCAGCGCGTCGGCCTCTAGGGTGGCGGCTTGCGACAAATGCAGCGATTGCAGTTCAAAGTCCATAATCTAGGCTCACATGGTTTTTTGACGATGTTATTCCATTCTTCCCTGCGCCGTGAACTGGCGCGCAGTTTTGGCGCCACCTTGCTGGTGCTGCTGGTGATCGTCGTCACCATGCTGCTCATACGCACCCTCGGCCAAGCCGATCAGGGGCGCGTCAATCCGCAAGAAATTTTGCTGGTCCTGACCTACACCGTGGTCGGCCGGCTGCCGATCGTGCTCACCATCGCCTTGTTCATCGCCGTGGCCTCGACGCTCACGCGCATGCACCGCGAAAGCGAAATGGTGATCTGGCACTGCAGCGGCCAAGGTTTGGCGGCCTTGCTCAAGCCGGTGTTTCGCTTTGCCTGGCCGGTGCTGGCGGTGATCGCCCTGATGGTGCTGCTGATCTGGCCTTGGGCCAACCAGCAGGCCGAGCAGTTGCGCGACCGCTTTGCCCAGCGTGGCGAACTCGAGCGCGTGCAAGCCGGGCAGTTCATCGAAAGCGCCGACGGGCGGCGCGTGTTCTTCATCGAGCAAGACCCGCAGCAGCCGACGCTGGCGCGCAACATTTTTGTCTCCAGCACCGAGGCCGACGGCAGCCGCACCGTGCTCAGCGCCGGCAGCGGGCGCATCGAGTGGGTCGACTCGCAGCAGTGGCTGCACATCCACCAAGGCCAGCGCCTGCTGTTTGACCAACCCGACCAGCCGGGACAGGTGCAGGTGAGCGAATTTGCCTCCTACCGCGTGCTCATCGACGCGCCGGCGCTGCCCATGGGCGTGGCGCAAGGGCTCAAATCGCGCCCCACTTGGACGCTGGTGGCCGAACCCACACCGGCCAACCAAGGCGAGCTGGCGTGGCGGCTGGGGCTGGCGCTGGCCGCAGTGAATTTTGTGCTCATGGCACTGGCGCTGGCCGCCAGCAACCCGCGCGCCAACAAAAGCGGCAACGTTTTGCTGCTGCTGTTTGGCTTCATTTTTTACTACAACCTGATGACCATGGGCCAGCGCTGGATCGGCACCGGCGAGATCTCCGCCCTGGCCTTTGTGCTGGCCTTGCACGGCGGCACCGGGCTGGCCTGCGCGCTCTGGCTGGCCAAACGCCATTGGGGCTGGGAGCTGAACGCGGCGCGGCTGTGGCGGCGTGGGGCCCCGGCATGAAGACCATGCGCAAACTGATCTACGGCGAGCTGCTGTGGGCGATCGGCTTCGTGGCGCTGGCTTTTTTGGCGCTGTTCGCCTTCTTTGACCTGATCGAAGAACTGCCCGCGCTGGGCCAGCGCTCGCCTTTCGATCCGGCGCTCGAATACGGCCTGTGGCAAGCCCTGCTCTACGTGGCCTTGCTGCTGCCCAGCCACCTCTACGAGCTGCTGCCGATCGCGGTGCTGATCGGCGCGGTGTTCGGTTTGGTGCGGCTGGCGCAGTCGTCCGAGTTCACCATCTTGCGCACCAGCGGCCTCGGGCCCGGCTTGGCTTTGCGCCAGATGCTGGTGTTGGGCATGGCTTTTGCCGCCCTGACCTTCGTGCTGGGCGATTACGTCGCCCCCTCGAGCGACCGCCAGGCGCAACAGCTCAAAGCCACCTTCGAGGGCCAGATCCGCCTGGGGCAGACCGGCGCTTGGCTCAAAGAGCGCGGCGACCAGCGCCAGGTGTCGGTCAATGTCGCGGCGCTCGAAGGGCCTAACGAACTGCGCGGCGTGCGCCTGTTTGAGTTCGACGCCAGCGGCCGCATCGCGCGCACCCTAAGCGCCGAGCGCGCCACCGTGGTGCCCGAGCGCGGGCTGTGGCAGCTGCACCAGGTGCAGTTGCACCAGTTCGACACCCAGGCCGACCCACCGCGCCTGCTGGTGCAGCAACTGCCCAGCCTCGATTGGCCCACCGGACTCAGTGCCGACATGGTCTCGGTGGCCCTGCTGCGCCCCGATCGCATGAGCGCCTGGGGCCTGTACCAGTACATCGAGCATTTGCAAGCCAACAGCCAAGCCACGCAGCGCTACGAAATCGAGCTTTGGCGCAAGCTGTTTTTCCCTTTGAGCTGCGTGGTGATGGTGGTGTTGGCGCTGCCCTTTGCCTACCTGCACTTTCGCTCCAAGGGGCTGGCGGCTTATGTGTTTGTCGGCGTCATGCTGGGCTTGAGCTTTGTGCTGCTGAGCAACATGTTTGTTTACATCGGCAATTTGCTGGCCTGGCGGCCGTGGCTGGCTGCGGCCGCACCGGCCTTGCTGTATTCGGTGGCCTCGCTCGGGGCTTTTGGTTGGTTGGTGCTGCGCCGTTAGCGCCGTTGGCCGCTTTTGCAAGGGAATGGCTGTATGTTGGCAGTGATCGTGTTGGCGCATGGTTCGCGCGACCCGCAGTGGTTTGGGCCCATCGAGGCCGTGGCCCAGGCCGTGGCCGCGCGCCTGCCTGAGGCCAGGGTGTGCTGCGCCTACCTCGAGCTGTGTGCGCCCACGCTGCCCGAGGCCGCGGCGCGGCTGGTGGCCGAGGGTGCCACCCGGCTGCGCGTGCTGCCGCTGTTTTTTGGCTTGGGCAAGCACGCACGGCAAGACCTGCCCCTGTTGGCCGAGGCGCTGCAACAGGCGCACCCGCAGGTGCGCTTCGAGTGGCTGCCCACGCCCACCGAGCAGCCGCGCCTGCTGGCGTTGCTGGCCGAATTGGCCGTGGCAGAATCGCCGCCATGAACCTGCACCAATTCCGCTTCGTGCTCGAGGCGGTGCGCCGCAACCTCAACCTGACCGAAGCAGCCAAGGCGCTGCACACCTCGCAGCCGGGCGTGTCCAAGGCCATCCTCGAACTCGAGGACGAGCTGGGAATCGACATCTTCGCCCGCCACGGCAAGCGCATCAAGCGCGTCACCGAACCCGGGCACGAGGTGCTGCGCAGCATCGAGATCATCATGCGCGAGGTCAGCAACCTCAAGCGCATCGGGGCCCAGTTTGCCACCCAAGACAGCGGCACGCTCAGCATCGCCGCCACCCACACCCAGGCGCGCTACGTGCTGCCGGCGGCGGTGGCCAAGCTGCGCCACGCCTACCCCAAGGTGTCCA
>Ga0308000_10000305_pt1 | contig 19788 bp, 19 predicted proteins | sample Neamet3_FD_203877 | JGI IMG/M metagenome (GOLD analysis project Ga0308000, IMG submission 203877) | Marine microbial communities from water near the shore, Antarctic Ocean - #3 | ecosystem: Environmental > Aquatic > Marine > Unclassified | place: Southern Ocean | collected 2014-06-04 | reverse complement strand
GCCGGACTCGGGGGCGGATTCGGGGGGGGATTCGGGCGCAGCCTCGGGAGCCGTTGCGCGCTCGAGCGTGCCACGGAATTTCTTGCGGTTGGCGGCCACGGCCACCCCACCCGCAGCCACCGCCGCGCCGATGGGTTGCTTGAGCGTGACATCGATCACCGAACCCACAAAGCGCTCAAAATCGGCGGCGTGGCGCAGCGGCCGATCGATGCCGGGCGAACCCACTTCGAGCCGCTTGTAGTCCACCGCCTCGACTTCGAGCAGCAGCTGCAACTGGCGCGTCACGCGCTCGCAGTCTTCGACCGTGATCGCGCGCTCCGGGCTGCTGGCCGCAACCCACGGCCAGTCGATGGTGACGCGCAACAGCCCGCCGGCGGATCGTTCCAGATCCACCAGATCGAAACCCATACCAGTGACGGTCTGTTCTACGGTGTGCTGCCAGCTCATGCGTTTTAGGTGTGCCCCAGCTGCCACAGGGCGGCTGGATAGCGAGGTTGCCAAAAGATTGCGGTAAAAATTGCGGTGACCTTTGGTCTTTGTTGCGCTGCCTTGCGGCTTGCGACCGAGCCAAAAAAAAAGGGCCGGTAAAAACCCGCCCAATCGGTCGTGAAGCCTTGCATTGTAGCACCCGAGGCTGGCCAAAGCAAATATTTTTGTGCATCCTGCCTGCAACGGCGCTGGTGGGCCTTACAATTCGAGGCTTAGTCGGAGCGTAGCGCAGCCTGGTAGCGCATCTGCTTTGGGAGCAGAGGGTCGCGAGTTCGAATCCCGCCGCTCCGACCATTCTTTGATGGAAAACGCCGCCCGGTGCATGCGCTGGGCGGGTTTTTTATGCGGTCACCTGCGCCACCGCCCTCATTGCTGCGGCGCCACGCTGCGGCGCCACACGGTTTGGCCTTTGCTGGCCCGGTCCAGCTCGAGCAGCAAGGCCTCGTGGGCTTGCAGTTCGAGCTTATTGGCGCGCAGCAATGGCAGCGCCAGATGGGCCGCCCAATCGTGGGCCGCTGCGGCGTCGGCCTGTGCGCCGGACGCAGCTGCGCCTGCCGCGTGGCTGCTGCCGTTCGGGTGGCCGCTCTGGCTACCGTGCGCGCTGCCCTTCTGGCTGCCATTTTGGCCACCGTTCACGCCCGCAGCCGCAGCGCTGCCCATAGGGCTGCCCATAGGGCTGCCCGCGGCGCCTAGGTCGAGCTCCATCAGCAGCGAATCTTGCCCGCGCGTGAGGCAGATGTACACATCGGCCAGCAGCTCGGCGTCGAGCAGCGCGCCGTGCAGCTTGCGGCCCGAGTTGTCCACCCCGAGCCGCTCGCACAGGGCATCGAGCCCGTTGCGCTTGCCGGGGTAAATCTCCTTGGCCATGAGCAGGGTGTCGATCACGCCGCCGGCCAGCTGGCGCGTGGGCCCAAAGCCTAGGCGCTGCCATTCGGCGTCGAGAAAGCCAAGGTCGAAGGGGGCGTTGTGGATGATCAGCTCGGCCCCGGCGAGGTAGTCGAGCAGATCGGCGGCCACTTCGGCAAATTTGGGTTTATCGGCCAAAAAATCAAGCGTCAGGCCGTGCACGCGCTGCGCTTCGGCGTGGATCTCGCACTCGGGGTTGAGGTAGTAGTGGCGGTTGTTGCCGCTGGGCTTGCGCCCCAGCAGCTCGATGCAGCCGATTTCGATGATGCGGTCGCCGTTGGCGGGCGACAGCCCAGTGGTCTCGGTGTCGAGGACGATTTGGCGCATGGCGGCTTCAGTGGTTTTCGCGCGCGTGGTTGATGGTGTAGCGCGGGATTTCCACCGTCAAGTCTTGGCGCCCGAGCCGCACCTGGCAGCTCAGGCGCGACTGCGGTTGCAGCCCCCAGGCTTTGTCGAGCAGGTCTTCTTCTTCTTCGCTGGCGGGCTCGAGGGTGGCAAAGCCCTGGCGCACGATCACGTGGCAGGTGGTGCAGGCGCAGCTCATGTCACAGGCGTGCTCTATAGCCACGCCGTGGTCGAGCAAGGCTTCGCACAGGGTGCTGCCGCTCAGGCCCTCGATCTGGCGCCCTTCGGGGCAGAGTTCGGGGTGTGGCAAAACGGTAAGGGTCGGCATGGCGAGCGGGGTGGCCTTAAAACGGGTCGAGGTTCAGAACTGGTCGATATTTTGCCCGGCCAGCGCGGTGGCGATGCTGCGGTTCATGCGCCGGGCAGCAAATTCTTCGCAGCCTTGGGCCAGCGCCTCGGTGGCGTCGTCAAGCGCGGCGGCATCGTCTAGCAACCGGATTCGGGCCTGCGCCTGCAACAAGGCCTCGATGGCGGCGCGCTCCTCGGGCTGCAGCAGCGCGCCGTCGGCGGCCAGCGCGCTGCGGGTGGCGGCGGCCATGCGATCGGCCTCCACCTGCGCCTGGCGCAAGGCGCGCGCGCGCATGTCTTGCTCGGCGCTGGCGTTGCCCTCTTGCAGCATGGCGGCGATTTGTTCGTCGCTCAGGCCATACGAGGGTTTGACCTCGATGTGCGCCTCGACGCCGCTGCTTTGCTCGCGCGCGCTCACGCTCAGCAGCCCGTCGGCGTCGAGGTGGAAGGTGACGCGGATGCGCGCCGCCCCGGCCACCATGGGCGGGATGCCGCGCAGCTCGAAGCGCGCCAGGCTGCGGCAGTCTTGCACCAGGTCGCGTTCGCCTTGCAGCACGTGCAGCGCCAGCGCGGTCTGGCCGTCTTGGTAGGTGGTGAAGTCTTGCGCCAGCGCCGCCGGCAGCGGCGTGTTGCGCGGCACGATGCGCTCGACCAGCCCGCCCATGGTCTCGAGGCCGAGCGAGAGCGGCGTCACGTCGAGCAGCAGCCAGCCCTCGCCGCTGTCCGGGTTGCCAGCCAGTTGCTGCGCTTGCAGGGCTGCGCCCAGGGCCACAACCTCGTCGGGGTTGAGATCGGTGAGCGGGGCGCGGCCAAAATACGTGGCCACGGCTTGGCGCAGCGCCGGCATGCGCGTAGCCCCCCCCACCAGCACCACGCCTTGCACCTGCTCGGGCGTGACGCGCGCATCGCGCAGCACGCGCCGCAAGGCGGCCACGGTGCGCTCGGTGAGCGCGGTGGTGGCGGCGTCGAACTCGGCGCGGCTCACCGGGCACTGCAGCGCCTGCCCGTGCAGGGTGGCGGCAAAAGGCAAGGTCTGGGCCGCATCGTCCAGATTGCACAGCGCTTCTTTGAGGCGCCGCGCCTCGGCCAGCAGCGCCGCGCGCTCGGCCAGCGGCAGCTCGCTGGCGTGGCCGCGGTGGCCGCAGCGCAGCAGCAAGGCGTCGGCAAAGGCGCGGTCGTAGTCGTCGCCGCCCAGGGCCGAGTCGCCGCCGGTGGCCAACACCTCGAACACGCCACGGCTCAGGCGCAGCAGCGACACATCGAAGGTGCCGCCACCGAGGTCAAACACCGCGTACAGCCCCTCGGCCGCTTGGTCGAGCCCGTAAGCCAGCGCCGCAGCGGTGGGTTCGTTGAGCAGCCGCAGCACCTTGAGCCCGGCCAGTTGCGCGGCGTCTTTGGTCGCTTGGCGCTGGGCGTCGTCAAAATAGGCCGGTACGGTGATCACGGCGCCGTAGAGCTCGGCGTCGAAGCTGTCTTCGGCGCGCTGGCGCAAGGTGGCCAAAATCTCGGCGCTCACCTCGACCGGGCTGATGTCGCCGGCCACGGTGCGCACCGCCGCCATGCCCGCGCCATCGACCACGGTGTAGGGCAGGCGCTCCAGCACGCCGCTGGCTTGCAGGTCGGCGCGGGTGCGGCCCATCAGGCGCTTGACCGAGCTGATGGTGTTGGCTGGGTCTTGCGTCTGCGCCTGCAGCGCCTCCCAGCCGATCTGGCGGCTCGGGCTCCGGTGGGGCGCAGCGGCGGGCAGAAAGCGCAGCACGCTGGGCAGAAACACCCGGCCTTGGGCATCGGGCAGGCAGACGCTGTGGCCATGGCGCAGCGCCGCCACCAGCGAGTGCGTGGTGCCTAGGTCAATGCCCACGGCGATGCGCCGCTGGTGCGGGTCCGGCGCTTGACCGGGCTCGGAGATTTGCAACAAAGCCATAAATGGGGTTCAGTAACGGTCTAGGCGCTCGTGCAATTGTTGCTCGAAGCGCTCGATGAACAGCAGCGCGCGCACCTGCTGCGCGGCGGCGCGGGCGTCGTGCTGCACGTCGATGGCGGTTTGCAGGGCCGCCAGCCGCTGCGCCCGCTCGGCCTCGAGTTCGGCTTGCAGCGGGCTCAGGTCAGCGGCGCTGCCGGCTTCGGCCAAGGCCTCGCGCCATTGCATCTGCTGCACCAAGAAAGTGGCCGGCATGGCGGTGTTGTCGTGCGCACCCACGCTCTGCCCCTGCAACTCGCACCAGTAGGCGCCACGCTTGAGCGGGTCTTTGAGGCGCTGGTAGGCTTCGTTGATGCGCACCGACCACTGCAAGGCCAGCCGCTGCGCCGCCGCGCCTTGGGCGGCGTGGCGGTCTGGGTGCGCTAGGCGCTGCAACTGCTTCCAGCGCTGCTCGAGCGCGGCGCGGTCGAGCGCAAAACCCGGCGGCAAGGCAAACAGGGTGTAGTCGTCGGCGCGCAGGTTGATCTCGTCGCCCAGCGCCACCGCACCCGAGGCTGCGTCGGCATCGGCCGGCACCGCCCCGGCCCCGGGCAGCGCGCCCGCCTGCACCTCAGACCCGGAACGATTCACCACAGCCGCAGCGGTCGCGCTCGTTGGGGTTGCTGAACTTGAAGCCCTCGTTGAGCCCTTCGCGCACGAAATCGAGCACGGTGCCATTGAGGTAGGGCAGGCTTTTGGGCTCGATCAGCACCTGCACGCCCTGGCTCTCGAACACCACATCATCGGGGGCGGCGGCGTCGGCGTATTCCAGCTTGTAGGCCAAGCCAGAGCAGCCGGTGGTTTTCACACCCAGCCGCACCCCTACGCCCTTGCCGCGGCGGGCCAGGTATTTGTGCACGTGCTTGGCAGCGGCTTCGGTTACCGTGACGGACATGGATTCAACCTCTTAAAACAGATGCCACCTCAGTGGGCAAGCTGGGCTGTCTGGGCCTGCTTTTGCCGGTAATCTTCCACCGCCGCCTTGATGGCGTCTTCGGCCAAAATGGAGCAGTGGATTTTCACCGGCGGCAGCGCCAGCTCTTCGGCGATCTGGCTGTTTTTGATCTGTGTCGCCTGATCGAGCGATTTGCCCTTGACCCATTCGGTGATGAGCGAGCTCGAGGCGATGGCCGAGCCGCAGCCGTAGGTTTTGAAGCGCGCGTCCTCGATCAGGCCGGTGGCCGGGTTGACCTTGATCTGCAGCTTCATCACGTCGCCGCAGGCCGGGGCCCCGACCATGCCGGTGCCGACCGTGTCGTCGCCCTTGTCAAAGCCGCCCACATTGCGCGGGTGCTCGTAGTGGTCGATGACCTTGTCGCTGTATGCCATGGTGTACTCCTGTCAAATGAGACGATTTGCCGCGGGATGCTGCTAGTGCGCGGCCCACTGGATGGTGGACAGATCGACGCCGTCCTGGTACATCTCCCACAGTGGTGAGAGCTCGCGCAGCTTGGCCACGTTGTCGCGGATGGTCTGCACGGCGTAGTCGATCTCGGCCTCGGTGGTCCAGCGCCCGATGGTCATGCGCAGGCTGCTGTGGGCCAGTTCGTCGGAGCGGCCCAGGGCGCGCAGCACGTAGCTGGGTTCCAGGCTGGCCGAGGTGCAGGCGGAACCGCTGGACACCGCCAGCCCCTTGATGCCCATGATGAGCGATTCACCCTCGACGTAGTTGAAGCTCATATTGAGGTTGTGCGGCACGCGCCGGGTCGGGTGCCCGTTCACAAACACCTGCTCGATGCCTGACAGGCCATCGAGCAGGCGCTGGTGCAGGGCGCTGATACGCGGCAGTTCGGTCGCCATTTCGGCCTGCGCGATGGCGTAGGCCGCACCCATGCCGACGATCTGGTGCGTGGGCAGGGTGCCCGAGCGCATGCCGCGCTCGTGCCCGCCGCCGTGCATCTGCGCTTCGATGCGCACGCGCGGTTTGCGCCGCACATAGAGCGCGCCCACGCCCTTGGGGCCGTAGGTTTTGTGCGCGGTCAGGCTCATGAGGTCAACCGGCAACTGCTGCAGGTTCACTTCCACCCGGCCTGTGGCCTGCGCTGCATCCACGTGCAGCAGCACCCCGCGCTCGCGGCAGATGGCACCGATGGCGGCGATGTCTTGAATCACGCCGATCTCGTTGTTGACGAACATCACCGAGGCCAAAATGGTGTCAGGGCGCAAGGCGGCGGCAAAGGCCTCGAGGTCGAGCAGGCCGTCTGGTTGCACGTCGAGGTAGGTGACTTCAAAGCCCTCGCGCTCGAGCTGGCGGCAGGTGTCGAGCACCGCCTTGTGCTCGGTTTTGAGGGTGACCAGGTGCTGGCCCTTGTCGCGGTAAAAATGCGCCGCGCCTTTGAGCGCCAAGTTGTTGGATTCGGTGGCGCCGCTGGTCCAGACGATTTCGCGCGGGTCCGCCCCTATCAGGGCCGCGACCTGCTCACGCGCTTGCTCGACCGCGCGCTCGGCCTCCCAGCCCCAGGCGTGGCTGCGCGAGGCCGGGTTGCCAAAGTGCTCGTAGAGCCACGGCACCATCAAATCGACCACGCGTGGGTCGCAGGGGTTGGTGGCGCTGTAGTCGAGGTAGATGGGAAAGTGCGGGGTCATGCTAATTTTCCTGCTGCAGTGCCGAGCGCAAAAACCGAGTTGGGCGCGTTGACGCGGATGGGCTTGAGCACCGGCGCGCTCGAAATGGCGCGCTTGAGCGATGGCGCGGCCTCGATCACCATGCCTTTGGCCAGTTGCTCATCGACCAGTTTTTGCAAAGTGACAGAATCCAGAAAATCCACCATTTTCGCATTCAGCGCGGTCCAGAGCTCGTGCGTCATGCAGCGCTCGCCCTCGCCGAGGCAGTTCTCTTTGCCCGCGCATTGGGTGGCGTCGATCGGTTCATCGACCGAGACGATGATGTCGGCCACCGTGATGTCGCTGGCCTTGCGCCCCAAGGTGTAGCCGCCGCCGGGGCCGCGGGTGGATTCGACCAAGTTGTGGCGGCGCAGTTTGCCAAACAACTGCTCTAGGTACGAGAGCGAAATCTGCTGGCGCTGGCTGATGGCCGCGAGCGTGACAGGGCCGCCGGCCTGGCGCAGCGCCAGATCGATCATGGCGGTGACGGCGAACCGTCCTTTGGTGGTGAGGCGCATGGTGCAATCCTTGTGATTTTGTTGAATACACCCTCTCGTGGCGGGCTGTCTCGCAGGCGGCGCCCCGCACTGGGGGGGGCTTTTTGCCGGCAGCCTTGCTATGCGTCGAGTATACCCAATATCCGACTCTTTTGCTTGGTCTTGATGCGCCTAAGGGTTTTGTGCTCACTTGACGGGCGGCGCCGTGTCAACCGCCTCGGGCGTGAGGGTGCGAAAGATTGGAAAGGCAAATTCGACCCCGGTTCCTGGCCTGGCGTTGAAAAAACGCAGCTCGGCCCCGAGTTTTCCGGCGCGGGCGCGCAAATTGCCCAATCCGCGCTGATGCGCCAGCCTGGTCTGTGGGCGCTGCAAGCCCACGCCGTTGTCGGTCACGCTCAGGTAGACGTGCGCCGCATCGTGGCGCGTGCGCACGCACACGCGTCGCGCTTGGGCGTGTTTGACCACATTGGCAAAAATCTCTTGCATGCAGCGAAACAGGTGCATCACGCCCTGCGCATCGAGGCTGGACAGGGCCGGCACGTCCTGCACCTGCCAATCGAGCTCGATCCCGGCGGCCACCAGCGCCGGCTCGATGCGCTGGCGGAAGGTGCCCAAAATGGTGGCCAGGTCGCCCTCCATGGGCTCGAGCGAATCGAGCATCAGCCGCAGCTCTTCGAGCGCGTGGTGGATCATGGATTCGACCGAGCCCGCGTCCAGCGTGTGTTTCTGGCTGCGCACCATGTTGAGCGTCTGCACCAGTTGGCTGCCTAGGCCATCGTGCATGTCGCGCATCAGGCGCCGGCGCTCACCCTCGATGGCGCGTTGCTGCTCGGAGGCGCGCAACTGGTCGAAAGCCTGGCGCAGCTCGGCTTCGCGCTTGGCCAAAATCCCGGCCAAAGACTGATTCAGCCGATGCACCTCGCGCGTGGACGCGGTGGCGCGCTGCGCCAGCACCCAGCTGAGGGTAAAGAGCAAGGCCAGGCTGCCCAGCGAAGTCCAGCGCAGGTCGGCGTCGCCGGGGAAGTTGAGCTGCACCACCAAAAAATCGCGCACGCCGGTGGCCAGCGTAAAAGACGCCACCAGCAGCACCAAAATCTGATCGGATTCCAGCGCGCCGCGTTGGAGCGACCTGAACAGCAGGCTCAGCAACGACAGCGCCCCGCAGACGGCCATGGCACCGGCCCAGATCCGATACAAATCGTAGTCTTGTGTGTGCAGCGTCCAGGCCAGCCAGAACGGACCCACGCCGATCAAAAACCAGGCCAACCCGTGCACCAGGCGGTCCCGAAAAGCCAGCAGCTCGGCCACGAACAACAAGAAAAACCCCACGTACCACGTGAAGGCCAGGCGGTGCAGATAAAAGTACCAACCAAAGCTCAAGGGCGGCTCGAGCGAAACCGACAGGGCCAAGCGCACCGAATGCGCCAGCGCCGCCACCGCCATGAGCAAGAACAGGCGCTCGTTCAAGGTGCGCCACAGGTGCAGCGAGAGCAAGCCCATCAGCAGCGAGCTGATGAGCATCATCCAAGTGCCTTTGACCTGCCAGACTTCGAGCACCTGGTGGCGCTCGAACAGGCTGCCGTGGTAGCCGATCTGCAACGGCCACAAACCGCTGCGCTCGAGCAACTGGCCCTGCACCTGGATGTGTATCTGGTTTTGCTGTGGCTGCGGCTGCAGCAGCCCCGGGGGCAGGCTCACCAGGTAGGGGAACCAGGCGCTCAGGATGTTGCGCTCGGGCGCAGCGTACCAGCCAACCTGGTAGATCTCGTGGCCGTTGAGCAGCACCCGAAAGCGGGTGCCGACGCGCGGCAACAGCAGCGCCAACCGGGTTTGGGCGGGGTCGTCGTAGTGCAGGGCTGCCGGCCAGTCGAGCCGGTAATCCACCCAGCCCGACCAAGCGGCAGGCTGATCGTCCAGAATGTGGGGCAGGCTCACCTGCTGCGGCGGCTGCTGCGGGTGCTGCGGCAGGCTCGCTTGCGCCTCGCGCAAGGTCACGGCGTTTTCGAGCCCCGCCGGCATTGACACGCTGTGCAGCGCCCACAGCAAACCGAGCAGCAGCAGCCCCACCCAGAGGTAATGCGGCACCCGCTTGGCGCTCTGCCCGGGCGGTGGCGGCGCAGGAGGCAAAGCCCTCACAACAAACCCCGATCCTGTGCCGCGCGCACCACTTGCACGCGGGTGTGCACCGCCAGCTTGCGGTACAGGTTTTTGATGTGCGTGCTCACGGTGGCGGTGCCGATGCCGAGCCGGCTGGCGATCTCCTTGTTCACGTAGCCTTGGGCCACCAGCTTGAGCACCTCGGATTCGCGCTCCGACAGCGCCGGGGCCGCAGCGACGCTGTCCGCCACCTGGGCTGGCGCGTTGTTGCGCAACTGCTTGAGCAACAGGCGTGCCAGCAGCGGCGAAATCGGGGCGCCGCCGGCGCAGATCTGTTCGATGGCCTCGATCAGTTCGGCGTCGTTGCAGCCCTTGAGCACGTAGCCGGTGGCCCCCGATTGCAGGGCGTGCACGAGGCGCGACTCGTCCCCGAACACGGTGAACACCAGCAGCTCGGCCTCGGGCTTGGTGAGTGAAAGCAGACGCAGCATGTCTTCGCCGCGGCCATCGGGCAGACCCAGATCAACCAGATAGACATCGGCCAAGCTGTTGGGGGCCATGATGCGAGCGTGGGAGTAGGTGGCGGAATGCCCGACCAAGCGCCAGTCGGGCCGCAGCGCCAAGGCGTGATGGACGAACTGCAACACGGTGCGGTCGTCTTCGATCAGGTAAATGCGCGTGCTGCTGGGCATGCGGCGATTGTGGGCCATGCCGGACCCCCCCACTCCCCAAAACAGGGGAGTGGCTACTGCACGCCGTGCGCGCCCAACACCCGGTCTTTGAGCTGCGCCAGCCGGTCGCGCGCTTGCGCCGCCTGCTCGAACTCGAGCTTGCGCGCGTGCTCGAGCATCAGCTTTTCCAGCCGCTTGAGCTCGCGCGCCAAGTCTTTGGCGCTCATGTCTTCGATCTCGGCCTGCTGCACCCGCGCCAGCTCGGTGCGCTGCGCCTGCTCGCTGGCTTTGTCGCTCTGCACACCGTCGATCAAATCTTTGATGCGCTTGACCACCCCCACCGGCGTGATGCCGTGCACGGCGTTGAAAGCCAGCTGCTTGTGGCGGCGGCGTTCGGTTTCGTCGAGGGCGCGGCGCATCGAGTCGGTGACGCGGTCGGCGTACAGGATCGCCATGCCGTTGAGGTGGCGCGCGGCGCGGCCGATGGTCTGGATCAGGCTGCGCTCGGAGCGCAAAAAGCCCTCTTTATCGGCGTCCAAAATCGCCACCAGGCTCACTTCCGGGATGTCCAGCCCCTCGCGCAGCAGGTTGATGCCCACCAGCACGTCGAACACCCCCAGGCGCAGGTCGCGGATGATCTCGACCCGCTCCACCGTATCCACGTCGGAATGCAGGTAGCGCACGCGCACGCCGTTTTCGCCCAGGTATTCGGTGAGCTGCTCGGCCATGCGCTTGGTGAGCACGGTGATGAGCACGCGCTCACTGCGCTGCACGCGCAGGCGGATTTCTTGCAGCACGTCATCGACCTGATGCGTGGCTGGGCGCACCTCGAGCACGGGGTCCACCAAGCCGGTGGGGCGCACCACCTGCTCGACCACGCTGCTGGCGTGCTGGCGCTCAAAATCAGCGGGGGTGGCCGAAACGAACACGCACTGGCGCATGCGGGCCTGGAACTCGTCGAACTTGAGCGGCCGGTTGTCGAGCGCGCTGGGCAGCCTGAAGCCGTACTCCACCAGCGTCTGCTTGCGCGAGCGGTCGCCGTGGTACATGCCGCCGAGCTGGCCGATCATCACGTGGCTCTCGTCGAGGAACATGAGCGCATCCGGCGGCAGGTAGTCGAGCAGGGTCGCGGGCGGCTCGCCCGGCGCCGTGCCCGAGAGGTGGCGCGAGTAGTTCTCGATGCCCTTGCAGTGCCCGACCTCGACCAGCATCTCGAGGTCGAAGCGCGTGCGCTGCTCCAGCCGCTGCGCCTCGACCAGCTTGCCCGCTGCCAGCAGCTCTTGCAGGCGCTGCGCCAGCTCGAGCTTGATGCCTTCCACGGCGTCGAGCACCTGCTCGCGCGGCGTCACGTAGTGGCTGCTGGGATAGACGGTGAAACGCGGGATGCGCTGGCGGATGCGCCCGGTGAGCGGGTCGAACAGGTGCAACGATTCGACTTCGTCGTCAAACAGCTCGATGCGCAGCGCCAGCTCCGAGTGCTCGGCCGGAAAGACGTCGATGGTGTCGCCGCGCACCCGAAACAGGCCGCGCGCAAAATCTTGCTCGTTGCGCTCGTACTGCATGCGCACCAGCTGCGCGATGGCCTCGCGCTGGCCCAGGCGGTCGCCCACGCGCAGCGTCATGATCATGCGGTGGTAGCTCTCGGGCTGGCCGATGCCGTAGATCGCCGACACGCTGGCCACGATCACCACGTCGCGGCGCTCGAGCAGGCTTTTGGTGCACGACAGGCGCATCTGCTCAATGTGCTCGTTGATGGCGCTGTCTTTTTCGATGAACAAGTCGCGCTGCGGCACGTAGGCTTCGGGCTGGTAGTAGTCGTAGTAGCTAACGAAGTACTCGACCGCGTTGTGGGGAAAGAACTCGCGAAACTCGCTATAGAGCTGCGCCGCCAGCGTTTTGTTGGGCGCAAAAACGATCGCCGGCCGGCCCAGCCGCGCAATCACATGGGCCATGGTGTAGGTCTTGCCGGATCCGGTCACGCCCAGCAGGGTCTGATAGACCTCGCCGGCGCGCACGCCCTGCACCAGCTGCTCGATCGCCGCCGGCTGATCCCCCGCCGGCTCAAAGGGCTGAAAGAGCTCGAAGGGCGAGTCGGGGAAGCGCAGGCACTGGCCAGCGGCTGGGGGCGCCGCCGGGCTGAGCTCTAGAGGGGTTTGGGGGACCACCTGGCTAATGCTGCAACTGCAGCCAGTCGTTTTCAATTTCTTCCACCGTGGGCAGGGCGCCCTTCAGGTTGTCGGGCAGGGTTTCGACCAGTGTGTACTCGCTCACGCCCATGGGTTTGTTCATGTCGCGCAGGGCAAACTCAACCTCGATGTTGTTCTTGTCGCGGCACAGCAGCAGGCCAATGGTGGGGTTGTCGTCGCTGCGCTTGAGCAGGCTGTCCACCGCCGACAGGTAAAAGTTGAGCTTGCCCGCGTACTCGGGCATGAACTTGCGGTTTTTCAGCTCCACCACCACGTAGCACTTCAGCGTGACGTGATAGAAAAGTAGGTCGATGTAATAGTCGTTACCCGCCACCTCGAGGTGGTACTGGCGGCCAATGAAGGCAAAGCCCTTGCCCAGCTCCAGCAGAAACTGCGTAATGTGCTGGGTAAGCTGATGCTCCACATCGCGCTCGTTAAATGGCCCGGTCATGGCCATGAAGTCGAATGTGTAGGGGTCTTTCAGCGTTTGCTGGGCCAAGTCGGACTGCGGCACCGGCAGGGTACGGGCAAAGTTGGTGACGGCCTTGCCTGTGCGCTCATACAAGTTGGACTTGAGTTGCAAAGCCAATACGTCGCGGCTCCAGCCCTGTTCCAGCGTTTGCGCGAGGTAAAAGCGGGCTTCGTCTACGCGCTGGCACTTGGTGAAAATCTGGATGTGGTGGCCCCATGGAATCCGAGCCAGCAAGGCTGCCAGCTCGCCGTCTGCGCCACCCCAAGGCGCTGCGCCCATTTTGGCAACAGCCTGTTGCCAAATTGCCGCGTCGCCGTAAAAGCGGAAAAAAGCCCGGCAGTAGCGCAGATTCTTGGCTGAAAAACCGCCGACCTCTGGAAAGGTGTGCCGCAGGTCTTTGCTGAAGGCGTCAATGAAACCGCTGCCCCACTGGGCACTGGTCTCCCGGTCCACGATTTGCGCGCCCAGCTCGTAGTAAAGGGCTATCAACTCGCCGTTGGCGGCCAGCGCCACGTGCATGCGCGCGGCATGAATTTTCTGCTTGATGCGTCCTAGCCACGCCTGGTATTCGGCCAGCGCAGCAGGCTGGACCTTAAAAAGTTGGGTCATGAGAGTGAGCCGGCAGAGATCTCGGAACAATATAAGCTCAATTGCTTAAGCCCTCTTTGGCGCGTGAGTACGCTCTCAAGGTCGGTCGACTGACTGCGCCCGCTCGCGACGCAGTTGATCTAGGTTGCCGCCCTGCCCTTGGGCGACGATGTCGAGCTCGGCACCCAGCACCGCCAGCACGGCCAACAGCTTGCGCGCGCCAAACTCAAGCACCCGCCCACGCTCAAGGCGCGACAGCGATTCTGGCGTTACCCCGGCTTGGGCCGCGACGACGCCTTGCTTCAGGCCCAACAGCTTGCGGCGTGTGGCCACGGCAGCACCGAGTTCTGGCAGGGTTTGCATTTGATTTTTAAATCAAGAAAGCTGTATTTTATGCCTTTTTTTGACGCAAAAGTCAAAAATATCGCCACTCCAGGTGTTCTGTGCGCACACCATGCCGTGCGCTGCTGTGCCGCTGGCGCCTTGGCGGCTTGCCCAAGCTCGGCTACAGTAGGGTTCAACCTTGGCCTGTGCACAGCGCCTAGGCTTGCTCCTTGTGCACCAACCAGCGCAGCCAACACCGTGTCGCCCACAACCCCAAACACCGCTCTAAAAGCCCCGCTACACGCCCCACTGTGCCCGCTGTGCGGCCAAGCCAACGAGTGCGCGGCCTCGGCCAGCGGCAGCTTTGACACCGCGTGCTGGTGCACCGGCGTCAGCTTCAGCCCTGAACTGCTGGCGCAGGTGGCACTGGAGCAACAGCACCGCGCCTGCATCTGCCGCCGGTGTGCTGAGGGCGGCCATGTCAGTCGTGCAGATCAAGAAAAGGCCCTGTAACTCGAGGCCAGACTGAGGTTTTTACACACTTGGGGAAATCTGCAGAATCACCCCACGGCATGACAACCGCAAGGCTCGGGGCGAGCGGCTCCGCACCCGAAACGCGCAAGGCACGTAAAATTTCGATGTGGGGCGGTGCGTGAGAAAAAACCCGTAGCAGAGCTGCATTGAACTCCGCACGGGCCAACAAAATCGAGCGAGAATTTGCGCAATCTGCTGATATTGTTTTGGTAGGCGCGATTGGACTCGAAGAAATACTATAGCAAATTGTTTTTCAAGAGCATTTCAGAAACTGATTTTTGTTCGTACCCACATACGTACCCTCAAACTTTTTTGTGGTGCGATCGCTACAAAAGGAGACCCGCCACCGCTATGCGGCCAGTGTATGCCATCCGCCGCGCCCTTGCCGTTGTGTTTTGCCGCCGCCAGCATAGGGTGGCAGGGCCGCCCTAGACACCAAAAACATTACCCTCAAGGGCATTGAAAATCGCCATATTGATGATCGCCGCGCGCGCCTGCCCTGTGCGCTTGGCAGTCTCGTCCACCCGGCGCAGCAGATCGGGCGCGATCGTCAGGGTGATCTGTCGCTTGTTGCCCTTAGCTATGCCCTTCTCATAGACGGCGGGCGCAGCGGGCTTGGCGGCGTCGGGCGCGCCCTGAATGAAAGCATCCTGAGCCGAAGCGGGCGTAGGCGTGACCTTGGGTTTACGCTGAATTGCCATGTTAAATAATCTCCTTACACGATACTTTGGATATTAAAAAGCAGTGAAACGAGGTGGTCAATCTCGGCCACTGCCTTCGCGTCACGCGGGGCTAGCTCGGAGACAGCCAAGCCCGCACCGCTGGCGTTGCTGAATGCCTTGCGCCGCCGGAGCGGCGTCTTGAGGTAGCCGAACTGCGCGACCTCGGCCACAGCCGCCGCCGCCTCGGCGTTGTCGGCTGAATGCTCGCCGGGATCGGCCTGGTTCATCACAGCGTAGGCGCGCAGGCCGTCGCGCACGCTCCGGGCTTCATCCACCAAAGCTGCCATGTCATCGAGCGCCCACACATCGAAAGAGCGTGGCGCAAATGGCACCAGCAGCACATCCGACAAGACCAGCGCCGCCCGTAGCGCAGTCGAGTCACGGCCGCCCGCGTCGATGATGATGTCCTGCCACTTCCCGCGCTGCTGCTGCACCTGCCCGCGCAGGGTTGGGCCGTCCGGGTACTGCGCGCACGCAATCCCCGGCTGTCGGCCAGCCTCGGCACGCGCAGCAATAGCCGCCGTTGCGGTTCCCTGCCGATCCCCATCTACCAGCCACACGTCGCGCCCGGCCAGCGCCCGCGTGATGGCGATCTGAACAGCGAGAGTCGTTTTGCCGACCCCGCCCTTGGTGTTGCCCACGGTAACGATCATTTGCACCTCCGAAGGATATTAAACCACGATGCCGCATCATAGCACCGCTGCACAGCCTTGTCAGTACCGTTTACATATTCTTACGATGTTTTTTTACGCTTCTTTTAACATCCTTTTAACATCGAAACCACGTCCGCAGAAACCACGTCCGCACCAGCGTCCCGCCGATCATTTTGCCGACGTCAGCAAGATGATCGAGGCGCGCGGCAAGCCCCTCGGCAACCCTTTGCCTCTTAGCAAAAGGAGTCCAGAAATGCTTGCAGCCGTCATACCTCAACGAAAACGCTACCGCAGCGCCCAGGCGCTGGTTGATTACATTTCAGAGCCCGACGAAGGGCGCGCTCAAAGCCTCTCAGAAAACCTTCCATCCGACGCCAAAGCGCTGATCGAGTACGCCGCGCGCGCGGGGGTGTCGGAGGGCGGGGTGACGGCGGCTCTCAAGACGCGCGGTGTCTCAGACCCCACCCGCGACCAGAGCGAGATCACCAAAATCTTTGACTCGACCGTCCAGGCCGTTCGCGCCAAAGGCATCGCCGCCGATCACCCGATCTACCACGTCGTCGTGACGTGGCAGCCGGGTGAGACCCCTACAGCCGAGCAGGCGCGGCAGGCGGTTGAGCACACGCTGGCTGGTGTTGGTATGCAGGATGCCGCTGCCGCGTGGGTTATTCACCGCGACAAGGCGCACCATCACGTGCATATTGCCGCGCTCAAGTACGGCCTAGAGACACTCAAAGCCCTGGGGCCGCCCAAGCGCGACTTCTTGCTGCTCGACAAGTCTATGCGTGAGATCGAGCTTGCCCAAGGCTGGGCACACTCGCCCGGCCCGTACGTGGTCAAAGACGGCCATGTCGTCAAGGCACCCAAGGCGGATCGGGCGGAATCAGTCTCCCGGCGACCCGAAGCCAGCGTTGAGAAAGCCAAGGGCCTACCGGGCATACAAGCCTTTTGCGAGCAAAAAGGCGTGACGCAAGCCTTCAGGCAAGCCCAAAGCTGGGCCGATCTGCACAACGTCGCTGCCACGCACGGCCTGCACATCGAACAAAAGCGAGGCGGGTTGGTCATCAAAGCACGGGGCATCACCGCCGACCACGCAGTAAAGGCATCGGCACTGGATAGATCGCTCGCTGGCCCCGCACTTGAGAAGCGCCTGGGCTCCTTTGTGCCGCCGCTACCCGCGCCAACCGCACGCGCAGTTGCCTCAACGACATTCAAGCAGCATCAAGAAGCGGCAGCTAAGGGCATAGAGCCCATAGCCCAAGAGCGCCCTGGGCGCACAGGCAAGCGCGACCCGGCTAAGCGCGAGTCGCAACGCATCGACCGCCAAGCCACACGTGAATCACTCTACGAGTCGTTCCGTGAGCACAAAGCCAGCGCACCCGCAGCGCGCAAGGCAGCACTTGCGCAACTCAAGCAGCAGCAGCAGGCAGAGCGCAAAGCACTCTTCGATGCATTGCACGGCAGCCGCAAAGCCCAGATCAGCGAACTCTGCGCCGCGCACGGACGAGAGATCGCTAAGCTCATGGAATCCGGGCTTGAAGCCAAAGCCCGCGCTGCGCTCGATCTTCGGCACAAGGCTGAGCGGGAGGGCGTTAAGGCGCAGTTTTCCGGAAACTGGCGAGAATGGCTCGAAATGCGCGCGCGCATGCACGGTGACCCGGCAGCGATCAGCGCATTGCGCGGCATCAAGTACCGAGAGGGGCGAAAAAAGAACCAAGGCAAGCCGGGCATCGAGGGGGAGGATCTGCGCATCGACGGTCAATCCACGGCACACCATCGGCAGGCAGCAGGCTCGATTGAAGGGGAATATCGCTTCGGTTTGGACAACGCTACAATTGAGGTGTCACGCGATAAAACTTCAGTCTTGTTTTGCGACAACGAAGGTAAGGCACGGCTCAAGGACGAAGGGCAGCGCATTGAACTGGTGGACTCAAAAGACGAAGATGCCATGATTGCAGGCTTGATTTTGGCATCCAAGCGCTTCGGCGGCGAGGTTTACATCACCGGCGATGAGCAGTTTCGCAAACGAGCCGCTGCCGAATGCGCGCGCCGGGGCGTGGAAGTCGCGAACTTGGAACTCAAGTATCAAAATCGGCAGACAAAAGAAATAGAACGCTGACCATGGAAAAATGGACACAGAGCGAGGCGATAGCCTTCGAGTGCGCCCGCGAGGTTATCACCCACCTGCGCGCCATCCTCACCGGCCAAATCGCTGAAGAGACCAGCAAGGATTGCCCGGATGCCGAGCGCGTTGCCGCGCTGCACGCCGAGCGTTCGCAGCTTTTTCGGGAGCGGGCCGGGCTGCGAGTGAAAGACCAAGTGACGGTGGCCCGCGTGCGGGCCGAATACGGCGCGCGCGTGCGCTCCTTGCGCTCCGAGAGGGCCGAACATTACGCGGTGGCCAAGTAGTGCATGGCTCAGAATCCAGATCAGCACAGGCTTAGTGAGGCAGAACACCAGGCCATTTTCGAGCGAGAAATCAAGCCTGATCTTTTCGCGGGCGCGAAACCATCCATCCAGCCGGTGGCCGTCATCTTCGGCGGCCAGCCTGGTGCTGGCAAAAGCGCGGCCGTCGATGAGGCCATAAAAGAGTTAGGCCCACGAGGCGGGGCCGTTCAGATCATAGGGGATGACCTGCGCGACTTCCACCCCAAGTATGAACGGCTGATGGATGCGGATGACAAGACGGCCGCTTTCTACACCGACCGCGACACAGGCCGTTGGATCGAAAAGTCCATTGCAGAGGCCAAGGTGCAGCGCGTCAATATCGTGATCGAGGGCACCATGCGCGACGCCGACAAGGTGGCCGCCACGATGCAGAGTCTTCGGGAAGCGGGCTATCAGATCGACGTCCGTGCGCTAGCCGTCACATCGCGCTTAAGCGAGCAGGGCATCATGCAGCGGTACGAAAGCCAGAAGGTCGACCGAGGGGCAGGACGCATGACGACGCTAGAGGCTCACCAGGCGGCCTACGATGGCATGTTGCAGACCCTCGGTCGCATCGAGGGACAGAAGCTGGCCGACCGTGTGACGATCTACCGGCGCGGTGCCGAGGTGATCTACTCCAACGAGCTTCAAGGCGGACAGTGGGCGCGTGAGCCGCAGGCTCGCGCCGTGGTAGAGGTGGAGCGCGCCAGGCCGATGACGCTGCAAGAGCGCCGGGACTACGTCAAGGGCTTCGATGAAATTGCCGACATGCTGGCTAGGCGCGAGCGCCAGGCCAGCGCAGAGGAAATCCGTAAAGTCGCCGAACTACAGCGCGAGGCCATGAGCCTCCTGCGCGAGACTGTCGCCGAGCACATCGAGCGCGGCGACGTGCCGAGAGGGCAAATTCGGGAAAAACGCCAAGCGAAGGCCAAGCAGCAACGCGACATCGAGCGCTGAAGGAGTTGATCGGCGGGAGAGATGAACCTCCCCCTGGCTTTAGCCATGGGGAGGTTCAGAGCGATTTGGGCCGCAGAGCGGCTTGACGTGACAGTCACACCGAACTATACTGTGACCGTCACATCAAAGGATTTGCCATGTCCACTACCGCCACAGCCCCCCGATCTGCGCGTGAGCGCAAGGCCGCCCAGCGTGCGCGTGATGGGCGCGCCGTGACCGAGGCGATAGGCTGCGAGGCCAACGCAGACGTGCGCGCGCTGGTTGAGTTGCTGCGCCACGGGCTGCTTGCGAAAAAGAAGGAGGCTTGGCAGCAGCGATCCGCTTGGCGCGCATGGAATGAGATTGGCCGGCGCAACGGCTGGATCGACGGCAGCGCGCGCGTGATCGATCCCGATGATGCGTGACTGTCACACCCAAAGGCCACTAGAGACCAGGTACTCGAAAAGCGAGTCCGGGTGTAGAACCGGCTCGCGATAAAACGGCACTCGGATCTTGGGCACCTCAAGCTCAACCCCGACGGCGGCCAAGCTCTTGACTGCGAGCTCAGTGCAGTACATCCGATCGTCATCCGACCAAGCCAGGCGGTGATCAAACCGCTTGCCGAGGTGGCTGGCAGCCGCCAGCGCAAACCGCCGCGCCAGCCGCGCATCCTGCATCGACAGCAGCGCCGTGGCAGCCGCCTGACGCGGGCTGGTGAAATCGATCCACGGCTCGACGTGCACTCCGAGATCTGGCATTGCGTGGACGATCAGCGGGTTGGCACCTCCACTCACTACAACGCCGACGTGTGTCCATTGGCCTTTAGGCAGCGGCGAGTGGGCAACAATGGCCCGCGTGATCCAGTCGCCAGGCAAGCCCAGCCGAAACGCCAAATCGCCGGGCTGTGGCTGCCGTGCCGACTCACCGCCCGCCCAGGAAGCGGACGGAAGGGCCAGTGCAGCAAGGGCAAAGGTGCGGCGCGACAGCTTCATCTTTGACTTGCGCGGGAAACCTCCCCATTCATGGGGA
>Ga0308000_10000300_pt1 | contig 19916 bp, 39 predicted proteins | sample Neamet3_FD_203877 | JGI IMG/M metagenome (GOLD analysis project Ga0308000, IMG submission 203877) | Marine microbial communities from water near the shore, Antarctic Ocean - #3 | ecosystem: Environmental > Aquatic > Marine > Unclassified | place: Southern Ocean | collected 2014-06-04 | reverse complement strand
CATTAATGAAAAATTTAGTTAAAAACTACACAATAGCAGGTGGTGGAAAATCAATAGAAGTTCCTGTATATGCGGCTGTTGCGGCGGCGGCAGTAGCAGATGCGACTGATCTAGCTAACACAGCTATTAACCCAAGTTCTGTTACTATTACAGCATCAGAAGTTGGAATTATGACAACCCTAACTGATCTAGCACAGAATTCAGCTTCAAGAAATGTAGCTTCTGATATAGGGCAGTTATTTGGAAATGCTATTGCAAAGAAAATAGATATTGATTTATTAACTTTGTTTGATGGTTTTTCTGTAACAGCAGGTAGTTCGTCTACAGTTCTATCCCCTGCAACTATCTTTAATGCAGGAGCAGTTCTTAGAGCAAATGGTTTAGATACTAGCGAGTGCTATGCAGTTGTTCACCCTCATGTTGGTTATGACCTTAAATCTGGCTTAACTAATACGTTTGCAGGTATTGATACAGACATTTCTAATGAAGCATTAAGAAGTGGCTATATAGGTAGACTTGCAGGTATGCAAATATTTGAGTCAGCAAACCTACCAAACACAGGTACAGCAGGAAATTATAAAGTTGGTATTTTCCACAAAGATGCTTTAGCTTTAGCTATGATGCAAGACATTAAGATTGAAACACAAAGAGATGCTTCACTTAGAGGTACAGAAATTGTAGCAACAGCAGTCTATGGTGTTGGTGAGATACATGACTCTTATGGTGTTGAACTTCATGTGAATTCAAGCATAGTATCATAATAATATAATCTTTAGGGTGGGGGTTAATCCTCCACCTTACTACAAACAAGAGGTAATTATGAAATTAACTAATGGAAATAAAGTTATCGAAAGAAGTAAAGTTGATTATGAAGCTAATTTAAAGACGTGGACATTAAGAGGTTGGAAACCTGTTGAAGATAAACCTAAAGTTAATAAGATAGAAATTCCAAAAAAAGGAAGATAAATAAATGGCTACATCTGTATTTGCAGTTGCTAATGCTAATTTACAAAAGATACAACCAGATATATTAGCTTTTGGCATAACTGATTTTGGCGATCAATTACAATTTGCTGAAAATGACGTTCTAAGACGTATTCGAGAGGAATGGTGGGAAAGATATAGGCATCAAATAAGATACAAAGATATTACAAAAGTTACATCAGTTGAAATGACTAACAGCAAGTTGACTAATGCACAATGGACACAATCGGTTGTTTATCTGGCATTATCTCAATATATTTATCCTATTTTAACTAAATGGAGAGACCCAGATACAGGCGAAGGCAAGGACACATTTCAAGTTCAATTAGACTTTTATAAAAATAGATATGATGAAGAATTCCAAGCTATATTGCGAGATGGTGTAGAGTATGATGAAGATGGTGGGGGTAGTGTTTCAGATAGCGAAAAAGAAGCAATACATTACCTTAGATTAGTTAGATGATAGAAGCTAAAATAAGTGTAAATAATATTGAGATAAAAAACTTTTTAAAAGAAATTTCAAGAAAACAAAAGTCAGTAATTGATAAAGGCTTAAAAAGAGTATCTAACATGGCTGTTCTTATGATTACAAAGAGGACACAAGCAGGTAAGCTACCAGATGGGGGTAATATGCAACCTTATGCTTCATCTACTGTTAAAAGTCGTAATAAAAGGGGTAGGCAAACTGGTTCGGTGGATTTAACAGATACAGGTAAAATGTTTAGGAGTTTAGACTTTAGAACTGGTGGAATGAAAAGCACATTATTCTTTTCTAATATGGAAAGAGCAAAGATAGCTTCATATCATGATAGTTTTGGAGTAGGTAAAAAGAAAGTTAAAAGACCATTTTTTGCTATTGCTGATAAAGAAGAAGATAAGTTACAAGCTGAATTTGCAAAGTTTTATTTTAAAGAAATGAGAATATGAGTAAAAGAGAAAGCATAGCAAGCGACATAATCAGCAAATTAGATTCTGTTACTAGCCCTATAGAGTTTAAAAAGATTACAAGAGAACCATTTGAGGTTGAAGAATTATCAGATGCACAGTTCCCTGCAATGTTTGTTCAATCTGGTGATGAAACAAGGGAAGTTGCTAGTATTGGTGGTACAGGTTCTGGAACTTATACAGGAAGCATAGATTTTTTAATTGTGGCTTTTGGTAAAGGAACAACTACAAATATAGATACTGTTAGAAATCAAATTATAGAAGTTGTTGAAGAAACTTTAGATAATGATATAACAAGAAATGGAAATGCTTTAAACACTCAAGTTATTGAAGCATCTTCAGACGAAGGGACTATTTATCCTTATGGTGGTGTTAGAATAACAGTAAGGGTTATATATGAATTTACTAGAGGGAGTGCATAATGGCTAAAGATATTAAATTGAAAAAAGGAGATGTTGAAATTAATATTTCCGAAAATAATTTGGAACATTTTAAAAAACTTGGTTTTAAACAAGAAGAAAAAAAAGTTGCAAATAAACCAGAAAAAGTGATAAAAGAAATTATTGAAAAGGAGTAAGAAATGGCTACACATCATGGAAAAGAAGGAGTTGTTACTTCAGCAGGTACAGCTATAGGCAATGTTACAGGTTTTACAATAGATACAACACACGATACAGTTGAAGATACAACATTAGGTGATGCTACAAAAACATTTGTTGCAGGTAGAGGTACTTTTACAGGTTCAGTTGATATGAACTATGATGAAACTAATACACCACAAACAACTTTGCTTACTGGTACAAGTTTAGCTTTTATATTTTTGCCAGAAGGAAATGCATCTGGTGATGAAAGTTTTGCAGGAACTGGTATTGTCACAAGTATGTCAATAAGTGTTTCCTTAGATGGCATTACAACTAGAAGTGTTGCTTTTCAAGGTACAGGTGCATTAACTATCGGTACTGTCTAAATGACAGATAAATTGGATTATTTTGATGGTATTAGAAACCATTTTAGCACCCTCGACACTCAAGTAATTGAAGTGCCAGAGTGGGATTTAGTAGGTGATAAAGCTATTTATTGCAAACCTTTTAATATGCTTGAAAAACAGAAAATATTTAAAGGTGCTACTGGAAGTGATTTAATAGTTTTAATTGATGTAATTATTGAAAAAGCTTTAACTAAAGATGGCGAAAAAATGTTTAATGCTTCTCACATTTTAGCTTTCAAGACTAAAGCTGATACAAATGTAATTGCAGATGTTGCTACTAAGATAATGGGAACAGGCAACGAAGATATTGAAGATAATAAAAAAAACTAAATAGTGACCCAGAATTACATAATTTATTTGGGTTAGCTGAAAAACTACATAAGACTGTTGCCGAAATCTTGCAAATGTCAGTTCAAGAGTTTAATATGTGGATAGCATACTATAAACTTCAAAGCGAAGAACAAGAAAGACAAAACAGAATAATGAAGGCAGGTAGGTAGTGGCAACCAAACAAGTAAATATAGACATAATAGCCAAAGATAAGACCAGACAGGCTATGAATTCAGCGACCAAAGGTGTTGATAAGGTTAAAAATGCTGTCTTTAATCTTAGAAATGCTTTTATTGGTTTAGGTGCAGGACTTGCTATAAAATCGTTTATAGATGTTGGTAAGGAAGTTGAATCATTACAAATTAGATTAAAATTTTTATTTGGTAGTGTTGAAGAAGGTGCAAAAGCTTTTGATACTATGGCAGAGTTTGCAGGAAAAGTACCTTTCAGTTTAGAGCAAATACAACAAGGAGCAGGAGTTTTAGCTGTTGTAAGTAAAGATGCAGATGAATTAGCTAAAATGCTTGAAATTACTGGTAATGTCGCAACTCTTACTGGTTTAGATTTTAAAACAACATCAGAGCAAATATCAAGATCATTTTCAGCAGGTTTAGCTAGTGCAGACCTTTTTAGAGAAAAGGGTGTAAAAAAATTATTAGGATTTAGTGCAGGTGCAAAAGTATCAACAGAAGAAACAGCAGAAGCATTTGAAAGAGTTTTTAGTGGTAAGGGAAGATTGGCAGGTGCAACGAAAGATTTAGCTGAAACCCTAGAAGGTACTCTTTCTATGATTGGTGATAAATTCTTTAACTTTCAAAAGATAGTAGCAGAAAGTTTTTTTGTAGGTTTAAAACAAGAATTTGGAGCATTAGATAATGCCTTACAAGATAATAAAAAAACCCTTGATGATATAGCTAAAAGCATAGGAAAAGGGTTGTCTAATGCAATAATTTTTGCAGGTGATGCAGTAGTCTTTTTAAAAGATAATTTTGAAGTACTCAAAGCACTAGGTATGGGTGTTATTGTCTTTAAGTTGGCAGGAGCATTTTTAACATTAGCAATGAATATTGGAAAAGCTAAAATGGCTTTGCTTGCATTTTCAAAATTATCAAAACTTAACTTAATTGGTTTTTTATTAGCTGTAGGTACAAGTATAGCAATGCTTACTGATGCCAATGCTAAAGCAATAGACCCTATGAATAAACTTAATGAATTGCTTAAAAAGAAAAAGGTGCTTTTAGAAGGATTAGATAGTGCCGAGAAGAACAGTATTTTTACTAGCAATAGTACTATTAAAGATTTTAAAAGACAATTAGAAGCAGTAGATAAAGAAATAAAAAATTATAAGCTTAGTCAAAGTCAAATTGATTTAGATACAGAAATAAGAGCCATAAATACGCTTGGAATAATAGCCCAAACAGAAGCAGTTAAAAATCTAAATAAAGAAAAATCAAAAGTGACTGATCCTTCTATGCTTGGGCAAGATGCAACTATGGGTTCATTTGAACATACATTTTCAAAAGAAGAAAAATTAGCAGGTGCTATGGAAATGGCAAAACTAGAAGCTGATGTTGAAAAACAAGCTTTTACAAATAAATTTAATGCAATTATGGAGCAAGACGAACTATTAGCTGAATTAAGAAGAATTAGTGCAGATGAAACACTTACCCTTGCTCATGAAACAGCACAAAAACAATTGGAAATTCAGAAAAAACTATTTAATGATAATTTTAATTTAATAAAATCTGGCAAGGCTAATGAAATAGATTTAGATAAAATGTCTGGTAAAGCAAAAACTGATTTGGCAGTAAAAGTAGGTAGGGAAGGGCTTAATGAGATGGCAAAAAGCAATAAACAAGCTTTCGCATTAAATAAAGCCTTTAATATAGCAGAAGGTATTATGAATACAGCCACAGGTGTAACTAAAGCATTAGCAAGTGGCAATATACCACTAGCCATAGCAATAGGGGCTTTTGGTCTTGTTCAAGTTGCTACAATAGCATCACAACAATATCAAGGTCGTAAACAAGGTGGTCGTATGAACCAAGGGCAACCTTATTTAGTTGGAGAAGCAGGAGCAGAATTAGTTGTTCCAGATAGAGCATCAAACGTTGTACCAAATGGTCAGCTAGGTGGCATGGGTAAAGCTGTAACAGTAAACTTTAATATAAGCACAGTAGATGCTAGAGGATTTAACGAATTATTAGTCAATAGTCGAGGAACTATAGTTAATATGATTAATAGTGCAGTAAATGAGAAAGGTAGAGTGGCAATTATATGAGTGGAACTTTACCAAATACAAATTTTAATTCGATTAACTTTAAAAGTAATCAAAAGACTTTGGTTTCTGAAACTGATAGTGGCAAGACCTTTAGAAGGCAAATTCAAGGTCAAAGATTTAGCTTTACAGTTTCCTATCCACTTATGACAAGGTCTGATTTTGCACCTATTATGGCATTTATGATTAAGCAAAGAGCCAGAAGGGAAGATTTTACTGTAGTTTTTCCAAGCTATTTAAATGCACAAGGTAATGAAACAAATACATTGTTAGTTAATGGTGTTCATGCAGTAGCTGATACTACAATCGCTATAAATGGGTTTGCAGGAAATGGGGCAGGTAGATTAAAAGCAGGTGATTTAATTAAGTTTGCACATGATAAAGTCTATATGATTATAAATGATGTAACTTCATCAAGTAATGCTTCAACAGTAACCATAGAACCCCCTTTAAGAACTGCTCTGGCTAATGATAGTTCTGTTACTTATGATTCAGTGCCTTTTAATGTTCACCTTGTCAGCGACACACAAGAGTTTGCTAGTGGGCAAGTTGATAAAGATGGAAATTTATTATTTAATTATGAGTTTGATGTAATTGAGAGTTTATAATGCCCAGAGGATTAACAAGTGCAGTTAAAACAGAATTAGCTACAGGTAGCATTGAACCTGTATTATTAATTGATATAGAATTTTCAACACCAGTTTATTTAACTAATGCAAGTTTTGATTTATCATCAAATATTTCTGGAAGTTCAAGAACTTATTTATCAAATGGTCATTTTAGGGGAATTACAGGGGTACAAGAAACAAATGCACCTACTAAAAACTCTCTTTCTTTAAGTTTATCGGCTGTAGACCAAGCTTATGTTGCTTTGGCATTAACAGAAAACATAATAAATAGTAATGTTTATATTTATAGAGGTTATTTAAATAGCAGTCTTAGTCTAATAGCAGACCCATTTTTATTTTTTTATGGAACAATAGATCAATTTAAAGTTTCTGATAATACAAATACTGCAACTTTGGTTTTAACATTAAGCTCACATTGGGGTAATTTTAGCAAAACTAGTGGCAGAAGTACTACAAATAATTCACAGGAAAGATTTTTCCCAAGTGATTTAGGCATGAATTATTCTGCTTTGACAGTTAGAGATATAAAATGGGGCAGACCATGACAAGCACAAATTTATATTATGCTGAAAAAACAGATATTGAAATTATATATAATTTATTATTAGAATATAAAAACGTAGATTGTGAAGCTGATTATCCAGAAGTAGATAAAAAAAAGGGTTTGTATTTTATTAATGCAGTAATGGATAAAGGCAAAATACTTTTAATGAAAGATTTAGATAATGACGAATTAATAGGTTGTTGCATGTTTAATAAATCTGAATATTTTTTTAGTAAAGATCAAATAATGCAGATACAAATTATCTATATTAAAAAAAGTTTTAGAAATTTTAAATTAGTAAAATTATTGATTGATAGTGTTAAAAAAGTTTCAGAAGATTTACCTATTGTTTTATCAATTACATCTGGTTTACATATAGACCCAGTTTTTGAAAAATTAGGTTTTAAAAATATGGGTAGTAACTGGAGATTAATCTAATGGGTGGTTGGAATCCGATTGACGATATTGTTGATATAATTGATGATATTGTAGATGGCATAACAGATATAATAGAAGATGTTATAGGTTGGTTAATACCTATGCCAGATATTCCAGATTTTGGTGCTTTATATTCAGACCGAAATGCACAAGGGGTTTTAGTTAATAAAGTTAGTTCAAATGCAAGTGTTAATGTAATTTATGGTCAAAGAAAAGTCGGTGGTAATGTCGTTTTTCTAGAAACGTCTGGAACTGATAACGAATATTTATATATGGCATTAGTTTTAGGTGAAGGCGAAATTCATGAAATGACCTGCCTTTATGTTAATGATAAGAGAGTAAATTTATCTGGTGTAATATCTGATAATGTCCAAAGAACTGTAACAAATTCAGATCAAAACTTTTATGATACAGAAAATTCAGAAAGTTTAATAACTGTAGAAGGACATTTTGGTTCAGATACACAAAGTTCATCTTCTTTATTGCAAGAAGCCAATTCGTGGTCACTACAACATAAATTGCAAGGTTTGGCTTATATAGCTTTAAGATTTAAATGGAATTCAGATAAATTTGGATCAATACCTAACGTGCAAGCCTTAATTAAAGGAAGAAAAGTTTATAATCCTAATTTAGATACTACCAAAACTGGTGGGAGTGGAAGCCATAGACAAAATGATAGTTCAACTTGGGCATATTCAGATAACCCAATACTTCAAATGCTTGATTATTTAAGAAACGAAAGATTTGGAATGGGCATAGTTGATAGTTATTTTGATACTAATTTTGCAGATTGGCAAACAGCAACAGATGTATGTGACACACAAATAGAACCTTTAGGTGGGGATTTATTTTTAATTAATGCTTTTGGTATTGGTTTTGGTGATGCAACTTCTGCAAATACTATTGATTTAATGAATAGCAATATAGTTATAGATACATCAAGAAAAGCTATAGATAATGTTAAAGACTTAGTGAGGGGTTCAAGGTCTTATTTAAACTTTTCATCTGGCAAATATAAAATATTAGTTGAATCAAGTGGTTCTGCATCAATAACATTAACAGAAGATAATATATTAGGTGGTATAACAGTTTTAAGTAAAAACAAAAACTCAAGATATAATAGAGTAATTGTTAATTATATAAACCCAGATAAAAATTATCAATCTGATTCAACACAATTCCCACCAGTTATTGAAAACCCAGAATTAATAGTTACAGCAGACAGGTTTGAAACTATGAAGGCTGAAGATGGTGGTTTATTGTTAGAAGGAAAGTTTGATTTTTCTATGTTTACAAATAAATTTCAAGCACAAGAAATGGCTGAAATTATATTACGAAGGTCAAGGTCTAGCTTAAATATTTCAATAAAAGCAGATGCCACAGCTTTAGAATTGTCTATAGGAGATATAGTTAATATAACTCATGCAACACCTGCATTTTCTGCAAAACCTTTTAGAGTTCAAGGTATGTCATTAAATGCAGATCAAAGTGTTAGTTTGCAATGTTCAGAACATCAAGATAGCTATTATACTTTTGGTACTCAATCACCCTTAGAAGAAATAGTGGATACAACATTACCTAACCCATTTACAGTACAAGCACCAGTTTTAACAGTTACAGACATATTAAGATCATTTAATGAGGAAGCTATAAATACATTATTAGTTAATGTGACTGCAACAGATTTATTTATTGTAGACTTTGAAGTGCAAGCTAAAAAATCAACAGATACAAATTATATAAATCTAGGTAGGGGTGCGAGTTCTAATTTTGAACTTACAAACGTAGAAGATAACGTTATTTATGATGTTAGAGCTAGGTCAGTATCTTCAATAAGTCGATCTGTTTTTATATCAGTACAACACCAAGTTATAGGTAAGACCGAGCCACCTGCTGATGTTACAAACTTTCAAGTTAATATTATTGGAACAGAAGCCCATTTAAGTTGGACACCTGTGGCTGATTTAGATTTATCACATTACATAATAAGACATAGCCCATTAACATCTAGTGCAATATTCAGTAATGCTACAACTCTAGTTAATAAAGTATCAAGACCTGCTAATACTGTTACAGTTCCTGCATTAACTGGAACTTATTTTGTGAGGTCAGTAGATAAAATTGGACTAGCTTCACTAAATGCCACAAGTAACGTCACATTAATTGATAATATAAAAGATTTAAATTTAGTGGCAACATCTACTCAGCATACTGGGTTTACAGGAGCAAAATCAAATGTTGTTGATATTGGCAGTGCTTTAGTTTTAGACACTACAAATGATTTTGAAGATATAACAGGTAATATTGATGATGCTTTAGGTTCTTTTGATGGTGGTGCAGGTTCTGTTTTTTCTTCTGGAACTTATAATTTTGATACCTATATAGATGTTGGTGGTATTTATACAAATAGAATTACAGCTAGAGTTCTTTCTCAAAGAGTTGATTATGTAAATTTATTTGATGATGCTTCTGGATCATTTGATGATAGAGCAGGTGTATTTGATGGAGATACAGCAACTTATGGAGATGTTAATGTTGAATTACAAATAGCAAAGACAAACCAAGACCCTGCAAGTGGTTCACCAACATATACTGCATTTCAGAAATTTAATGTGGGTGATTATACTGGTAGGGGTTTTAAATTTAGAGCAGTTTTATTAAGTCAAGATGTGCAAGCAACACCTAAAGTTACACAATTATCAGTAACTGTAGACATGCCAGATAGGGTATATTCACAAACAGATATAGCAAGCACAACAAGTACATCTGGAAAAGCAGTTACATTTAGCCCTGCATTTAAAGCAATTTCTGGTGTAGGTATTTCTGCAAGCAATTTGGCAAGTGGAGATTACTATGCTATAACAAGTAAAAGTGCTACAGGTTTTACAATAGAGTTTTTTAATAGTTCTAATGCTACAATAGACAGAACATTCGATTATGTAGTAAGAGGATATGGAGAATTAGCATCATGAGGATAAAATATGTCACAAAATGATTTTACAATAGCAAACCAAGGTTTTCCTGCTTTTAGAGCCGATTTGAATACAGCATTACAAGCATTAGCCAGTAATAATTCTGGAGATACTGCACCAAGTACAACATTTGCCAATATGTGGTGGTATGAAACCGACACAAATATCATATATATCAGAAATGAAGATAATGATGCTTGGATAAAGTTTGCTGAATTAGACCAGACAAATGATAAATTTGTTTTAAGTGGCACATTACAACTAGATGATGGAACTGTATCAGCACCTGCATTAACATTTAATTCAGATACTAATATGGGTATCTATAGAGGTGGAACAGACATATTAAGATTTGTAACAGCAGGGGTTGATAGATTACAGATTTCAGCAGATGGTTCAATAAGCACACCAACATTAGGCACATCTAACGTAAGAATAGGTGTCAATGCAGGTAACTCTATTGCAAGTAGTGGTAATTATAATACTGTAGTTGGAGATGAAGCAGGTACTGCAATTACTACTGGTGATAATAATACAGCAGTTGGTTATACTGCTTTAAAAGCCAATACAACAGGCACTCGGAATTCAGCTTTTGGTGCAGGTGAATCTTTAGGTAGTAACACAACAGGCACTCACAATTCAGCTTTTGGTGACTCTACTATGTATACTAATACAACAGGCACTAACAATTCAGCTTTTGGATATGCATCTTTAGCAGTTAATACGACTGGAACTAACAATACAGCAATCGGTGATAGTTCTTTGATTGCAAATACAACAGGTGGTAACAATACAGCAGTTGGTAAAAACTGTTTAGATGCTAATACAACAGCATCTAACAACACAGCAGTTGGTGTCGCTACTTTAGGTGCAACTACCACAGGTGCAAGCAATAGTGCTGTTGGTGCTTTAGCTCTAGATGCTAATAGTACAGGTCATAGTAACAGTGCATTAGGAGTTCATGCTTTAGGAGCAAATACAACAGGACATTCTAACAGTGCTGTTGGTATTCAGTCGCAGAAAGCTGTAACAACAGGTACTCTTAACAATTCTCTTGGGGCAAATTCCCTTCTTGTTGCGACAACAGGAACTCAAAACACTTCTATAGGTCATAATTGTCATTACAGACTTACCACAGCAACAGGGAATAGTGCTATAGGAATTGAAGCAGGAACAGGGATAACCACAGGCTCTTATAATACTAACCTTGGAAGATATTCTGGAAATAATTTAACCACAGGAGATTACAACACCTGTATTGGAAACGATACCACAGTAGGTACTGTAACAGCAGATCACCAAGTAGTTCTAGGACATGGACAAGTTGGTAAAGGTAATGGAACAACACAAATTGCAGGACCTGCTTACCAAGGTAACAATGCATCAACTTGGTCAACAACTTCTGATAGAAGATTAAAAAAGAACATAGAAGATAATACAATTGGTCTTGATGCTATCAACCAAGTGCAAGTTAAAAACTTTGAATATAAAATTAAAGATGAAATAACTGAATTACCAACAGAACAAGCAATTAATGTGCAAGGTGTTCAATTAGGTGTTATAGCACAAGAAATAAAATCTATATTTCCAGATATGGTTAAAGAAGAAAGCACAGGAGTGCTAACTGTTAATCCAGATAATATGACATGGCATTTGGTCAATGCAGTTAAGGAATTATCAGCACAAATAACTGCATTGCAATCAGAAATCAAAACTTTAAAAGGAGAATAAAGTGTCAAAAACAGCAGAAGAAATAGCACAAAACTACACATCAATGGGTCATAGTGTAACACTAATAACTGATGTTATCGCAGGAGATGCAATGGAAGATGATACAGCAGTAGACAAGCAAGCCTGTGTTGATAGAAATGTAGAACATTTAGAGTTAATGGTTGCTAAAGACTATTGGACAAGTGAAAGCATGACTGCAATTAATTCAGCTATTACAGCAGGAAATGGCTATACAGCATAGGATAATAATTTGGGAAACAACTTCATAAATATTGATGGAATAGAATATAACCCAAGAGATTTAAATGAAAAGCAAAATTATTTAATTGCACAAATTAAAGATTTACAAGCAAAGTCAGCTAATATTAGTTTTCAATTAGATCAAATAACAGTTGCACAAAACTCATTTACACATCAATTAATTACATCTGTTGCAAATAAAGAAATTTCTGAAAACATGAATGAAGCAAGAAAATAATGGTTAATGCATCTGAAGTAAAAGCAAAATTAGACACTCACGAAGCTGTGTGTGCTGAGAGGTGGAAAGAAACTATTTTACGTATTAAACGTATTGAACATATAATGATTGTTACAGCAGGAACTATGATTATAATGATGATAGGGTTGTTAATAAGGTAGTATGAAGCATGGTACTTGTTGAAATACTTACTGGAATTGCTCTTGTACAAAAAAGTGTTTCGTTCATCAAAGAAAATATTTCAACAATAAATGATATTTCTGGCATAGCAAAACAGATTGATGGTTTCTTTACTGGTTCAGACCAAATGAATAAAAAAAAAGGCAAGGGTATGTCTTTGGCTCAACAGTTTGGTTCTGTAGAAAGTTCTGCAAATGATTTTATTAATATGAAATTATTAGAAGAACAACGAAACGAATTACGTCAATTAGTCAATTTAAGATTTGGACCAACAACATGGGACGAAATAATTTCAGAAAGAGCTAATAGAATAGCAGAAGCAAGAGAAGCAAATCGATTGCAAAGAGTAGAAGCTAGGCAACAAAAAAAAGAATTTGTAGATACCATGCAAACTGTTGGGATAGCTTTCTGTATGATGGCTGTTCTTATTATAATATTTCTTTTTTACTTTAAGGCTTATGCAAAAGATTACACAAGGCAACAAAAAATTAATCAAGGTATAATAATCCCACCTAAATATACTATGTGCCTAAGAAAAAAAATGGTTACTTTTAAAGGTGGATTGGCTTGCATATATCAAGGTGCAGGAAAAACATTTGAAATAGATTTTACAGACAAGCAAATTGGCTGTCCTCGAAAATATAAATGTGTGTATAATCCTAACAGTAAAGAGCCAAATCTTGATGATGTAATGAAAAGTTTAAGGGATATTGCAAAATGACTAGCTGTGTAGGAATGTGTAAGTTAAATGAAAAAAAAGTTTGTACTGGTTGCAACAGAACAATAGTGGAGATAAAAAAATCCTATGAAAAAAACACTACAAAAAAATAGCAAATATAATGATTACGATTTAGATGGTGATGGGATAGTCACAGATGTAGAATTGGAAAATGCCAAAGCAATTAAAGAAACAGAAGATAGTTTAAGAAAAAATCTAGCTCAATTACGAATGGCTAGGTGGACATTGATTGCTATGGGTGCTTTTACTTTGGCTATGTTTTTAGTTGAAGTTGAAAGAGTTAAAGCTTTAGCCGATATAAGTAATTTATTTTATTTATCTGGAGCAGGTATTGTTGGTGCATATATGGGAACGACAGCATGGCTTAATAAAAAGTGAAACCTGCATTTTTATTAGTTTGTTATCTATCTGGATCACCAGAAGGGGGCTTACATTTTGAAAATGCTAACACTTGTATGTCATTTAAAAAAGTTTTGCATGGACAAACCATAATGAAGAATAAGAAAGAAAAGACTTATCAATGTTTTTGCAAGTTAGTTCCAGAAGTTGATGCAAAGAAAATACAAATTTATTAAAATGATAGGTAATCCCTGGGAAAATCCCAGTAAAAACAAGGACTTAAAGAGGATAAATAATGAATATAGATAAACTAAGAGAAGAACTTAAAGAAGATGAAGGTTGTAAAAATGAAATATATTTAGATCATATTGGCTTACCAACTTTTGGAATTGGGCATTTAGTTACAGAATGGGATCAAGAATATGAGAAAGAAGTGGGAACAGAAGTATCAGAAGATAGAGTTAATAATTGTTTTGTTGCTGATATTCATGGCACAATAAAAGATTGCAAAGTATTATATTCTAATTTTGATGAACTACCAGAAGAAGTGCAGTTAATTTTAGCAAATATGATGTTTAATTTAGGTCGACCAAGATTAACTAATTTTGTTCGTATGAGGGAAGCAGTAAATAAAGGTGACTGGCAAGAAGCAAAGATACAAATGTTAGATTCTAAATGGGCAAAGCAAGTGCCTAATAGAGCAAACAGATTAAGTGAAAGAATGGGGAGTGTATAATGTTAACAGCTTTAATTGCACCAATAACAGGATTATTAGATAAATTTATACCAGATGTTGATTTAAAAAATAAGTTAGCACATCAAGTGGCTACAATGGCTGAAACCCATGCTCAAGAATTAGCCAAAGGTCAATTAGAAATAAACAAAGTAGAAGCACAGCACAAATCCATTTTTGTAAGTGGGTGGAGACCCTTTATTGGTTGGACGTGTGGAATTGCTTTATGTTGGCATTTTGTGCTTCAGCCTGTAACTTTATTTGTATGTACCTATATAGGGTTAACAATACCAACATTACCAGAGTTTGATATGGGTTCACTTATGACAATTTTAGGTGGATTATTAGGACTTGGTGGACTTAGAACCTATGAAAAGCAAAAGGGATTAACAAAATGATGTGGTTTTGGCTAAATTTATCTAAACCTTTTTTAAAAATTGGTAATTACTTTTATAATCTTCATGTAAAATCATTAAGAATAAAACAAGGTAAGAGAAAATGAGCAAATTTTATATGTGGCTATATGACTTTTTTAATGACATAGCTAATTATTTCTGGAAAAAATCAGTTCTTCAAAAGAAAAAATAATGGAAGATTTAAAAGCAGAATTTGGCAAAGACTTTATTGACTGTATTATGGGAAAATGCAAATCTAATTGTGTTTATTGTTTAAATGAAAAGGAGCAATTATGCCAAAAGGAAAAGGAACGTACGGAACTAAAGTTGGTAGACCCAAGATCAAGAAGAAGAAAAAGAAAAAATAAAGCCTGTTAAGGGCTATTTTAGGGCTATACAGCCTGTAATAAAGATAAAAAGGTAAACTAGCACCTCGTAGGAATGTTTGTTTCAATAATGACTTTAATTTGATCTAAACATTCGGTTACCTCCCCAAACACTACAAAGTGAGGTGTACCCAAACCTTTAGATTGTATAGCCCACAATTTTTGGTTGTCAGACAAGCGACCTTTAGGGGTTTTCAATTCAATATATAAAATTCTGCCTTGAGGATATTCAACAATTATATCTGGGCAACCTGCCTTTAACCCCATTCTTTTCATCTTAGCATGATAGTTGATAGACCTTTTACCCTCATTGGCTACATGAAAGTGTCTAAAATAATAAGTATTTGCTAAGATGTTTAGATATTGATTACAAGCTATTTGAATGTCTGATTCTTTAGTCATAGGGGGTAATTAATGCCTACAAAAGTTACCCCCCATTTATAGCCTACAATTGGAAAATAGGCTAATACTAAGTGGCTCTCGTGGGGAAAGAACCTTTTAAGTATTAACATATTAATCCACTTATTTTCAATTAAATTAAAAAATAATTAATATTATAGCTTGCATTAACCTAGAAAATAATTTAGGTTATGCTTAATTAATTAAATAATAATAATAAATTGGAGAATAAAAATGCAGACATATAAGGAAATAATCAAATCCCTAGAAGAAGTTTTTACAAAGTTAGATGCTTTATATATAGAAAAGCAAGTTTCTTATTACTTAGAAAAAAAAGAAGCAATTATGAATTATTGGAAAAACAACTTTAATCCTCAAAAAAGTATTTGTTGGGATTCTCTTTACAATGTCGCAGGTAGTAAAGGTATGCACAATAAACTTTATGGTATTAATGTCGAAATGGCTCAAGACATTGCAGTTAAAGATGCTAAAGCAGTTATCAAAGCAAGAAATGTTAAGATGGCTAAAAAGTTAGAAGAAGCAGGTATTACTAAAGTTTTAAATTCAAATGTTGATAGTTATTCAGATGGATTTAATGGTTACTATGTAGTTGAAACAAACAATGGTCAAAAAGCTATTAGAATAGAAACTATTATAGCAGGTGGATATAATATCCAAAGACTTCATTACAGAACATTAGTTAAAGTTCTTAAATAATTATAGAGGGGGTGCTTCGGCACTTCCTTTTTTTTAATAAATTGGAGAATAAAATGGATTATAATACACAAGAAAATCAAGATTTTATAGAAGAAATGATAAATCACCTTTTAGGTATTAATGGTAAAAATATAAGAGAACATTTTGGAGAGGAACATATAGAAATATTAAAAAAAATGGCATTAGATAAAGGCTTTAATCCTATTTTTATAAATAATCTTTAATAGAGGTGTTAGATATGGGCGAATATAAATGTGTTAATTGTAATGAAATGTTTTGGGCTGATGAACCATCAGAGGAAATAGATTTATGTGATGAATGTATTAAAGAGGAAAAGGAAAATAAAAAAAATAATTAAATAATAGTTTGACATTAAATAACCTAAAGTTTAAGCTAGGTTAATTAAATAATAATAATAATAAATTGGAGAATAAAATGACTGCATTAATTAAAACAACAATCACAAAAATTAAAGAAATATATTGTTACGATAATGGTCGTAGGCAAGATGAAGTTATATTTGAAAATCATGTTGCAGTACCAACAAGAGATTATCTTGATAATGGTAGGTATGGCAAAAGATATGATGATTATCGTGATAGAGGAATGATTTACAATAAAAAATTTGCAAATGTTAATCGTTCTGAAATAAATGATGGTGTAACATATTTTCAGATAGTTTACACAACCACTAATGGTGTTGAGGTTTTAGATATACAACCTTATATGCAGGTCACTAAAACTAAATTTGGAAAATGTGTTACTTATTGGCATATGAATTTGAAAGAGTGGGGTTATACTATCCCACCTAAGTTTACTGTAATGGATAGAACAGAAGATTATAAGAAGGTAGATGCTTAGGCATTTATCTTTTTTTTTAACTAAAATTGGAGACTAAAATGGAAAATATAAAAAACTCAATCGATTACGATAATTACCTAAGAACTCATGTTAAATATTTTATTGTTACTACTTTTAAAGGCAGGGGCAAATATGAGAAAGTTGCTTTTGATATTTTAGAAGATGCAATTCATTATAGAGATTTAATTAAATCCAAAAATGAAACAGCTCTGGTTTATGGCTTATCTCAACCACCTCATACTATTCAAACTGTTTCTATAGCTATGGAGGTTTAATTATGAATGATTTAGATTTTATAAAAGCATTAGATGCTTTGTTACTTACAACATATCACAGAGAACGTTCAAATTTATATTCGCAAACAGATATAAAAGAACTTTTAAAAATGGATATGACAAATTTAAAAAAAGAAATAGGCAAGAAATTTAATGATGCTGAAAGGCAAAATGAATTAGAGAATATGGAGCAAGATAATGATTAAAAAAAGAACTTGGAAAATATCTTGGTTTGTTTGGAACAATGGGAAAGGTGTTAAGACTAAAAGTGTTTTAAAAACTGTTGATACTAATGACTATGTAGATAGAGAATGTGAAAAGTATGAACTAAAAGACCAAGCATATTTAGATCACGATTTGCACCCAGATAAAATTGTTATGATTAGGCAGGTAGGATAATGATTAATTTTATTAAAAACCTTGGTGTTTATATTTTAGAATTTGCATTTCTAATAATGTTTTTTGGATTTGCTTACTTTTTATTAATAGTTTTATAGGGGGGGTAAAAATGGATTTAAAAACTAAAAAAGAAATGAGAATAGACAAACTAGAATGGAGATTATTTGAATTGTATCACTTAAAACAAAGGGAAATTTTTTGGATAGAAGAAATTAAAAAACTTAAATTGGAGATTAACAATGGATAATCCAAAAGAAAAAAAACGTAGGGGTTATTTGTTTCATTATTCAGAGGGAGTTAAACAAGCCTTTAAAAATAAAGAAATGAATGAAATAAAAAAATCGTCTGCCTACTACAGATTAGGTTTTGAATTTGGTGAGGAATTAAAATTAGAATTGGAAAATAATAATGAACAAATATCTAAAAATACACATTGAAAAGGCTACTGTTTATAAAAAAAATGTCTACCCAATTAAAATTATAATAGCATTATCTTTAGTTGGGGCATTATTAATCTTGGCAAGCTGTTCTAGTACACCAATAGTAGATAGTAGGGGAAAATCATCTGCTAATATTAAAGGGGATATGAACAGATTTCATGATGACTTATTTACTTGTAAAGACTTAGTTGGAGATCAAACAAATATGTTTTGGAACGCTAGCAAAATAGTATATAATGCATTAAGATTTAAGGTATTATGGCTAAGTCCGAAAGCACAAATAAATCAAGACTTAATAAATAATTGCCTTGAAGGTCGTGGGTATAGTGTACTAAATAAATAATAAATTGGAGAAGAAAATGACTAATATAATAGATAAAATTTACGATAATACTAAAGATGGAATACCAAATTATTCTATAAATTTAATTGATGGAACAAGATTATATTACAGGGGTAATCCATTAAATCCATTACCTCAATCTGGACAAGCTATTAATTATACTGTTGTTAATGTCAAAACATCAGCTAATGGCAATCAATATACTAATATTAAAGATGTTAAAATTGCAGATAATAATGTTCAGCAAAATAATGCACCTCAAACATTAGGAAATGTTGTTGAAAATAGTGGGTGGGATTCACCAATTATTCAAGCATTAAATTCACCACAGCCACCACAACAAAATAATGGTTTCAATAAAGGTAGTACTCAAAGACTAGATATTTTTGTAACAGGAATTGTTGGGCGATCAATGGGTTCTGGACATTTTTCAGTAGAAGATATTGAAAAGCTAACCAAAAATGCTGTGAGTGCTTTTAATGAAAACCTCCAAAAATTATAAAAAACTATTTGCCGACTTCTGGGGGTATCACGAATACGATATTCCTAGCTGTTGGGGGTGTTATAAGCAACAAGCAGTTGATATACATCACTTGATACCAAAAGGCATGGGAGGGGTTAAAAACAATAGATTAAATAGAATTGATAATTTATTTCCATTGTGTAGGTCATGTCATAATCAAGCACATTCAAACAAAAGTATTAATGAGGTATGGAAAGAACAGTTAAAAGAAAAGATAAAAGAAAAAATTTAACAAAAGGATTTGAAAATGAATAATTGTAATTTTGAAGGAAGATTAGCTAAAGATGCTGAATTAAAAGAAGTATCTGGTTATAAGGTTTGCAATTTTGCTATAGGCACAAATGTTGGCTTTGGTGATAATAAAAAAACCATGTGGGTGGATTGTGCCATCTGGGGTAAACAAGGTGAAAGTGTAGTAAAGTATCTTGTTAAAGGTCAGCAAATATTTGTTAATGGTGAATTATCACAAAAAGAATATGAAATAAAAGGAGTAGTTAAAACCATTTTGATTTTAAGGGTTAATACTTTTTCTTTTGGTGCAAAACCTGCTCCTGCTCAAACAAATAATGTGCCTAATATTGATCTTGATGATGAAGTGCCATTCTAATGGATATATATGCAATACAATTTGACCCTCATAAAGTATCGCATCAGCATGAAGAATTAGGAATGACATTTGCTGATTTAGATACAGCAGTAGAGTTAATGAAAAAAGAAGAAAAAATGGTAATAGCTGAATTAACGATTTACTATTCCAGAAAAGGCAATTATAAAAATATGACAGAATTAAATGGATTAATTTATTCTGATACGAAATTTAAGGATTATTTTGATAGATACGAAAGAACCCTTAAACAAAGGAACAGGTCT
>Ga0308000_10000299_pt1 | contig 19954 bp, 13 predicted proteins | sample Neamet3_FD_203877 | JGI IMG/M metagenome (GOLD analysis project Ga0308000, IMG submission 203877) | Marine microbial communities from water near the shore, Antarctic Ocean - #3 | ecosystem: Environmental > Aquatic > Marine > Unclassified | place: Southern Ocean | collected 2014-06-04 | reverse complement strand
GATGCTGACGCTGTCGTCGGGGTCTAGTGCGTCGCCGTGCACGACCGCACGCTGCTGGTCGAAACTGACCACGCCAGTTTCGGCATCGACCGACATGACGAACACCGTCTGTTGCACGTTGTTGACGGTCACGACGCCAAGGATTTGACCGTTGCTGCCTTGGGCGATGACCACCGGCTGGCCGCTGGCGGTGTCGGTCAGGCCGGTTGGGGCACCGTTGGCAGCCGTCAGATCAAACACGCGCGCGTTGCTGGCGGCCGCGCCATCGGCACCGAAATCGACGCTGAAGCGCAGCGCCCCGGCGTTGGCGCTGCCATCGTCACCGAGCCTGGTTTCATCGACCAGGATGGGGTTGTTGGCCGCCATGCGGATGTTGTCGATGTAGGCGCCTAGGCTGTTGGCCGAGCCCGTGCCGGCAAAGCTCAGGGTGTTGAGGCCCGGTGTGACGTTGGCAAAGCTCAGGTTGATGGTGCTCCAGCCGTTGGTGCCCGGGGTCGTGGTTGCCGTGACTCCGCTGGGGGCGCTGATGCTGAGCACGCCTTGGGCGTCGGCGCTGATGGCAACCACCACCGCGCCCAGTGTGACGGTCATGGTGCTGTCGGTCATGGCAGCCGGGCGCGGCTGGTAGTCGAAGGACATGACGAAGGGGGCCGCGGGCACATAGAGCTGGGTCGAGAGCACGCTCAGGGTGTTGGTGCTGCCGCCGGCCAGGTTGTGCGCATCGAGCTCGGCCTTGTGCGCGCCGTCGGAGGGCGCAGCACCGCCGACGTTGCCGCGCTGGATTTCGATCCCGGCCTCGTTGAGCGTCCAGACGATGCCGTCGTTGCCCACCAGGGTGCGGCCGTTTTCGCCCACGACGAACCAGCCGCCCTGGTTGGGCTCGGTGGTCACAAAGCCCTCGAAAGATTCGCGCAGGTTCTGGGTGGGGGAGACGGTGATGCTCGGCACGTCGTCCTGTACCGACAGGTTGACGGTGCCCGTTGCAGCATCGCCGTCGCGGTCGGTGGCCACCACACCGATCGAACCCAGGCTGAGCACCTGTTCGCCACCGGCGAGCTCATGGCGCAGGTTGTCTGACAGGGTGGCGGTAACGCTTACGGAGCCCGCAGTGCCGTGCGCGATCGAGGCCGGTGCCGTCAAGGTCAGGGTCAGGGCGACGTCGTTGCTGGCGCCAAAGGTGGCGGTCAGGGTGGTGGCGTTGGTGCGGGTCCAGGTCAGCTCCGGGCCGGTCACGCCGTCGGTGTTGCGCACCAGGTTGTTCAGATTGGTCGAGAAGGCAAAGCCCACCAGGTCGTCGGAACCGGCCGTGAATGCCAAGGTGGCGGTGGCGGCTTCGGCGGTGTTGGCCGGGTTGGTGCCGGTGGCGTTGGCGTTGCCCAGCGCCTCTTCGTCCAGCGCCAGCGTTTGCGCCGCACCGGCGCTGGGGTTGCGGCCATCGGTGACGGTGATCCTGTGGCCGTCGGACTCGACGTCGCTGTCGGCGTCGGTGGCGCGGATGCTGAACGTGAAATGGACGCCGTTGGGGTTGCTCAGGTTGGGGTTGGGGTCGAAGCTCCAGGTTCCGTTGGTCTCGACGGTCAGGGTGCCGAGTGCTTGGCCGCCCTCATTGACCGCGATCGGCGTGCCGATGGGATGGCTCTGGCCGCCAAGTCTGACCACCACAGTCCCGGGCTGGTCGGCGCCCATCTGCACGTTCCAGGTGCCAGTGATGGCGGCGCTTGCATCTTCGGCAACCGTGCTGCTACCGCGCAGATCGACCCGTGGCACGTCGTCGATGATCGTGATCGACAGTGCGCTGCTGAGCACGAGGGCGTCGCCGTCGCGGTCGGTGGCGACGATGGCGCTCGACAGGTCGAGGGTGCGCCAATTTTCGCCCTGGCCAGCCGGGTGGTCGATCGGGGCGCGCAGGGTGAAGGTGTAGTCGCCGTTGGACTGAACTTCAAGCGTGAACACGGTGCGCGCGGTGATGCCGCTGCCGGCCGTGGCAGTGAGGATGTTGCCGCTGATGGCATAGTTCACGGGCAGGCCTGCGGAAGTGAGCGTGGGCAGCCCGCCCAGCACCGGGTTGAGGCTGAAAGTCAGCGGGTCGTCGGCGCCAGACTGGGCTTGGCCGGCGACGCTGCCGCTGGCCACTGCGCCGAGGTTTGGCCATTCCGGGTTGCCGCCTGGCAGCGCTTCTTCTTCGACCAAACCAACTGCGGGCAATATGCCAGCCAACTGCGGCACGTCGTCAGTCACGTTGACGGTAAAGCCACGGCTGAGGGTGATGCGGTCGCCGTCGGCGTCGGTCGCGGTGATGGCCGACGAGAGGTCGAGCGCCAGGTTGTTGGCGCCTGCGCCCGGCGGGTGGTCGAGCTGGTCGAACAGGCGCAAGGTGTAGTTGCCGTTGGGCTGGACTTCGAGCGTGAACACGGTGCGCGCGGCGTTGCCGCTGCCGACCGTGGCGGTCAGGGTGTTGCCGCTGACCGCGTAGCTCAGGGCTGCGCCTGCTGAAGTGAGGGCTTGGGCCGTCAGGCCAGCGAAGTCGCTGCTCAGGCCAAACCCGCCGCCAGCAGCCGCGCCGTCGGCACCGAAGCTGACCAAGCTGGCCAGCGAGCCGCTGACGGTGGCCGGGCCGCGGCTCTGACCTGGGTCGCCGGTGAACGAGCCATCGGCGTTGCCGTCGTTGGGCGAGGTGCCGGTGGAAAGCCGGGTGTTGATGTCGTTTTCGGCCACGGTGGCAGTCACCGAGCGTTCGGCCACTGCCAGCGGCACGTCGTCTTGCACGTTGACGTTGACGCGCACCCCGCCGGCCACGGCATCGCCGTCGCCATCGACGGCGTTGAAGGTAAAGCCGTCGTTGAGCACGCTGACCAGGTTCTCGCCCGCACCTGCAATCAGCAGGTTGTCGAGCAAGGTGACGGTGTAATTGCCGTTGGCAAAGACTTGCAGGCTCAGGACGGCGCCGGTGTTGCTGCCCAGCAACTGGGCGTTGGCATTAAGGAACACGGTGACGCTGGTTTCATTGGCCGCCAAAGTGGCGCTGCCACCAGTCCAGCTCACGCCAGTAACGCGGCCAAAGCCGTCGGCGCCCCAGTTGACGTTGTCCACAATGCTGCCGCTGGCGCTGGCGCTGCCACCGGCATCGACTTCGCCAGCGCGCGGCGGCTGCGCATCGGCGTTTGCGCCTTGCAGCGCGTCTTCGTCGAGCAGCACGGTGTCGGCCGCCTGGCTGATGCTTGGGCCATCGTCGGCAATCGAAACCAAGCGCCCGACATCAACCGTGGCGCTGACCGCATCGCCGTCGCCGTCGGTGGCGGTCAAGCGCAGCTCGATGACACCTTGGGCGATGCTGACGCTGTCGTTGTCATCATCTGCGTTGGGGTGCCTGACCGCCCGACCCTGCTTCTGGTCGAAGGTGATCTCGCCGGTGGTCGGGATGACCGACATTTCGAACACCGTCACTTGTACGTTGTTGATGGTCACGACGCCGAGAATATTGCCGTCTTCGCCTTGGGCGACAAGGACTGGTTGACCAGTAGCGGTGTCGATCAGGCCGGTTGCATCACCGGTCCGAGCCTCCAGCACATACAGCTTGCCGCCGCCAACAGCCGGGCCGTCAGCACCAAAGCTAACGGTGAAATGCACCGTACCGGCTGCGGACGTGTCATCGGTTTCAAAATCGCTCTCGTCCACCGTGACGGCGCCCGGCAGCGGCAGGTCCGAAGCGCCAACGGCTTGTGAGGAAAGCATTGCATCATATTCACCTTCAGGAACTTCAAAATTGCGCCCGACGAAGGTAATAACCGGGATGTCGTCTCGCACATTGACGTTGACGCGCACCCCACCCTCGACCGGGTCGCCGTCGCCATCGACGGCGTTGAAGGTGAAACCGCCTTCGAGCAAGGCCTTGAGGTCTTCGCCAGACTCGCCGTGGGTTTGGGCGCGCAGCAACTCAAAACTGTAGCTGCCGTCGGCACCCACAGTCAGGCGAATGGCGGCGTTGGCAGGGTCACCCAGCGCACCGCTTGCGAGGATGTAGACCGTGGCGCTGGTGGCATTGGCCGCCAAATTAATGCTGCCGCCATTCCAGCTTACGCTGGTGACGCGACCAAAGCCGTCGGCGCCCCAGCTGACGTTGTCCACAATGTCGCCGTTGGCGATGGCACTGCCGCCGGCATTGAATTCACCAGGGCGAAGCGGGTTGCCGTCGGCGTTGCCGCCTTGCAGCGCGTCTTCGTCGAGCAGGGCGGTATCGACCCGCGGCCCAGCGTCTTCGCCCAAAATGGCCGCCGGCACGTCGTCTTGCACCGTGATGGCCAGATTGATGGTCAGGTAGCCGCCCGTGCCGGCGGTGCCGATGAGGGCGATGGGGCTCAGGGCCAGCAGCTCTTCGACCGTGCCGGGGGTGGGGTGGTTGAGCGGGCCGACCACGATGAGGGTGTAAGCGCCGCTGGGCTGCACGGTGAGCAGCACGGAAGGCGGGGTGGTGGCGCCGGGGGGGATGACTTGGCCGTTGGCGTCGAAGGCCAAGGTGCTGCCGCCGGGCGCGATGGCGATGAAGCCCAAACCCGGCACGCTGAAGCTGGTGAGCACGCCGCCCACGCCGGTGAGGAAGTTGCCGCTTCGCGATGCGCTCAGGCCGTCGTCGGTTTCGTCGTTGCCGTCCAGGCCCAGGGCGGATTCTTCTTCGAGTTCGAAGCTCAGGTCGATCGTGACCGGGGCCGGATCGCCCTCGATCTCGTCGGTGGTGTCGGCGGCGCCGAGGTTGAACTGGAACGCCAGCGGCTCAACCGGCTCGGCCACGCGCAGCAGGCGCACAAAGTCGCTGCCTTCGCCCGCACCGGCGGCCACGGCACCGGCGGCGGCGGGGTCGATTTGTTCGAGCAGGTCTAGGCCTTGCTCCAAAATCTGGACAATCTCGGCCACGGTGGTGGCTTGCACGGCGGCGTCGGCGGCTTGCGGGGTGGCGTCGGTGAGGGCCACGGTTTCATCGACGCGCAGGGCCTGGTTGGGGCCCATGGCCAGGGTCTGGCCGTCGGCGAGCAGCAGCTCGACCCGCGCCCCGTTCTGGGTGCGGATGACGTCGCCGCGCTGCACGACTTCGCCCACTTGCAGGGCCCGGGTGGTGCCATCGGCTTTGACGATGACGGCGTTGCCGGTGACGGCGGTGACGGTGGCTTGGGCCATGGTAGCGCTCCTGTTGGGTATGACGATGGGCGCAGCTTAAGGCTCGAGGCAGGCTTTGCCTATTGGACTTTGGTACAGTTTTGCGGGTTTGGTGCGCAAGGCTAAACACATGCCTGTGCATCGAAGACACGGTGCGGCGGCATAATGCCCACGCGCCGGCTCGGGCTTGGGTGGTGGTGTCCCACAGCAGCAAGCTCCTACGGCTGCACCGACACCTTTGACCTTACCGAGCTTGAAGCATGAACCTTCGCACCACACCGCAATCGCGCTCGCTGGGCCGCAAACTGGTTTTCACCGTCGTTTTGCTTTTTGCCACCTTGGCCGCCACCTCGACGGCCAGTTGGTTGATCTTGAGCCACCTCGAAAACCAGTCCGAGCGCTTGGCGCAGCGCTTCATGCCGCAAGTCGAGCGCATCTCGGACGCGCAAGTGCTGATGCTTCGCATCTCGCTCGAGGCGCGCCAAGCCATGCTGGTGACCAGCGCCGACGAGGTTCGGGCCAGCCTTGACCGCCTGGGCACCTTCAGGCAACAAAAGCTCGATCTGCTGCAAGCCTTCGAGACCAACCTAGATGACGACCGCGGGCGCGAAATCTTTGCCCAAATCCGCTCGGCCGACACCGAGTTTTGGCGCCAAGCCCAGCAGGTGGCGGGCCAAATTCAGGCCGGCAACGCAGCGGCGGCTTTCACCCTATTGAACACCGATCTGGTACCGGCGCGCGACCGGGTTTTGCAGCACATGGCCGAGCAGCGCGCGTGGCAGCAGCAGCTGGTCGATGAGCAGCTGGCCGGCACCGACCGCATCGCCTTCAACACCAAGCTGGCGCTGGCCTTGGCCACGCTGCTGGTGTTTGTGGTGGCGGCTTACAACGCCCACACCTTCATGCGCACCATGCGGGCCTCGTTTGCCCGGGCGCAAAAAGTCACCTTCCGCATCGCTAATGCGCGCAACCACCAGGCCGAGCCCCCGGTGCAAGGCGACGAATTCGCTTCGCTCTTTGCATCGATCGCCGACATGGAGCAGCGCCTCAGCCAGGTGGTGGCGCGCGTGCGTCAGACTTCGACCGGTGTGTCGAGCGCGGCGGCGCAGCTCGACCACACCAGCACCGATCTGCTCGCGGCCACCGATCAGCAGATCAGCGCCATCGAATCCAGCGCCGTTCACGCGCGCAGCATGGCTGCCGCCATCGAGACCAGCGCCAGCAGCGCCAACAACGTGAGCCAGCTGGCCAGCAAGGCGGCCAACATCGCCTCGGAGGGCGGGCAGGCGGTGGGCTCGGTGGTGCAAGAGATGCAGCGCATCGGCGAGGCCTCGAAGCGCATTGCCGAAATCGTGAGCGTGATCGACGGCATTGCGTTCCAGACCAACATTCTGGCGCTCAACGCCGCCGTGGAGGCGGCCCGTGCGGGCGAACAAGGGCGCGGCTTTGCCGTGGTGGCCGGTGAGGTGCGCAGCCTGGCGCAGCGCAGCACGCAGGCGGCGCGCGAAGTCAAGGCGCTGATCGAAACCTCGACCCAGCGCGTGCAGACCGGATCGGCCGCGGCCGAAAACGCCGGCCAGACCATGCAGCGCGTGGTGGATTCGGTGGCCGAGCTCTCGCGCCTGATGGGCTCGATCGCCCAAGCCACGGCGCAGCAGCGCGCCAGCGCACAGCAGCTAGACCAAGCCGTGCAAGCCCTGAACCAGACCGCCAGCATCAGCGCCGCCGTGGTGCAGCGCTCGCAGGCCACGGCCGCCGCTTTGCGCGACCAATCGCAGCGCCTCGACGAAACCATGGGCGCCTTCAACGTCCAAGGCTCGGCTGCGCGGCAGGCGGCCTAGTTTGGGGTTTTGGGGCCTGATTTGGGCACCGCAGCGCCTGCTGCGCTGGCGCTACACTCGCAAACCATGACGCAAACCCTGCACACCTCCACCCTCCAATCCCTGCCGCTGCTGGCGCGCGGCAAGGTGCGCGACAACTACGCCGTGGGCGACGACCGCATCCTGATGCTGGCCTCGGACCGCATCAGCGCCTTTGATGTGGTGATGGAGCAGCCCATCCCCGGCAAGGGCGAACTGCTCACGCGCCTGAGCCTGTTTTGGTTCGAGCACCTGAGCCGCCTGGGGCTGTGCCCCAACCACCTCACCGGCGACAACCCCGAGAGCGTGGTCAGCGCGGCCGAGCGGCCCTTGGTGCGCGGTCGCTCGATGCTGGTGCAGCGCCTGCGCCCGATCCCCGTGGAGGCGGTGGTGCGCGGCTATCTGGCCGGCAGCGGCTGGAAAGAATACCAAAGCAGCGGCCGCGTCTGCGGCGTGGCCCTGCCGCCGGGCTTGGTCAACGCCGCGCAGTTGCCCGAGCCCATTTACACCCCCGCGGCCAAGGCGGCGCAGGGCGAGCACGACGAGAACATCACCTTCGAGCAGACGGTGCAGATGATCGGCCCCGAGCTGGCCGAGCAGATTCGGCGCGTGTCGATCGGGCTGTACCGGGCGGCGGCGGCGCATGCGCTGGGCAAGGGCATCATCATCGCCGACACCAAGTTTGAGTTCGGGCTCGACGCCCAGGGCCAACTGGTGCTGATGGACGAGGTACTCACCCCCGACAGCTCGCGCTACTGGCCGCTGGAGCAGTACCGCCCCGGCGCCAACCCGCCGAGCTTTGACAAGCAGTATCTGCGCGACTGGCTCGAGACGGCGACGGTGGCCGGCCAGCCGTGGAACAAAAGCGCCCCAGCGCCCACGCTGCCGCCCGAAGTGATCGCGCAGACCGCCGCCAAGTACCGCGAAGCGCTGCAGCGGCTGCTGGGCTAGGGCGGCACAGTTAAAGAAGCACCACCATGCCGGGGCGTCGGCTCACGACTGCTCAGATTTTGAAATTCTAGGAGTACGCTATGCGAGCTTTCTTTTTGGCTTTGGCCCTGGCTGGTTTCGCCTTGGCCGGCCCGGCTGCGGCGCAAACCCCGGTGGTGACGGTGAGCGAACCGTGGGTGCGCGCCACCGTGGCGCAGCAGCAGGCCACCGGGGCCTTCATGCGCCTGAGCGCCAGCCAGAACGCGCGGCTGGTGGCGGCCAGCTCACCCGTGGCCGGCCTGACCGAAATCCACGAAATGACCGTGGTCAACGATGTCATGCGCATGCGCGCCATCGCCGGCCTCGATCTGCCGGCGGCGCAAGCGGTCGAGCTGCGGCCCGGCGGCTACCACGTGATGCTGATGCAGCTGCGCCAGCCTCTGAACGCCGGCGAGCGCGTGGCCATCACGCTGGTGTTCGAAGACGCCAACCGCCAGCGCTTCACCCAGACCATCGAGGCGCCGGTGCTGCCGCTCGGGGCAGCAGCTGCAGGCGCGCATGGGCATGGCGGGCCTGGCCACGGCGCGCATGCGGCACCGGGCGGGCACGGGCATGCTCCGGCCGCTCCGGCCGCCCCTGCCACCCCGCAGCGGCCCTAAGCAAGATCGGCTTGTTTGGACTCGATGCGCTGGTGAACATGGCCACAGCGGCCGGGCTGCAAGTCGAGCTGCGGGTGCACGAAGCGGCTTGATCAGTTGAGCGCCATGCTCAGGCGGCGGCGGTAGCGCGCCACCAGTTCGCTCTGCGGGTCGCTGGCTTGCAGCGCCTTGCCGGAGAGCTCGATGCCGCCGGCGCTCTTGCCCGCTTGCGCCGGGTCGGCTTTGGGCGCGGGCGGCGTCATCAGCTCCAGCAGCCCGATGTAGGTTTTGCGCGCCAGCTCGTTGGCCCAGCGGCGGTCGCGCTGGATGATCTCGAGCAGTTCGTCGAGCGCCGCCGGCCATTCGCCCAAGGCGATCAGCAGCCGGCTCTTGGCCATGCGGGCCTCGAAATTGCGCTTGTCGTGCGCGATCAGCTCATCGAAGCGCTCCAGCGGCCACTGGCCGCGCTCGTCGGTGCTGCAAAACAGCAGCGCGTTGAGCCAGTGCGACAACGCCTCGAAGCGCAGTTGCAGCGGAATTTGCGCCAGCGCTGGGGCCAGCGCCAGCTCGGCTTGCTCAAACTGGCCGTGGGCGATCAGGTGGCGCACGCAATCGAAGCGCAGGTCGTCGTTGCCGGGCTCGGCGTGCAGGCGCTGCAGCAGCCGCTCTAGGTGTTCTTCTTCGCTCAAATCGGCGGGCTCGGGCTCCTCGTCCTGCGGCGCGGGCGCCAGCTCGGGCAGGTGCTTGTCGAGGAAGGCGCGCAACTGGCCCTCGGGCAGGGCACCCGCAAAGCCATCCACAGGCTGGCCGTCGATCAGCAGCACGCAGGTGGGGATGCTGCGGATGCCAAAGGCCGCCGCCAGTTGCTGCTGTTGGTCGGAGTCGATCTTCACCAGCTTGAAGCGGCCCTGGTAGGCGGCTTCAAGCTTTTCCAGCAACGGGCCGAGGGTGCGGCAAGGCCCGCACCAAGGGGCCCAAAAATCCACCAGCACCGGCACCTGCGCAGAGGCGGCGATGACTTCGGACTCGAAATTGGCAAGGGTGACGTCGATCATGGCTGGTGGCGGTGTACCGCGGGACAAAGGGGTTGGAAAAAGAATGGGGGCACTGCAAAGCCCGGCACCTGACATTGTCGCCCAAAGCGGTGGCGGCACGGCCACGCCTTAAAATCAAGCGCTTGCACCGGATGCGCCCTTCAGCGGGCTGCGCCGGCCCCTTTCAACGCCGCACCGCTGGTGCGCCCAATGGACAATCTCGGTTGAAGCCCGCAGCTTTGACCGACTATTTTATGAACGCAACCGTGCAGATCGGCGTGGTCATGGGCTCCAGTTCCGACTGGGAGACGATGCGCCACGCCGTCGAGATTTTGCAGCAACTGGGCGTGGCGCACGAGGCCCGCGTGCTGTCGGCGCACCGCATGCCCGACGACATGTTTGCCTACGCTGAAAGCGCGGCCGGGCGCGGGCTGCAGGCGATCATCGCTGGCGCTGGTGGCGCGGCGCACCTGCCGGGCATGTTGGCAGCCAAAACCACGCTGCCGGTGCTCGGCGTGCCGGTGGCGGGCAAGGCGCTGGGGGGCGTGGATTCGCTGCACAGCATCGTGCAGATGCCCAAAGGCATTCCGGTGGCCACCTTTGCCATCGGCGCCGCCGGGGCCGCCAACGCGGCGCTGTTTGCCACCGCCATGCTGGCCCTGCACGACCCAGCGCTGCTGCAGCGCCTGCAAGCCTTCCGCGCTGCCCAGACCGAGGTCGCGCGCGCCATGACGCTGCCGCCGCAGCCCAGCCCATGAGCGGCCCTGACAGCTCGAGCCGCGTGGACGGCGTTGACAGCCCCGCCAGCCCGGTCAGCGCACCTGTCGCAGCTGGCGCGGGCAGCGCTGTGCGTGGCTGCTCCCAGCCCCAGCCCCAGCCCGCACCCCAGCCGGTCCAGCCACCCCAACCGCCCCAATCATTGCCACCGCCGCTGCTGCCCGGCAGCCTAGGCCACGCTGGCCAGCCCTGCACCTTGGGCGTGCTGGGCGGGGGCCAGCTCGGGCGCATGTTCGTGCAGGCGGCACAAAAGCTGGGCTACGCCTGCGCGGTGCTGGAGCCCGAGGACCACAGCCCCGCCGCCCAAGCCTGCCCGCAGCACATCCAAACCGATTACGCCGACCCGCTGGGCCTCGAGCAACTGGCGCAGCGCTGCGACGCCATCACCACCGAGTTCGAGAACGTGCCGGCCGAGGCCCTGCGCTGGCTGACGCAGCGGCGCGCGGTGGCGCCATCCGCCGCCGCGGTGGCGCTGGCCCAAGACCGCATTGCCGAAAAAGCCCATTTCAGCGCCTGCGCCCAGCAAGCCGGCGTGGGCCCGGCGCCTTACGCGGTCATCGAGACCGAGGCCCAGCTGCAGGCCGCCCCCACGGCGCTGCTGCCCGGCATCCTCAAAACCGCGCGCCTGGGCTACGATGGCAAAGGCCAGCAGCGCGTGCACACCGGCGCCGAGCTGCGGGCCGCATGGCAGCGCCTGGGCGGCGTGCCGTGCGTGCTCGAGCGCCTGCTGCCCCTCAAAGCCGAGCTGTCGGTGTTGGTGGCGCGCGGCCGCGACGGCCAGGTGGTGCACTACCCGCCGCAGCGCAACCTGCACCGCAACGGCATTTTGGCGCTCACCGAGGCCTGCCCCGGCAACCTGCCCACCGCGCTGGCCGCGCGCGCCGTGTCAGCCAGCGCCCTGATCGCCGCGCAGTTGGGTTACGTGGGTGTGCTGTGCGTTGAGTTTTTTGTGATCGACGACGGCAGCGCCGAGGGCGCGCTGGTGCTCAACGAGATGGCCCCGCGCCCGCACAACAGCGGCCACTACACGCTCGACGCCTGCGACGTGTCGCAGTTCGAACTGCAGGTGCGCACCTTGGCCGGCCTGCCGCTGGTGGCGCCGCGCCAGCACAGCCCGGCGCTCATGCTCAACCTGCTGGGCGAGCTGTGGTTCGACGCCCAAGGCCAAGCGCGCAGCCCGGACTGGGCCGCCGTGCTGGCTTTGCCCGGTGCGCACCTGCACCTGTACGGCAAGCTCGAGGCGCGCCCCGGCCGCAAGATGGGGCACCTCACGCTCACCGGCAGCAGCGCGCAGCAGGTGCGCGCAACGGCGTTGGCTGCAGCAGCCCTACTGGGCATCGAGCCGTGGCCCTGACGCTGGACGCGCGCGCCCTGGCCGGCGCAACGGCTGGCCCACCAGAGCCCGTGCTGCAGCGCGCCTGCGCCCAGTTGCAGGCCGGCCGCCTGCTCGCCCTGCCCACCGAAACCGTCTATGGCCTGGCGGCCGATGCCGATGCGCCCGAGGCGGTGGCGCGCATCTATGCCGCCAAGGGCCGGCCGGCCGACCATCCCTTGATCGTGCATGTGGGCGGCAGCCAGCCCGCGCACTGGCAGCCGGCGCTGGCGCATTACACCCGCGCCTGCCCTGACTTTGCCCTGCGCCTGATGGCCGCTTGCTGGCCCGGGCCGCTGACGCTGATCCTACCGCGCCGCCCTGGTGTGGCCAGCGCCGCCGCCGGTGGCCAAGGCAGCATCGGACTGCGCTGCCCGGCGCACCCGGTGGCGCAAGCGGTGTTGCAAGCCGCCCTGCAAGTGGGCATCCGGGGCTTGGCGGCCCCGAGCGCGAACCGCTTTGGGCGTTTGAGCCCGACCCGCGCCGAGCATGTGGCGGCCGAGTTTGCCGGCCTGCTTAGCGACGACGAGCTGCTGATTTTGGATGCCGGCCCCTGCCAGGTGGGGATCGAATCGACCATCATCGACTGCAGCCGCAGCCAGCCGGTGCTGCTGCGCCCCGGCGTGCTGCCCTTGAGCACCCTCGAAGCCGCTGCCGGCCAGCCACTGGCCGCGCGCGATGCCGCAGCCCCACGCGCCTCGGGCACCTTGAGCGCGCACTACGCGCCGCGGGCCCGGTTGCGCCTGCTGCCCGCGCCCGAGCTGCAGACCGCGCTCGACCTGCTCGGCCCCGACGCACGCCACCTGGCGATTTACAGCCGCAGCCCGCTGCGCTGTGCCAGCGCCCACGTGCTGCAAGAGCGCATGCCGCAGCAGGCCAGCGCCTGCGCGCACGAGCTGTTTGCGGTGCTGCGCGCGCTCGACCGCCCTGGCACGCGGCTGATCTGGGTCGAAACCCCGCCGGACGACCCAGCCTGGGACGGCGTGCGTGACCGGCTGCAGCGCGCGGCGGCGTCGGGTTAACGCGGAGGCGGGTTGGCGCGAAGTCGGGTTGGCGCAGCGCTGCGGCGGTTTCGCGCCACCGGCTCAGGGGCGCGGCGCCGGCCCCTGCCAGCCCGCCGTCAGGCGCGCGTTTTCTTCGTCGGCTGACAAAAACTGCACCGTGCCCAAGCCCTCGTAAAACGCCTGCAAGGCCGCTTGCTGGGCCCCGCTGGCGGTCTCGAAGGCACCCACAGGCACGGTTTCGCTGGCGGCAAATGCCACCGCCCAACCGCTGTCCGGGGTCTGGCACAGCACCGCCAGCGTTTGCGTCTGCGTCTGCGTCTGCGTCTGTGCGCCAGCGCTTTGGCGCAGCTCCTGCACTTCGCGGCAATGCTTCCCCGGGGCGCGCTCGAAGCTGCCCAGCACCTCGAGCGTGTCGGCGCCGATGCGCACCACCTGCGCGCTGGCCACCGCCTGCAGCGCCGTGAGCACGCGCTCGTCGTGCACCGCTGCGCCGCTCTGGGCCCAGTGCGGGCGCGGGGCCGTGGGGGCCGCTTGCGGCCAGACCCACAGCACCAGAACCACCCAGACCAGCGAGGCCAGCGCCACGCCCTGCAAGAGTCGGCCCGGCGCCCAAGCGGCGGCCCCTGCGCCCCGGCCAGCCCCGGCACTGGCGCCACCCCCTCCAGCCGCACCTCCTACGCCACCTTTGGCACCGGCTCGCGCACCCCCTTGGTTGCCGCTGCCGCTTGGCCCGCCCAGCAGCGCGCCCACCCAGTGCTGCCACAGACGCCGCCACGGGCCGGGCTGCGCAGCCGCATCCATGGTGGGCTGCGGCTTGGAGCGCTGCCCCACCGCTTGCGCTTGCGGCCAAGGCGCGTTCAGGATCGCCGCCACCAGCTGCGGCGGCACCGGCTCTTCGAGCTTGGCGCGGTAGGCCGAGCGGATGGTGGCGCTCTGCTGCACCAGCGCTTGCAGGCGCTCGCGCAAGCCCGCCTCCTGCTGCAGCGCCTGCTCGACGCGCTCGTAGTCGGCCTCGTGCTCGAGCTGACCGTCCAGATAGGCCAGCAGCGTCATGGTGTCGATCGTCATCTTTTGCCATCCTTTTAACGCCTTTTTGCGCTTTTTAGCGCCCTTTGGCGCCCAAACCCTCGGCCAGACGGCCCCTGGCCCGCGCCAAGCGGCTCATCACCGTGCCCAAGGGCAGCTCCAACACCTCGGCCGCCTCTTTGTACGACAAGCCTTCAACCGCCACCAGCATCAGCACCGCGCGCTGATCCTCGGGCAGCTCGGCCACCAGCCGACGCACGGCGCGGGCCTCGCTGCGCGCCTCCAGCAGCGTGGTGCCATCGTCGCCAATCAACTCATCAAAACCCTCGTCCCACGAATCGGTCTGCTGGCGCTGGCGCGTGCGGTACTCGTCGAGCCAGGTGGTCTGCAAAATGCGAAACAGCCAACTGGCCAGACTGGTGCCGCTCTGGTACTGGCTCCAGCGCTCGATCGCTTTCAGGCAACCGGCCTGCACCAGATCGTCGGCCTGGTGCCCGTCGCCAGTCAGCCCATAGGCGAAGCGGCGCAGCCGCGGCAGCAGACTGATGAGTTCGGCACGTGGATCAGAGGACGCCATACAAAGTCTGTTGCAAGTGACAACGCGGCCAGCCAGGATTTATTCCCAACCGGGTTACAAATTTTTTACCCCCGATGACTGCCCCTGGATTGGCGCATCGGCTAGGCGGAATCGGTGCCTTGCGCTAGAGTCTAGCTTGCAATGGCTCACATACCCCCACCCCACCCGGACGCTGCGCGCCGCCTTGTGTCCGTGCGCCTGTTTCAGAGCGCCCGCACGGGCTTGCTGGCCGTGCTGGGTTTTCTGGGGCCGCTGGCTTGGATCGCACCCGCCGGATCGCCCCCCGAGTTGGGCGGCGGTGCTCTGGTGTGGGCCGATGATGGTGACGGCGATGGCGATTCGGGCGACAGCGGTGGTGACGATGGAGGCGACGACGGCGCTTCGAGCGCAGGCAGCCAAGGAGGGGACAGCGGCAGCGCCGGGGTCGATTCTGCTCCCGCTCGCCTAACGGCTGCTTGGTTAGGCTCGGACGAGCATCTCCCCAACGAACTGCTGGCCCTCAACCCCAGCTCAGCCGCGCTGGCCTACGCCCGGCTGCAAACCGGTGTCGAAGTGATCGAAACCCGCAACCTGCGCGCTCTCAACCTGAGAGTTGTGCGGCTGCGCCTGCACGGTGTGCAAGCCCAAGCCACGCTCCAGCGCTTGGCGGCGTTCGAAGATCAAACCTTCGCGCTGCAACACCTCTACGCGGTGGCACAAGCCCCAGCCAGCCCCACGGCGGCGCGCAGCGGCGAGCCCATCGCGGCCTTCAAACGGTCGATCGGCTGGCCGGCGGCCAGCGCCAGATGCGGCCTGCGCCAGGTCATCGGCATCGTGGACACGGCCGTGCAGCTCGCCCACCCGTCGCTGCGCGGGGCGCAGATACGCAGCCAGCACAAACTCAGCCCGGGTCAGTCCTCAGTCGAAGACGACCACGGCACCGCCATTGCCGCCTTGCTGGTGGGCCAGCCCGCCGCCGGCTACACCGGACTGCTGCCGCGCGCGCGCCTGCTGGCGGCGGCCCCGTTTTACCGCTTGCCTTCGGGCCACAGCCGCGCCGACGCCTTGGGCTTGGCACAGAGCCTGGACTGGCTGGTGGGCCAAGGGGCGCAGGTGATCGGCATGAGCCTGGCGGGCCCGCGCAATGCCGTGCTCGACGCCGCCCTCGAGCGCGCCCGGGCGCGCGGGGTGGTGGTGGTGGCGGCGGCGGGCAATGGCGGGCGCGCGGCGGCGCCGGCTTTTCCGGCCGCGCATCCGGGCGCGCTGGCCGTCACGGCGCTCACGCCGGCGCAAGCGGTGTACCGGCGCGCCAGCCAAGGCGGGCACATCCGCTTTGCCCTGCCCGGCACCGATTTGCCCACCGTCGGCTCCGCCGGCACCCTGCAGCGGCGCAGCGGCACCTCTTATGCCGTCCCTTTCCTGGTGGCCATGGTGTCGCAGTCGTTGCACGAGCGCAGCCTGAGTGCCCCGCAGTGGTTCAGCGGCCAGGGCATGGCCTTGCAAGACTTGGGCGCCCCCGGCCGCGACCCGGTCTTTGGCTGGGGCCTACCGCAGATTACGCCTTTGTGCCGCTAAGCCATACGCCGCGCTCAGCAGCCGGCGCCCCAGCGCTGCATCAACGCCGAACTCGGGCTGGCGGCTTGGGTGGCCGAGCCTGCGGACCGACTCGCCCTGCCACGCCAGCCGCGCGGCGCCAAACTGCTGCTCGCCCCCGAGGGCGGCGAGGGCCCGGCGCTCGCGCGCCTGCGGCAGCTCGCGGCCCTGCACCCGGACTGCCTGATCGTGCTGCCGCGCTGGCAGAACGAGCGCTTGGCAGCGGCCGGGGTGCCGGCCGAAGTCGCGCTGCACCTGGTGCTGCTGCGTTTGCGTGACGATGGCTGGGTGGGCGCGGCCACCCCCATGCTGCTTGCGTCAGCCGCCTGCCTGGCCTTGGCAGAGCGCTACGCGCAGCGCTACCGGGCTCTGACACAATCGTTGCCCGGCGCAACCACCCAAGCTCTAGAACGACCGCTTGCCACCGATCAGCGATTCGCTTGGATCTGATCGCCACCCCGACCTGATAGCCTCTCCACGTGAATCTCGCTCTTTTATCTTGGTGGCAGCGCCAGCGCCTCACCACCCGACTGGTTTTTTCGTCGGTGAGCTTGGTCTTGGCCCTGCTGCTGCTGCTCTTTGCTCTGGTGCAAGGGCTCATCAGCCAGCAGGCCGATCGGCAGTGGGCGCACGAACTGCACGCCGCTGAGCGCGTCTGGCGCAGCCTGTTGGCACAGGAGTCGAGCCGGTTGCTCGACAGCGCCGCCCTGCTGGCCTCGAACCATGAGCTGCGCCGGGCGCTGGGCCGCAAAGACCTGGACCAGATGGAGACCGCGCTGGCGCTCGAGGGCGAGCGCATCGGGGCCCAGATCACGGCCGTGCTCGACACCGATCTGCAGTTGCAGGCCACCAAACCGCTCGATGCGGTGTTTCTGCTCTGGCTCAAACACACCGCCTACCCGCAGATGGCGCGCGCGCAAAACAACCGCACCCCAGCCGATGCGGCCCGGGCCTCGCCTTGGATCGACGACCCTGACGCCCTGTCCCAATTGCTGCGCGCCGTCGCCGAACACGGCACACGCGACCGCAGCCGCTCGGTGTTGGCGCTGCTCGGTGACGCCCCGTATCAGTTCGTCGTCGCGCCGGTGCTGGATCAGGAAAACAATCGCATCCAAGGCTGGGTGCTGATGGGCTTTGCGCTATCGCAGTCTCTGGCCGATCAGATGCACACCAACCTGGACGTGCACGTGCTGCTGTTTGCCGATGCAGCGCACAACCCCAACCCGCCGACCCTGGTCTTTAGCACCTTGGCGACTCCAGCCTCTGGTTTGATGCTGGAAGCCGACGCCGCCTACGCAACGTATGTCGGCAAGCGCTACGCGCAACGGAAACTGCGCCTGCCCGCCTTGGGTGGCGAGCTGCACACGGTTTTGCTGCGCTCGGTGGCCGATGCCGAGTTGCCCTTTGTTCAATTGCAGCTGTGGCTGGGCGGGCTCAGCCTGTTGGGCTTGGCTTTGTTCGCTTGGGCCAGTGCGCGCAGCGTGCGCCGCATCACCGCGCCCTTGGCCACCTTGCAACAGGCGGCGCTGGCGCTGGAGCAAGGCCGCTTCGACGCCCCCCTGCCACCCAGCACCGGCTTCGATGAGCTCGCGCAACTCAGCCGCGGCTTCGACGCCATGCGCCAGAGCCTGGCCGAGCAGCAGGGCGAGATCCGGCGCCTGGCCTACCGCGATCGGCTCACCGGCTTGCCGAACCGCCAGCGTTTCGTCGAGGCGGTGGAATTGGCGCTGGGGCAGCAGCGCGCCGGCCAGCCGCCTTTGTCGGTGCTCTCGCTCAATTTAGACCGCTTCAAGCACGTCAACGAGGTCATGGGCTATGCCTTTGGCGACGAGTTGTTGCGCGCCGTCGCGCAGCGCCTGAGTGAGGCGGTGGGCAAAGGGCACCTGCTGGCACGGCTGGGTGGCGACGAGTTTGGTTTGCTGCTCACGGGCTCGTCGGCGGATCAGGCGCTGACGCAAGCGCGCCTGATTCTGGCGCAGCTGGCGGCCGGGGTGGTGCTGGGCGGCCAGCGCGTCGATGTGCGCGCCAGCGCCGGGCTGGCCGAAGGCCCGCGCGATGGCAGCGACGCCGACGCCCTGATCAACCACGCCGAAATGGCCATGCGCCAGGCCAAGCGCCGCACCGCCGGCGTGTTGTGCTTCATGCCCGAACACGACCGCAGCCAGGTGGCCGATCTGTCTTTGCTCGGTGCCATGCGCGACGGCATGGTGCGCGGCGAATTGCGCCTGTACCTGCAGCCCAAGCTGCCGCTGCATGGCAAACGGGCTTTGTCTGCCGAAGCGCTGTTGCGCTGGCAGCACCCCACCGAGGGCTTGATCGCCCCGGCGCGCTTCATTCCTTTTGCCGAGCAGACCGGTTTCATCACCGAACTCACGACTTGGGTCATTGAAGCCGCCGCGCAGGCTTGCGCGCAATGGAAGCATCTGGGTTTTGCGTGCCCGATAGCGGTCAACGTCTCGACCCGCGACCTGCTCGACCCCGCCTTTGCCGAGCGCGTGGCGGCCTGCCTGCGGCGCCACGGCGTCGATAGCAGCCAGATCAGCCTCGAGATCACCGAAAGCGCCCTGATGGAGGACCCGGCGCGGGCCCTGGCCACGCTGCAGCAACTGGCCGCGCTGGGGCTCGAATTGGCGATCGACGACTACGGCACCGGTTATTCGTCCCTGACCTACCTCAAGCAGCTGCCGGTGCAGACGCTCAAAATCGACCAGAGCTTCATCGCCCAGATGGCCAGCGACAGCCGCGACGCCGCCATCGTGCAATCCTCGCTCGAACTGGCGCACCAACTCGGGCTGCTGGTGGTGGCCGAAGGGGTGGAGGACGCCGCCACGCTGCAGCGGCTGCAAGCCTGGGGGTGCGACTGGGCGCAGGGCTACCACATCGCCAAGCCCATGCCCTGGGAGCAGCTGGCACCTTGGTGGGCCAAGCAGCCGCCTGCTGCCTGAAAGGCTGGGAAACCATCGCCATCGCCCGCCATGACGCGCCAAAGCACCGACCGCTGGCGTTGCAAATGCGCGCCACAGATCGATTCTACGGCTGTGTTTTGCGCCTGGTTGGCGGCGCTTTGGCGTTCCCGAAGCGCAGCTTCATGCCCAAGATGCTGAGCGCCAAGCTGAGCGTGACGGCGTTGGCGATGATGATCGGCCATGCGCCCAGCAGCCAGCCATAGACCAGCCACAGCGCCACCCCGAGCGTGAAGGCGCCGTACATGGCGAGCGAAATACCGCTCACGTCGCGCGTGCGCCACGTGTGCCAGACCTGCGGAACGAAGCTCAGGGTGGTGAGCAAGGCCGCCAGGCTGCCGACCAGCTCACCCCAGGCGGGCATGCTCACGCCTGTTGCCGGCTGGCATCGGGGTTTGAAGGGGCCGCAGGGGCCGTAGCAGCTGGCTGGGCCAAGGGGAGCGCCCTGGTTGGGGCAGCTACCTGCCGTGCGCGGTTGTGCTGCACGATCAATAGCGCCAGCAGCGCCGAGGCCACGCGCGCGTTGGCCCCGTCGGCGCGGCTGGTGAGCGCGATCGGCACCCGCGCCCCGAGCACGATGCCCGAACCGGTGGCCCCGGCCAGGTACTCGAGCTGCTTGGCCAGCATGTTGCCGCTCTCGAGGTCGGGCACCATCAAGATGTCGGCCTGCCCCGAAACCGGCGATTCGATGTGCTTGATCGCCGCCGCCTGCGCCGAGATGGCGTTGTCAAAAGCCAGCGGGCCGTCGAGCACGCCGCCCTTGATCTGGCCGCGGTCGGCCATTTTGCACAAAGCAGCCGCTTCGATGGTCGAGGGGATGTTGGGGTTGACGGTCTCGACCGCCGACAAGATCGCCACCCGCGGCTGCTCCACGCCCATGATGCGCGCAAAGTCGATGGCGTTTTGCACGATGTCCACTTTTTCGCTCAAAGACGGGCGGATGTTGAGCGCGGCGTCGGTGATGAGCAGCGGCTTGCTGTAGAGCGGCACGTCGAAGCGAAACACGTGCGACATGCGCCGCCCGGTGCGCAGCTCGCGCCGCTGCAGCACGGCC
>Ga0308000_10000293_pt1 | contig 20020 bp, 11 predicted proteins | sample Neamet3_FD_203877 | JGI IMG/M metagenome (GOLD analysis project Ga0308000, IMG submission 203877) | Marine microbial communities from water near the shore, Antarctic Ocean - #3 | ecosystem: Environmental > Aquatic > Marine > Unclassified | place: Southern Ocean | collected 2014-06-04 | reverse complement strand
GTAGGGGAGGCGTGGTTTGACGACTTCCTTGGGCTGGGTGTATTCGCCACGGTGGCGGAGGTGGGTGGGGCGGGTGTGGCTGGCGGGGCGCTCCTGCATGACGAGGGTGGGGGTGCCTTTGAGGTTTTTTTGAAGGGTGCGGATTTTGTCGGCTTGGGCTTTGAGTTCAGGGGCTTGGAGGAGGAAGTCCTGGTAGGTGCCGGTGTGGGCGATGGCTTTGATCTTGGGGTTTTGGGAGGAGCTGATGCGGAACTTGCCGAGGGTGGAGGCGAAGTGGCGGCCGAAGTGCATGGTGACCTGGAAAGCGGTCTTGGGAGGGATGGGGTCGGCGAGGTTGAAGACCGCGATCGCTTTTTGGCCGATGTTGTTTTTGAGGGACCAGCCGGATTGGATATCGCCGTCGATGGCGGCGGAGGAGCTGGCATTTCCGGAGCCGAATTGGGCACCGAAGACGGTTTCGGAGGAGCCGGAGAAGGTGAGTGGCTTGTCGGTTTTGACTTGAAATTCGGAGAGGAAGAAGTCGCCCTTTCGGCCTTCGTAGTAAGTCATGCCGGGGCCGCCTGCGGGGAGTCGGTCGTCGGGGAGGGCCTCGAGGCGAAGGGAGTGGATGGGCTGATCGGAAGGAGGGAATTCGAGGGTGATGATGTCGTGTTTTGAGATGTCACCGGCGACGAAGATGATGCCGTTTTCTTCAGGAGTGAGGTAGGGAGTGGTGGCTTCGAGCTTGGCGGGAGTGAGGGTTTTCCAAGGGACGAGGTGGGGTTGTTGGGTGGCGAGCCAGGTTTGGTAGGATTTTTGAAGCTGCTGCTCCGGAGGCTCGGGGGTTGGGAGGGCGCTTGCGAGGGAGAGTTGGAAGTTGGCGATGCTGTGGGCGGTGCCGTGGTTCTGATGGAGAGTAACGGTGAAGGTGGTGCCGGAGGGGTGGTTGAGGGGGGCGCTGAAGGAGAAATTGGCGTGGTGATTTTGGTGGAGAGGTTTCTCTGGGGTGTGGATGGCCCAGCCGGTGGCAGGGTTTCCATCGAGGGCGTTGGCGATGGGGAATTCGGGTTGCTCGATGGAGGCAGTGGGATTGATGAGAGTGACTTTTTGCGCGGGAGCGGAGTTGTCGAGGGGTGCGGCGGTGACTTCGATCCCGGTGAGGACGAAGTTGCCGTGCTCGGTGCGGCCGGGTCCTTTGCCATCGAGTGCGAGGGTGTCGAGGCGGAGGGCGGTGATGTTTTTGGAAGTTGTTTCGAAGGTGGCGGTGTAGGTGTCTTTGTCAGGGGCGGGTCCGGTGAGGTGGGCGGTGGTGCCTTTGACTTCGACGGTGGAAGTGGCGGTGACTTTTTGAAGAGTCTGGGGAGTGAAGGTGAGCTTGCCGGAGGAGGCGGGCCATTTGGAGGGAAGTTCGGCGAGGAGTTTTTCGGCCTGGGCGAGGTTGGCTTTTTGGCGGTTGGCAAGGGAGGGGTCGGGGATGTGGTAGTCGGGCTCGATGGTGTTATCGAAGTAGGCCATGAGGCCGAAGTAGTCGTGGTGGGTGATCGGGTCGTATTTATGGGTGTGGCACTGGGCGCAGCCGGTGGTGAGGCCGAGCCAGGTGGTGCCGGTGGTGGCGACGCGGTCGGTCATGGCGTGGAAGCGGAACTCGAGGGGGTCGATGCCGCCTTCTTCATTGAGCATGGTGTTGCGGTGGAAGCCGGTGGCGGTGATTTGTTCCGGAGTGGCATTGGGAAGCATGTCGCCGGCGAGTTGCTCGATGGTAAATTGATCGAATCCTTTATCGGCGTTGAGCGATTTAATGACGTAGTCGCGGTAGGGCCAGATGGAGCGGTCGCGGTCTTTTTCGTAGCCGTTGGTATCGGCGTAGCGGGCGAGGTCGAGCCAGCGGCGGGCCCAGCGTTCGCCGTAGTGGGGAGATTTCAGGAGGTCATCGACGATGACGGCGAAGGCCTCGGGGGTTGGGTTGGCGGCGAATTGGTCGGCGACTTCGATGGAAGGAGGAAGGCCGATGAGGTCGAGGTGGACGCGGCGGATGAGGGTGTAGGGATCGGCCTTGGGGGCGAGGTCGTCTTTGAAGAGGTGATCGACGGGGTGGGTGTCGGCGGGGACAGGAGATTTTTCGGGTAGGACGAAGGCCCAATGTTTTTCGTATTTCGCGCCTTGGTTGATCCACTTTTTGAGGAGGGCGATTTGGTCGGGGGAGAGGGTCTTGTTGGCCTCGGGGGGAGGCATGATTTCATCAGGGTCGTGGGAGGCGATGCGGGCGACGACTTCGTCCCAATCCTGGTTGTCGGAGATGTCGAGACGGAGGTCGGCTTTGCGGATGGGCTTGCCGTTTTCGCCCTTGCCGTCATCGGGGCCGTGGCATTTGAAGCAGTTGGCGGAGAGGATGGGGCGGATGTCTTTCGAGAAGGAGAGTTCTTCCGAATTCTTGGCAGCAAAAACGCTCCCGATGGAGGCTGCAAGGAGGAGCGTTGGGAGTTTTGGAAAATTGAAGCTCATCTTGTTGGAGAGTTGGGCCCGGCGGGTTTCCCGAGCCAAAAAACGGCGGTTTCCTATACGATTTCCCGGGCATCGGCTCGATTTGGAACGATGACCAAAATCGAACGCAGCATCACCGGCTCGCTTTCGAGAAGTAAGCGGGTGAAACGTTCGTGATCGTTACCTACATGGATAAAAAAGGAAAAGCAACCTCTACAACAAGTCAATGAAAGGACTGATTATTGGACAAAAAAGTTGAGGTTTTTTGAGAGGGGTAGCATGGCCATGGCTTATCCTCTTTCGCTTCCTCAGTGACTTATCCTCAGTGACTTATCTGCTCGTTTAGGTCTATTCACACAGTAGTCTGGCGTTATCCTTCAGGATTTTGCTAGTAGTTAATTTCCCTGAGCCACCCATTACCCCTCCAGCGGGGTGGGTGCCGTGGGATGGATACGAGATAAGATTGGTCTTCTTACTCTTTCATTGGGAGGAGTTCGATAGACTTGAACTGGATGGGAGCGGTTTCGGCTTGGATCGAGATGTAGCCGGAGGTGAGGGGTGAGCCGTCGTCGAGTTGGATATTATCGTATTCACAGACGGTCTTGCCTTTGGCGATGTGCTTGAACTTATCGCCGCGGACTTCGATTTCGACGGTGACCCATTCATCGCCGTGGGTGGTGGGTCCGCCGGTGTTGATGACGTGTCTTTTGGTGAGCTTGCCGTCCCAGTGAAGTTGGGTGCCGGGGGTGCAGATATTGAGGGTGCCACGTTCTCCTTTTCCGAGGCCGCCAAGGAGTTGGACTTCGACGGAATTGGGGAAGTCCTGATCTTTCTTGATCGTTTTAGGATCCTGGCAGTGGAGCATGAAGCCGTTGTTGCGATTGGCCCAGCCGGGTCCGCCATTGACCTGCTTGCCGATGAAGCGGTAGGTGGAACGGATTTTGTAGTGAGAGTAGGGGGTCTTGTAGTAAAGGTGACCAAACTCACCGGAAAATTTTCCCCATTTCGAGTAGTCGATGGTGAGGAGGCCCTCTTTGACCTGGAAGGTGTCCTTGTAGTTCAGGCCGAGGTCGGAGCCGGAGAACTTGGGAGTCCAGCCTTCAAGGTCCTTTCCGTTGAAAAGGGGGATCCACTTTTCGGCAGGGGCTTCCTTTTTTTCGCCGTGGTGGTCTGCGTGTAGGAGGCTGAAGGGAAGAAGGAGACTGAGTGCCAATAATTTCATCATTGAAAATTACGATAGAGCAGATTGCGGGCGGGGCAATCGGGAAGTGCCCATTCGAGCTATTCCTCCTTCGGGAGGTGGGGCACGAGTTGGAGGGCAATTTCTTCCTGTTCCGCTTCTGTTTTTTGAGTGAAGAACTCGGTGAGCCAGGCCTGCATGCGGAAGGGCTTTTCCCCCTCTTTCGGCTGGATTCGCTCGGATGATCCATCGGGTAGAATGTGTGAGGCATTCTGGTTGTCACGGAAGCAGGCATCCAGAACGGTCAGGAGGACGCTCTTGGAATGAGCGTCGGTGACGGGGAGCATGATTTCGACCCGCTTGTTGAGGTTGCGTTTCATCCAGTCCGCCGAGCTGATGAAGACGCGCTGTTTCCCACCATGACGGAAGGTGAGGATGCGCATGTGCTCGAGGTACTGGTCAATGATCGAGATGACCGCGATGTTTTTTCTAGGCTTGAGACAGCAAATGCCTCTCACATTGAGCTGGATATCGACTCCGGCATCGGCCGCGCGGTAGAGAGCGTTGATGACATTCCGATCTTCCAGCGAATTCATCTTGGCGCGGATCTTCGCTTCTTTTCCTTTGAGTGCTTTCTTGGTCTCGTAATCGATCAGCTTGATGATCTTGCGCTTTAACTTAGTGGGCGCGGGAATGAGGGTTTCGAATCCCGTGAACTTGGTTTTTCCAGAGATGGAATCGAAGAAAAGAGTGGCATCGCGACCGACGTCGGGCCGGGCCGTCATGATGGAAACGTCGGTGTAAAACTGCGAAGTGATCTCGTTGTAATTGCCAGTGCCAATGTGGACGTAGCGGCGAAGGGTGTCGCCTTCCTGGCGGACTACGAGGGCGAGCTTGGAGTGGGTTTTAAGGCCTTTTACTCCGTAGATCACCTGGGCTCCTGCCCAGCGAAGCGCCTCTGCCTGTTCGAGGTTGTGGGCTTCATCAAAGCGGGCTTTGAGCTCGACGACGACGGTGACTTTTTTGCCAGATTTGGCTGCCAGGATTAAGGAATCGACAATCTGTGAATTCTTGGCGGTCCGGTAAAGGGTCTGCTTGATTTCGAGGACGTTTGGATCGGCGGCGGCTTCTCTAAGAAAGCTGAGGACGGGACGATAGTGCTGATAGGGATGAATCAAGATGAGGTCTCGATCTTGCAGGGTCTCGATTACGGTGCGATTCGGATCGAGATGCGGGGAGTCTGCTACTTGGGCGACCGGAGAACGGAGATGTGGGTAGGCAGGGGTCAGCGCATGACCAAAGAAATCGGTAAGAGCCAGAGGTGCTTTGCTGAGATGGACGCGAGGGATCTCGACTCCGAGAAGTGCGATCAATTCCTTCACCAAATGAGTGTCTTTATTGAGCTGCAGTCGGACGGGGAACGATTGAGTTCGGTCGCTGATGACCTGACGGATTTCCTCGGCAAAGTCCTCGACGCTGTCTTCATTTGCGGGAATGTCGGTGTTTCGCGTCAAGCGGAAATAGGTCAGTTCGGAGAGAGTCTCGTCCGGAAACAGAGCCGTGCAGAAGTGGGCGATGAGATCTTCGAGGAGGATGAAGGTGTCGTCGAAAAGTTTGACGAGGCGGGGGAGATTCTGTGGGAGGGGGATGATCACTACGCGAGACTGATTACTTTCCTCCGAGAGGGTTCTCAGGGCGACGCAAACTTGCAGGGAAGGGACCAGTTCCTTGGAGGCGCTGCCTTCGAGCGCCATCGGATTGAGCAACGGTGCGACTGAGACAGAAAAGTAATCTTTGGCGGTGGCATATTCGTCCTCGGTGAGATCTTTGATTTTCTTGCGCCCGAGTCCTTCTTCCTTGAGCTGGGGGAGGAGTTCACGTCGCATCACTTTGGCCTGCTTTTTGGCAAATTGGCGGGTCCGCATTTCGATGGCGCAGATTTGCTCGGAAAACTTGTCGCCGTGTTCATCCCGGAAATCCGGGTCGCTGTGAAGGAGGGTATGGAGGCCGCCTAGTCTTACCTGAAAGAATTCATCAAGATTCGAGTCGGTGATGGCGAGGAACTTGAGTCGATCAAGAAGAGGGAGGTCTTTTCGCAGAGCTTCATTGAGTACGCGCTGATTGAACTCCAGCCAGGAGAGTTCGCGATTGATGAAGGGTGATTCCATAGCCTTTGTTGAGAAGACCTATTGTCTGCCGTTTCCTCCGTTGCAACTCGATAAACGGGACTTTTTTACTTCGAAAAAGGTTGAGTTATTCTCATTTTGAGACTATGTCCCGCGCGTCGAAGGACGGTTTGGCCCAATTCAGGGCTGGGCTTATCCCGATTATTACTACCGAAATGAACGATTACGGAATCAACTTGGCTGATTTTAGGCTCAACGAAAAAGACACCGGAAGTGCAGATTTCCAGATCGCGCTCATGACCCGGCGCATTAAGCATCTCACCGATCACATGGGTGATCATAAGAAAGATTTTTCCTCACGTCGCGGGCTTTTGCGCCTAGTGGCGAGACGCCGGAAGCTCCTTGATTACCTCGCGAGTAAATCCGAAGAACGCTACCAGAAGGTGCTCAAGGCACTCGGTTTGCGTCGCTAACCAGTTTGCAGATGGCCACGGTGGATTCCACTTGTGGCCGTTTTGCTTAAGGAGTCATCCTAGTGGGTGATTCTTTCCGGTGAATGGCCCCACCCAAATTAAGAACGGGATCATTTCGCCATTTTAAAAAACCAATCACTCGGGAGGGTCCCGAGCGATCCACAAAAAAAGACAATGAGTATACAAAATGTAACGGCCAATATTGGGCCTAGTCCAATGGTCATCGAGACCGGTAAGTTTGCCAAGTTGGCCGACGGAGCAGTCACCGTCCAAATGGGTGAAACCATCGTGATGGTATCTGCTGTTTCACAAACGAAAATCCGTGAAGGACAAACTTGGTTCCCCCTCTCGGTGGAATACAAGGAGCGCGCTTCTGCTGCAGGCACCTTCCCTGGTGGCTACTTCAAGCGTGAAGGTCGCCCGACCGAAAAAGAAATCCTGACCTGTCGGATGACGGACCGCCCACTGCGTCCGCTCTTCCCGAAGGGTTACCTCTACGACACCCAGATCATCGCTCTTCTTCTGAGTGCCGATCAAATCCACGACGCCGACGTCCTTGCCATGAACGGCGCTTCTGCTGCTCTCGCTATTTCCGACATTCCTTTCGCTGGCCCCATCGGTGCCGTGCGTGTAGGTCGTGTTGACGGTGAGTTCCTCATCAACCCTACTTTCGAGCAGCGTGAAGACTCTGACCTCGACCTCATTTACGTTGGTAACAAGACCGACGTCATCATGATCGAAGGCGCAGCCAATGAGATCCCTGATGCTGAGTTCAAAAAGTCACTTTACTTTGCACAAGAGGCAGTCGCCAAGGTTGTCGAAGCTCAGGAAGAACTCGTTAAGCTCGCTGGCAAGCCCAAGCGTGACTACGTTGTCACGGTCGCCAAGGAAGACCTCCTTGAGATCGGATATGCTGTTGCTGGTGACCGTATCGAGGATGCCATCTATGCGGCCTCCAAGGTTGAGCGTGGTAAGAAAGTCGGCGCACTCCGCGACGAAGTGGAAGCTGCCATTAAGGAAAAGTTCCCACAGACCACCGAGTTCGAGATCGAGCAGGTCTTCGAATACATTCAGAAGAAAGCCTTCCGTCTGTCCATCATGGAAAAAGGCGTCCGCGCTGACGGTCGTGGGCTCCGCGACCTTCGCGAACTCTACGGAGAAATTGGCACCCTGCCACGTGTGCACGGTTCTGCTATTTTCTCCCGTGGTGAGACCCAGGCTCTCGGCATCTGCACCCTAGCACCTGCTGATGAGAAGCTCTACGTCGACAACTACGCAGGTGGTGAAGACTCGAAGAACTTCTTCCTTCACTACAACTTCCCTCCTTTCTCGGTGGGTGAGACCGGTCGCTTTGGCGGCATGAATCGTCGTGAGATTGGTCACGGAGCACTTGCTGAGCGTTCGATCGCTCCAATGCTTCCTTCCACTGAGGACTTTCCTTACTCCATGCGCATCTCTTCCGAGGTGATGGAGTCCAATGGTTCGACCTCAATGGCGACTGTTTGTGCAGGCACGATGGCCCTTCTTGACGCTGGTGTCCCCATGATCCGCCCTGTTGCGGGTATCTCCTCTGGTCTTGTGACCGAGCAGGACGCTGATGGAAAAATGACCAAGCACGTTGTCATTCTCGACATCATCGGTTCTGAGGACTTCTACGGCGACATGGACTTCAAACTCTGTGGAACCAGCGAAGGCGTCACCGGATACCAACTTGACCTCAAGCTTCCCGGAATCCCTCTTTCCATTCTCGAAGAAGGGATCGACCTCGCAATCGAAGGTCGTGGTGCTGTTCTCGCGAAAATGGCTGAGTCCATCACTGGACCTGGCGAGCTTTCCGAGCACGCTCCACGCATTGAGACCGTCAAGATTCCTCAAGATCGTATCGGCGAGCTCATTGGGCCTGGCGGTAAGAACATCAAGGCGATCCAAGCGGAGTCTGGTGCTGACCTGAACATCGAAGACGATGGCACAGTTCACATCTACGCCTCGAAGAAGGAAGGCCTCGAAGCAGCCAAGAACATGATCGACATGATGTTTGCTGAAGTTGAGATCGGGAAGACCTACACTGGTAAGGTTATGAACGTCACCACTTTCGGAGCCTTCATGGAAGTGCTTCCTGGTAAGGACGGACTCGTTCACATCTCCGAACTCGCTGAAGGGCGCGTCGATAAGGTGGAAGACATCTGCAAGAAGGGCGACGTGATCACCGCCAAGTGTGTCGGTGTTGACGAAAAAGGCCGCGTGAAGATGTCGCGTCGTGCTGCTCTCCGCGAAGGCGGTGGCGATGCACCAAAAGCAGCTGCACCAAGCGGCGACGAAGTGCCTCCCAGCGACGAAGAAGTCGTGACCTTCGGCTAAAGCTTATCGCTTAAAAAATCACCAAGCGTCTTCGGGAAACCGGAGGCGCTTTTTTGTGTGTCCGCGACCAGAGGTCACGGACACATGTGGAGTGCAATCCTGAGGGGAAAACTCATTTTTCTTTGGGTGGTTGTCGTTTTCCAGATAGCTCGACGGCCTTTTTCTTGCGAGTTCCAAGTCTTGCTTAGGAGAGGTTTGAGACTTCTTGATGATCCCTGCAGGAGAACGATTTCCTGATTGACGATGAGGTTATCATCGATTCAAACGATGCTCGGAATTTCTCAATCGATTATGAAGGGAGTGACAGTGTGCAGGCGATCCCGTGGGATGAGCGTCTTCCTGAGGGCAAGATCGCAGTGGACGCGTTGTCCAAACGCGTTCCTGAGGATCAATATTTGATGGTGCTTCCATCGCTGCAGAATCTTTTTGCGCTGATGGATAAGGTTGAGGAAACCGGGACGCCTATTCTGCAGTCGTTTTCGGTGGGCGATCAGTATCGTAAGTTGCCGTCGCGGTATCGTCGCCAAATGGGATTGGATCTACCCGATTTTTTGGCACGCGTGCTCCCGGTGAAGACGGTGGCCGCCACGGGGGGGATCCATTTTTTCCAACCGGATCGGACGTGGCGGTGATTTTTGAGACGGAGAAAGTGGACTTTGTTTTCTCTTCTCTGAAAACTGCGGTCACGGCGAAGGCGAAAGCGGCGGGAGTTGAATCGGCAGATGAAGAGGGAGCGGTGGGATTTGAGAATGAAACGCGCTCCTTTTCTTGTCATTTGGCGAAGCTCAATGGTGCAGTGGTGGTGAGTAATTCGGCGCGACAGTTGGAGCGCATTCTAGCGGTGGAGGCGGGCAAGGTTCCCGCTTTGGGAGAGACGGGTGAGTATCGTTTTTTTAGACATCGCTATCCGATCGCTGCGGAGGAAAGCGCTTACGTTTTTATTTCCGATGCCTGCCTTCGGAGTTGGGCTGGTCCTCGGGTGCGGATCGCGGCGTCGCGTCGAAGTCGGGCTCTTGCGGCATTGGGATCACTCACTTCAGCAAGGATTTCCGGAGAGAAATTGAGTCAAAAATATGAGCCGCTCCCTGGGAAGGTGCGTTTATTCGGGGATCGGGTGTTCAGTGAGCGATATGGTTCCTTGGGATTTTTGACGCCAATTACGGAGTTGGAGATTGCTCGGGTGACCTCGCGGGAGAAGATTCAGGGGCCGGGTGGAGAAGAGGTCGAGGTTCTCAAGATTGAACGAGAGATCATCGCGCTGACGCCGGGTGGACTTGATCGAATGTTGGTTGTCGATTGGCTTGCTCCGGGATTAGGAACGGTGAAATCGAAGGAGACGTCCAAGTGGTATCAATCAACGATGCAACTCAAGAAGATTACCAAGCCGGAGTAGGCAAAAAAATCTTCGTTTCTCCGTGGGACGAACGCTTTTATGGTGGGCTCTTCAGCTTACGATGAACATTCAAAGGGGATCGTATCGCTTCCTGTTCTAATGAGCTAATATCAAGTGATGGGATGTGCCGGGAGTTTGTGGATTGTGAGTTCCAACCTGGTTCAGGGCTGGTGGCAAAGGTGATTCACTCGAAGGACGATACGGTGTTACTCGCTGACGTTTTAAATGAATTCCCAGTGAGGGGACGAGAGTGGGAGAAAGAGAAGGTGGGGAAGTTGACGGTTCATTCCAAGCAAGGAATCACTTTTGGGAGGTGTTTTATTATTTGGGGTGGAGTCGTGAAAGAGCACTTCGGAATCGATCGGAATGCGGCGGCCAATTGGACGTTGGATGGGGTGATCGAGGATCCGAATTCGATCTATCTACAGGTATCGTTAATGCATGGAGATTCCGATCAGCAGTCGCGCTTGATTTGCCTGACTCCAGAGAAGTCGAAACAGCTCAAGGCCCACATGGCCAAATCTGAGTTTTATCTGACGGTGTCAGAGTTTCGGTCCGAGGACGAGGCACGGAAGGATTATGAGAGTTTAGTGAAGCGATTTGGATCCCAGAAGGATGCGCTTTCGAAAATCGAACTCTGGTCGGTTAGGAGAGCGAATGCTCATGCTTTGTATTGTTTGGTTCTACCAGCCTCGAAGCGAGAGCTCGAAAAGAACGAGGCCGAGAGGGTCAGCAAGCTGTTTGAGGTGGAGATTCGGCTCGTTGCCGCGAGTGCGCTCAATGAAGTGTTCGATTTGGAGGTTGGGGAGTGAGGTGATGGGACGGAAGGGATGCGCTTCGGGTGGCTGATGATTGGGCCGGGCCGAGCCGAGGCCATAAAAAAGGCTCCCGATCATGGGAGCCTTCTGGAAAGGGAGTGAGGGGAACTCGTACTATTCCTCTGTCGTATCAACCCGCTCGAAGCGGGCACCTTTTGAGATGTCGTAGATGAAAAAGGCAGTACCTCCGAAGACGACGAGAATGACGGCGGCGAAAAAGAGGTGGAGCAACGATTTCATCGAAAAAGTGGTCGCTTAAGCGCGCCCGAGGTAGGTGCAGTCTTCGGTGCTGATTTTGAGAATGTCGCCGGGCTTTACGAAGAGGGGGACCTGGACGGTGACGCCCGTTTCGAGAGTGGCTGGCTTGGTAGGGTTGTTGGCTGTGTCGCCTTTGATGCCTTCGGAAGAATCGGTGACCTTGAGTTCCACGGAAGAGGGAAGGTCGATGCTGACAGCGGAACCTGCGACGAAGAGGACTTCGACCTCTTGGCCTTCTTTGATGAAGTTCTTAGCGTCGCCCACGAACTCATCGGTAAATCCGGTGGTCTCGTATGTTTGCATGTCCATGAAGTGGAGCATGCCGGGTTCCCCATAGGAAAACTCGAGCTTCTGACGGTCGGTTTCCACGACATCCACCTTTTCGCTGGAAGCGAAGCGGATCGTTTTGGTCTTTCCGGTGGCGAAGGAGCGGATGGTGGCGGCGATGAGGGCGTTGCCCTTGCCGGGGGTGCGGTGATCGAGACCGAGCACGATTCCGCTCTCACCTCCATACTTGATGCACTGTCCACGTTTGAGATTGGTTGCGACGGTTGCCATGTTGACTATGGATTAGGGAAGAGCGGGGGCGGGGTCAAGGCTGGGGAAACGTGAATGGAGAAGAGTGAATGATGAATTACTGAGACGGGGAACTTATTTACGGAGTTCGGCGCTGAAGTCCATGCGGATGGTGGATTCGGATTCGCGGATGGTGAAATTGAGGACTTGGAAGGGGCGGTTGTCCCTCCATTTGTCGATTTCGCCGAGCCAGGTATCGAAGATCTTGTCGGGGCCGGAGACGGTCAAGGAGACGTTATTTTCGGCAATCGAGGCGTGGAGGACTTCGAGTTCGTCGGGGATGGGCGGGAGTTCGCAGAGGGTCACGATTTCCTTGGCGACTTGGGCCTTTTGCCAGCCATCGTAGAAATGACGCCCCAGCAAGGTGAGGAGAATGACGATGACGAGATGGAGACCCGTCCGGAGTTTACGGAACTTCGACATGGCTGAAGGCTTGCGGGAAGGGTAGGGGAGCGCTAACCATTCTCCAATGATCTATTTGGACAACCACGCGACGACTCAGGTGCACCCGGAGGTGGTCGAGGCGATGCTGCCTTTTTTGCGAGACCATTTTCACAATCCCTCGAGCGGCTATCGCGCGAGTCGGGTGGTGAAGAAGGCGATTTCGACGGCGCGCGCCCAGGTGGCGGAGCTGATCGGAGCGAAGGAAGAGGAGATTGTTTTCACGGGCTGCGGCACGGAGTCGAATAACATGGTGCTGAAGTCGCTCGCTCGAATTTACGGACGGAAGACGTCTCGGGTAATTACAGGGGAGATCGAGCACAGTGCGGTGCTGCGTCCTTGTGAGGCTATGGAGGCGGTGGGCTTTGATCTGGTGCGTTGTGGCGTTGATTCGGAGGGCCGAGTGGAGATCGAGGAATTTAAGGAAGCATGCGATGGCGCGGAGCATGGGTTTGCGAGCATCATGTGGGCGAACAATGAGACGGGCGTGATTCAGCCGATCGCCGAGCTTTGTGAGATCGCGAAGGCGAGTGGCTATGCTTTTCACTCGGATGCGATTCAGGCGGTGGGGAAAACACCGGTGAATGTGCGTGAGGTTCCCGTCGATTTTCTGAGTATCAGCGGGCACAAATTTCATGCGCCGAAGGGCGTGGGTGCTCTTTATCTTCGTGAGGGGACTCGTTTTGAGCCACTCATTCGTGGGGGTGGCCAGGAAGATGGGCGCCGGAGTGGGACGGAAAACGTGCCTTATATTGTGGGGCTCGGCCGAGCGGCGGAGCTTGCTTATCAAGGTCTCGAAGTTGACGGGCACCGAGGGATCACGGAGCTTCGGGACCATCTTGAGGCTCGTCTTTGTGGTGAGATCGAGGGCGTCACGCTCAATGGCAGTCGGGAGCATCGGGTGCCGACCTGTGCGCATGTTTCTTTTGAACATTGTGAAGGGGCGGGCCTCCTTATTTTGTTGGATGAGTATGGTGTTCAGGTATCGACCGGAAGTGCTTGCATGACTGGGAAGCAGCAGCCGAGTCATGTGCAGAAGGCGATGGGGATTGATGATGCCCAGGCCAAGAGCAGTCTGCGCATTTCGCTTTCGAGTTTCACCATCCGTGATGAAGTGGATGAGGCGGTGGAGGCGATTAAGAGGGCGGTGAAGAAATTGCGCCAGGTGCAGGGCGGAGCGGGAATGGGGCCGGTGGTAGTTTATTCTTGAAAGAGATGAAGCGGAAGAGCGTTGGCGATCTTCTGATCTGCGGTTCCGCTGATTGGAAAAGGAGATAATTTTCCTATCTCATCGTTGGTGGTTCGATGAATGGCGTCGCCAAAAATATTCTGCCACCCGAGCCAGGTGATGAGGGTAAGGATGAAAAAATAATACAGGAAATTTTCTTCATAAGGTGAATCTCACAAGAGTGAGACACCTATTTTTCCTTAGAGTTCAATCTTCACCTGGGGCATCGGGATGATGACTTTGGTGTGTGGGAGCTTATCTTGAAGTTGCTCTTTAAACCAGGCGGTGGCGGGGGGATCTCCGTGGACGAGGAGGATCTTTTTGGGCCGCATGTTGACGGCAAAGTCGAGGAGCTCGTCACGGTGGGCGTGGCCGGAGAAATCGAATTCATCGACGGCGCAGTTGAGATGAACCTTATGGGTGCCATCGAGGCGGATGAGATCGCCGGTGGAGGCTTCCTTGATCTTGCCTGCCGGAGTGGCGGGATCAGCGTAGCCGACGAAGAGAAGGGAGTTGAGCGGGTTTGGGAGGAACTCGCGCGCGAAGATATTGGAGACTGTTTTCTCGGACATCATTCCACTGGAGAGGCAGTAGATGGCTCCGGGTTTGTATTGGATGGGCTCCCGGGAGCGTTTCTTGCTTCCGGTGATGATGTCCATGTCCTTGAGGATCTGGAAACCGGGACGGGTGCGGCGGGTTTGGCGAGCGAGGGAGTCGTAGAGAATGGTCATCTTGGTGCTCAGACCGCCAATGATGATGGGTGTTTTCTCCGGGATGATACCGTCCATCTTGAAGCCATCGAGCATAGTGAGGACTTCTTGGGTTTTGCCGATGGCGAAGACGGGGATGAGGACGGAACCTCCGTCTTCGAGGGTGCGTTTGATGCTGTTTGCGAGGCGTTCGGCTTCCTTGGGTTTGATGTTTCCGCCGGGTCGCTCGTCGATGCCCCGGGTGGTTTCCATGATGAGGACATCGGGCTCGACGAGATCGGGGAAGCGGGCGCCTTTGATGAGGGCGTGGTCGTGGAAGTGGACGTCGCCGGTGTAGAAGATCGATTTTTTATTCCGCTCAAAAAGGATGCCGGCGGAGCCGAGGATGTGGCCGGCATCGAAGAAGGTGACTTGGGTGCTTTCGTCTTTATCGTAGTTTAAGGGGAAGGGGCGCTCGTAGTCGCGGAGCATCCAGTTGTCCTTGAGGTAGTCGACTTCACGGTGATGGAAAAGGGGGTAACTCGGGATGTCGAGTTCGGTGGCCTGACTGGTCATCACGTTGATGGAATTGTGCAGGAGGGCTTCTCCGAGAGCGGCGCATCCGGCGGTCAGGTAGACGGGGCAGGATGGGTGTTCACGCTGAGCGACGGGGAGGGTACCGATGTGATCGAGATGGGAGTGGGAAATGACAATGGCGTCGGCGGTATCGAACTTGATTTCCTGGAAGCGCGGGATGGCGTCATCACCTTCTTCCTTCGGGTGCATCCCGGCATCGAGGATGATGGTTTCATCACCGAGGGTGAGGGCGTAGGAATTTGCGCCGATTTCCTGGCGAAGGGTGAGGGATTGGAAGGAGAAATCGGACATCGGGGTGAGTGAATAGGGAAGTGGGATGGGGGGGGAAGAGTGAATGGTGAATATTGAATAGAGAAAGCTTGGTTGGGGAGGGGATGAACGGTGAGATTTGACCAAGAACGATGAACGACTTGGTTGGTTGGCCTTAGAGGACGAGAAGGTTAAAAGGGGCTTGGTTGATAAGCGGCGAGGCCCCTTTGGATGAAAAAAGGCACTCTGATCCCAGAGCGCTTTTTGGAAGTTGGGTGTTAGAATTTTTGGTTCTACTTGGAGGTGAGTTTCATGCGGATGAGGGCGAAGACGCTGAGTCCGACGATGACTAGGAAGGTGAGGATGCCGGTGCCGGATGCTCCCAGTCCGCTAGAGGGAATTTCAGCGAGAGGGCCGGTGGGGGCGTCCGATACTTCGGCGATCGGGGGGAGAAGGTCGGCTACAGAGAGTATTCCTTTACCTGCTTCGGGGCGGAGGGCAGCGACCATGTCAGGAGTGACTGCAGATGCGCTGTTCCCAAAGGAATTCCGAACGTAGGTGAGGACGGCGGCGGTGTTTTCATCGGTCTGTGGGAAGATGACATCCATTAGGGGCATCATGGCACCGTTGTAGGTGTTGCCTTTTACTTCGATGGGGCCTGCGAGTCCACGGAGTTGAATGTTGATGAGGTTTTCGGCGGGGCCGTTGACCCACTCGGATTCATTGAGGGGAGGGAAGGCTCCAGGAATTCCTTGTCCGGTGGGTTGGTGGCAGGTGGTGCAGGATCCGGGTTTATCGTAGAGGGATTTCCCCAGTTCCATGATTGCTGGGTCGATGACGGCGGTTTCTTCAGGCATGTTCTTAGGAGTGGCTGGAATTGGTTTTGGAGTGGTGGGCTTGGGCTCGTTTTTGGCGGGCTTTAGCTCTTGGGACCCGTATACGGGTGGTGTTTCACCGGATTCTTTGGTGAGAGTCAAGAGCCACGCGATGACATCGCGCATTTCGCCGGGTTTCAGGATGGCTCCCAAGGAAAGCATCGACGAGGGGAGGGTAGTGGTTTTTTCGATATCTGCATGGGCAATTTTCCAAATATTTTCCCCTTCCTTGAGGTCAATCGATTTGTCGGAGTCACGGAGGATCATGCCCATTTTTTCCTGACCGTCAGTGAGTTTGACGGAGGCGAGTCCAAAGCCGGAGGCGATCTTAGCGCTGGGGGCGATGAGGGACTCGAGGAGGCCTTTGGCATCGTGGCGGAGGGCGACGCCCATGAGGTTGGGGCCGGCTTCGCCTCCTTCGCTATGGCCGGGTTCGTGTCGATGGCAGCGCATGCACTGGGCGGCACCGTGGGATTGGAAGAGTTTGAAGCCTTCCTTGGGATCTCCTCCGGAGAGGGAGGGAGCCCAGAGGGCGGTGATGTTATCCTTTGGAATGGATTCGCGGTAGCTCTTGAGGGCCGCTTTAATGGCGGGTTCCTGACGAACTTGTGCGGCATTGAGGAGCTCGAGGGAGGATGCTTGGTCGCCTTTTCCTGAGGTGAGTTGGACGAGGCCGTCACGGATGAGGGGGACGGCGTGCTCGGCGGGGAGTTTGGCGGCAATTTTCCAAGCGGTTTGGCGTCGGGAAACTGATTTGGAGGCGAGGGCACCTTTGAGGGCGGAGACGTTCGCAGCGGGGTCGCGTTCGGAGGCCAGTTTGAGGGCGCTGGTGGCGAGTTGATCGTTGTTTGACTTTGCCATTTCGCCGAGGATTTCGGTGGCATTAGCGGGGGAGCCGGCGAGAAGGAGCTTGAGGGCTTCGGCGCGGGTGGAGCCATCCTGTTTTTCATCGCGAACGAGGCGAGTGAGGCTGCCGCTATCGAGTGAGTCCATGCTGAGGCCGTATTGAAGGGTGAGCTCGAGAGCTTTCCCGAGAATCTTGCCATCGGCCGAGAGAAGGGGTTCGATGTTGGCTGCGAGAGCGGCCTTGGTGCCGCTGGCATCGCGCGGGGGAAGTGGGTGGTGCTTGCCGATCGACTGGTCAACGACGTGGGGCGTGTCCCAGATCGAGAGGAGGCGGACGATATCGAGGCGTTCATTTTGGTCGAGCTTTTGATTAGCGGCGACCTTGGTGAGGCGGGCAATGTTTTTCTCACCTCCAAGGCGGTAGGCGGAATAGATGAGGCGTCGAAGCATCATGCGGGTAAGGGGACGACCGGGGCCATCGGTGGCGTAGTCATCGAGGAGGGCGGCGAGAGCCGGGCGGACGGACTCCATGGAGGTGTCATGGATGGCGCGGATGGCTTCGTCGGAGACCTTAGGGTCCTGATCGGTGACGAGTTGGACGAGGCGGTCGTCATTCAAACGGCGGAGAGCGACGACGCTCGCGAGTCGAACAGCGGCGCTTTCGTGAGTCCGAAGGGCGGCGATGTTATCGGCTCCGGCGCAGGCGATGAGTCCCATGGTGGCCGCATGGCGGAGGTAGGGATCGTAGTTGTTATTCTTCGCGAGGATGTTGATGAGCTCGGGGGTGGCATCCGCAAGGGGGCGGCGTGACAGGGCGAGGGCGGCAAGGGCCTGGACGCGCGTGGATTCGTCTTTCAAGAGTGGAAGGAGGGCGGAGGAATCGGGGAGTGGTGCTTCTCCGAGGGCTTGCGCGGCTTGTCCGCGGACGAGGGCGTCAGAGTTATCAAGAAGGCGGATGAGGAAGCGGGTGGCATTATCACTCTGGTTCTTGCGAGCGAGCATGCCGAGGCCCCAGACGCCGTGAAGTCGTTCCATTTCATTGATGCGCTGATTGGCAGCAGCAGTGAAGTGGGCGAGCGCCTCAGGCTTCATGGAGAGATAATACTGAGCCCGGAGGCGGACTCGCATGTCGATGTGACCGAGAAGGTTAGTAAGTGATTGGGAGTCGAGATCCTTGAAGCCTTTCTTGAAGAGATCGGCGACCGATTTTGCGGTGGGATCCTCGGCGAGGCCGGGTTGGGTGATGGTGTAGATACGACCGGCTTCGTGAGATTTCCAACCGGTAATGAAGTCGGAGACGTAGAGTTTGCCATCGTAGCCCCAATCGACGTCGGTGACGGCGGTGCCCCAGCTGAACTTGGATGACTCGCTGAGGGAGAATCCGGCGCCTTCTGGTTCGATGCCGAAGTTCCAGATGCCGGAGGCTGCTGCGCCGCCTCGGTAGTCGCAGATGAGGAACTGGTCTTTACAGCCGAGCTCGTATCCGGTTCCGGGATGGTAGGCGAGGCCGGAGGGTCCGGAGGTTAAATTGGAAATGGGAGGAAGAATGTAAGCGGGTTGGAGGTCGTTGTAGGGCTCCCACATTTTTTCCTGCATCCAGCGGTTTACGGGGCGGTCGGGAATGCCGGCGGTGGTGTGGAAGGAGTGGAGGACTTGGTGGCCCATGCGCCAGCCAGAGTCGGCACCATCCATGAGGACGACAACGCGGGCGCGGTCGCCTTGATCGGAGTTGTTATCGACGGAGACGGCGGTGCCGTATTTGTCGAAGGCGATTTCCTTTGGGTTGCGCAGGCCGGTGTGGACGACTTCGAAGTTTGAGCCATCGGGATCGAAGCGGAAAATGGCGCCTTGGTCGGGGAATTTGTAGGACTTGCCCTCCTTGGTGGTGAAGCTGAAGCCGCGGTCTCCGATGGTGGCGTAAATACGGCCGTCGGGTCCAAGGGCGAAGCCATTGAGGTCGTGTCCTGAGAAGGAGACGCGCACGCCCATGCCATCTTGGATAACGGTGCGTGCGTCTGACACGAGGTCGCCATTTTCGTCCTGAAGTGCCCAAATTTTAGGGATACAGGCGAAATAAATAGTGCCTTCGAAAGCCATCACGCCGGCGGCGGTGCCATCGAGGAGGTCGTTGAAGTTCTCAGCATAGATTTTGGATTCGTCGGCGACGCCATCGCCATCGATATCGACGAAGACGCGGATTTTTTCCGAGACCTTGGTGAGGTTGGCGACGGGTGTTTTGTGGTCCCATTTCTTGTGCATAGCCACGCGGTCGTCGGTGGTCTGCGCGGAGATGTCATCCATGAGCCAGTAGAGGTGATCCCGATTGTCCTCAACGCCAAAGCGGAAGCGGTGGGTCTCGGCGGCGTAGACGTGGCCTTGTTCATCGATGGTGAGTGCGGTGGGCGAATAGAGTCCGGAGGTCTTGTTATTGGTGAAGATTTTTACGGATGCGCCATTGGGGACGGTGAGGCCGGGGATGACATCGGTGGAGACGAGGGCTTCTTCGTGGGGCTCGCCGTTTTTGGAAGTGGCCGGGAACTTGGGGTTCGGGTCTTCGGTGAACATGAAGTGATCGGCATTGATGATGCCCCAAGCTTCGCGGTGGTCGTCCTTGATGCGGATCCGGGCTTTCTTTCCCTTGAGGTCGGCAGTGCGCCAAACGATGGGGCGCATGAGGAGGTCGTTTTGACCCGAGTTCTGCATCTTGATCTTTCCATCGACGAGAAGCTGCACGGTGGTTTTTCCGGGGTGATCTCCGCCTGAGACGAGGAAGGCGAGGTAGGGGAGGTCGATGGTGAACTCGGGGGAGGTGAGCGATCCGACGGAGGCGTCGCCTTGGTGGGCCGAGCTGACGAAGTAGTTCCCTGAATAGCCTTGGACGCTGCCGTTCATGCCATCGGGGCTGGAGGCGGTGGGCGAGAGTCCGAAGGCGGATCCCTCGACTTTCCACTCGCCGAATCCATCGGATTCGAACGCTTCAAATTTCAGGTCTTTGGCAGAGAGGCTTCCTGCGAGCAGGAGGGGGAGAAGAAGTGATTTTCGCATGAGGAAAAGTGAGAGTGAGAATACGGGGAAAGAGGGGCGGAATTGCAACGAATTGCCGATTAGGGCATGAGAAGAGGTTCGAATCCGCCAGCGGTGGCGGCGGTCTTGCTGTTCGCGGTCTGGAGGACGCCGATGACAGTGCCGAGGCGCTCGCTAAAAATGGGGGAGCCGCTCATGCCGCCGGCTGGGAAGGGCTTGTTGTTTTTAAAGACGACCTGGTGTTGATTGCCGCGAGGAAGTCTCAAGACGGTAGCGGCGATTTTTTTCTTATTATTGAGGATATAAATACGGTCGCCGACCTGGATGTCGGGATTTTTGAGGTAGGGAAGGGCGTCGGAAGAGGAGAGGGTTTTCGGGTCGAACTCGAGCACAAGGAGGTCTTTTTGACGGTGAACGGTTTTTCCGACG